>Ga0102929_1000953_pt1 | contig 17184 bp, 18 predicted proteins | sample SalPonR1_B_D2_MG_FD_78510 | JGI IMG/M metagenome (GOLD analysis project Ga0102929, IMG submission 78510) | Salt pond soil microbial communities from South San Francisco under conditions of wetland restoration - Salt Pond MetaG R1_B_D2_MG | ecosystem: Environmental > Aquatic > Marine > Intertidal... | reverse complement strand
GCGAGAGTCCGCCCTCGAACAGGATGATGCCCACCGAGACGGCGACGAAGGTGAACACCCAGTCACCCTGCAGCTGCTCGGGATGGAGGATCCCGGTGACGGGTCCGGCAACGAATCCGAAGATGAGCAGGAGCAGGATCGACGGCAGCCGGAATCGCCACGCCAGCCACTGCGCGCCGAGCCCGAGCACGAACACTGTGGCGACACCGAGGAGGAGAGATTCGTGCATACCGGGCGGGGCGGGCGACGTGGCGGTCGAGACGTGGAAAGATAACGAGGAACGCCACGCCCCTCGCAGGCGGACTGGCTCCCCTCGACGTGGCTACCGGTGTTCATCCGGACTCTCGATGACTCCTCTCGTCGTGGGGTGGTGGTCAAGGAGAGAATCCTCCTGCCCCATCCGGCTCATCGCGGGGAGCCCGATGATGATCGCCGCCAACACGGCGAGGGCCAGCACGGCCCCGCGGATCAGTTGAGCGTTTCCGCGGCGCTCGGTGATCCGATCGAAGTCCTCCCGCGGCGCGTTCCCCACCGCCCGTCGGATGTGCGGCTCGTCGTCGACGATCTGCGCGACGGTGAGTGGTATCCAGGGCGGAGGTGGGCAGCCGAAGCGACCTGGACGCCGGTGCGGTTCAGAACGGCCAGACCAGGGCCGCCAGAAGGACCGTGGTTTCTTTGATCACAAGCTTCATCGGAATCCCGACGCGCCCGTGGACCGACTCGTCCCGGCCCCCTGCAGTTGGACCGCGGACTCGTTCAGCTCCTGCGCCCCGGTTCATCCCGATCCAGCTCGGCGCGTGCCTCGTCGAAGCCCTTCCTGAGGGCACGCCATGCCTCTTCGAAGCCTCGTGCGATCTCCTCCCATGCACCGCTGGCCGACTCCCGAGCGTCGGTGAGCTTCTTCCCCAGCTCGTCCCGCTTACGCCGCAGGGCCTCCACCCGCTCCGCGTAATGCTCTCGTCCCTCGGCCTTCGCCTTCTCGGCCTTCGCCTCCCAGCGGTCGAGGTCGGCGTTGAGCTCGTCCAGCTTGGCCTTCATGCTCTCTATCACTGCATCTCGACGTTCCGACATCCGGACCTCCTCTGGCTTTCGAACGAATCGATGAACGGTTCCCGCGATCCTTCTGCGACTCTCGACCTCCCCTGAATCCTATCCACCCGCTCCACCAGCGGGCTCGTGGCTCACTCCCGGCGTGACGCTCGTATCGGGCGGAATCGTATCGGGCGGAATCGTGTCGGGCGGGGAGGTCCGGGCGGTCGTGTCCGGCGCCGTCGGAAGGACTCCTTCACCAGGCGCGAACGGCAGGGTGTCCGTCGTGGGCGTGTCTCTCTGCGGAGGCGTGATCCCCGACCCCGAGTCGGTGGCAGGGATGATCGAACCCGGATCCAGCTCCGTGTCCACCGGAAGCTGGAGGAGGAAGAAGAGATCCACGAGGCGTCCCTTCACCGCCGGATCCTCCCGGTCGAGGTCCCGCATCACCGAGTCCCTTGCCTCGAGTACGGTGACGTAGTTCTCCGGAAGGGCACCCTGCTGAATCCCGAAGTTCCGGATACCGTCGAACACGCCTGCTGCGACGCTCCTGGCCTCCTCGTAGTCTTCGTACTGGGCGAGGAGCGCGACCGCGCCGAGGCGACTCGCCAGCACCTGGAGGGAAAGCGCGGTCTCCGCACGCTGCCGCTCGCTGTTCGTCCCGCTCCACTCCAGGTAGCCCCAGAGCCCGGTGCCGAGCAGAACCACGGCCAGAACGGCGAGGAATCCCGTGCGCGCTCCCGACTGCCTCGACCTGCTCGTATCCTCAGACATCGTCACCTCGACTCTTCCGTTGGGTCACAGCATGGCTCCCCGACCCGCTGGGCGACGTAGAGGCCCAGGCCGAGATTCTGCCACCGTCGTCCCCACCGTGAACCCGCGCGTCGCGACTCGGCCGCTACCGCTGCCGGGGCGCGTGCTGCTGATCTGTCCGGAATCGTACCCCCGAGGGGTGCGAGGGGTGCGAGGGATGCGAGGGCGCGAGGGTGCCGTGCACCCGTCCACCCCTCGTCATCCTGAGAGTGCGAGGCCGAGAGTACGAGCCCGACGGTACGAGGCCGCGGGAAACCATCGCGCGAACCGTGGAGCGAGATCATGACGGGTCGGAACCAGGCGCAGGACGACCGACTCGGGAAGCCACCGGCGGAACGCTTCGCGGGTGACTCTCACCTTCTGGATCTGCGGCGGGAGCTGGCCCGGCTGAGATCGGAGGCGCACGAGGGGCGCCTCCACGTGGAGGCGGACGGCGAAGAGCACGAGCTCACTCCGGGGTGCGTCCTCACGCTGACTCCGACGATCGAGCACGATGTCCGGACCAGCGAGCGGAGCGCGATGCTGCTGACGGTCCACATGGAGAAGGGAGAGCGCTGACTCCGGCCTGCCGGTCGCCTACTCCGGCTCCACGCCCCTGCCACGATCACGCTCGGGGTTGTCGGTCGTGGTGGGTGGAACACCGCCCGTGAGCCCGAACTCGACGCCCGCCTTCCGCTCCTTCGCGATCTGCGCCTCGTCCCCGTCGAGGAGCCCGAGACGCGCGGCCCGCTCGCGCCACTGAGCCCGCGCGGCGGCCTGCATGTCGTGCTCGGTATCGGCCTCGTCGACGATCTCCATGCCGAGAAGCGTCTCGACGACGTCCTCCACCGTGGCGAGCCCGGCCGTGCCGCCGTACTCACCGACGACGATGGCGATGTGCTCCTGCCGTTCCATCAGCCGCTCGAACAGCCGGGGCAGCGGAAGGGTGTCGGGAACCGTGAGGATCGGCCGTTCGAGTTCTCCCGCCGTGGCGCCGTGGCGGTCTTCCGCGAGGGCCACGAGGACGTCGCTCTTGAGAACGAACCCGGTGATGTGATCGCGGTCGCGCTCGAAGAGCGGGATGCGTGAGAAGGGGAGGTCGCGGTCGGCGATCTCCTGAAGTGGGGTGTCCTTCGGGAAGGCGACCATCACCGTCCTGGGAGTCATGACATCGCGCGCGGTGAGCTCGTTGAAGCGAAAGAGGCTCTGAAGGATCCGGGACTCCTGCTTCTCGAACACACCCTCCTCGACCCCGAGGCGGGCGAGTGCCGCGAGCTCGGCGCGGCTGACCCGGGCCCCCTTTTCGCCCCGGGAAAGAAGTCTCGTGAGGGCCTGGGAGACGATGACCAGAGGGTAGAGGATCCAGATGGTCGGCTCGAGCAGGCGCGCGACGGGACTCGCGAGCTGCCTCCAGTAGACGGCGCCGAGGGTCTTGGGCACGATTTCCGACGCGACGAGGATGACCAGCGTCAGCGCCACGGAGAACGCTCCGATCCAGGCGCTCCCGAAGACGATCGTGGCCTGGGCGCCGGCGCCGGCCGCACCCAGTGTGTGCGCGAAGGTGTTGAGCGTCAGGATCGCGGCGAGCGGCCGGTCGATGTCCGCCTTCAGCTCACGAATGCGAGTTCCCGCTGCTGCATCCCGGTCCTCCAGAGCGGCGACGTAGCTCGGCGTGATGCTGAGTAGCACCGCCTCCATGATCGAGCAGAGGAAGGAGACGCCGACGGCCAGGGCCACGTACAGCAGAAGAAGCGTCACGGGATGCGTGGGGCCGGGGAAGGAGGGGGCTGCGGGGCGTGCCGAGCCCGTCGGGCGCGTCGCCGATGGGAAAACCCCGATTCCCCCCGAAGCGTTTCGAATTCCCGCTGGCCCGCCCGCTCGTCGCCGGCGTCCTCGATGCGGGTCGGCACGATCCGGCCCATCCCGGTCAGGAGTCGGGCCGCGCCAGCCCCACCGCCTCGAGAAGCTCCAGCGCGTTCGTCGTGGTGGACAGGCCGGGTCGCAGGCGGTAGTCGAAGTGGAGCCGTGGCCGCCCGTCCACCCGCTCGACCGTCTCGCGGAAGTGGAAGGTGCGGGCCCGGCGCTCCAGGTCAGGTGCCTGATGGAGGGTGAGGTCGTGGCTCGTGACCGCGCCGATCGCCCCGGCGTCGAGGAGGTGGCGCAGGGCGGTCCGGGCGGCCACGCGCCGCTCGGCGGTATTGGTCCCCTGCAGGATCTCGTCGAGCAGGTACAGAACCGGAGCGTCTCCCTCGGGCGCGTGACGCGCAGCGTCCACGACCTCCTTCAGGCGCAGCAGCTCGGCCATGAAGCGACTCACTCCGTCCTCGAGCGAGTCGCCCACCATCATGCTCGTCCAGAGGCGCACGGGTGGCAGCGAGAACTCGGTCGCGCACGCCGGCCCCCCCGCCTGGGCGAGCACGACGTTCGCCCCGACCGCGCGCAGGAGCGTGCTCTTCCCCGACATGTTCGAGCCGGTGACGAGGAGGAAGGTGTCGGGAGGCCCGACCTCGACATCGTTCGAGACGCGCTTCGCGGGGGAGAGGAGGGGGTGGCCGAGATCGCGCGCTCGGACCACGGGTGCACCATCGGTGGCTCGCTCCGCCGGGTTCGCTCCCGGCGAGGGGTCCGCGCCCCGCACCTCGGGAACGCACCAGTCGGGGTGATCCCCCGCCAGCGTCGCAAGCGCACACAGCGCCTCCGCCCGGCCGAGCGCGCGAGTCCATTCCGCCACGCTCCCGCCCCACTCCGCCTTCCACCGCTCCAGCGAGCGGTACAGCCAGACGTCGAGGAGCAGGAGGTAGTTGAGCCCCTGGTACATCATGTTGCTGCGGCTGTCGGCGAAGTCGAGGCGCGCCCGGAGCGACCCGAAGGCGGCTCCGGTCAACACCTCACGGATGTCGTCGAGCAGCTCCGCCGCCGGCAACCGGGGGATCACGGCGAACTGTCGCTCCCAGCGCCGCACCGCATCGCCTCCCGTGATCGCCCGACCGGCGTCCTCGTCGATCCGCCGCACGACGGTCCGGAGTGCCGCGACCTGCAGCAGGAACGGGGGGATCCACCACGGTGACCACCCCGCCAGGAGGTCGAGGCCGAAGAGCGCCAGCGAGACCGGGGGGAGCATCACTGCCGCAAGCCGCACGGCCCGCCGCCCCTCGAGCCACGCCGGCTCCTCCGCCCACTCGACCAGGGCGTCGACCTGCTTCGGCCGCTCCGGCGGCCCCTCGATCCCTTCGGCGGCCAGTCGCATCCTCAGTTCGAATTCGGGAACCAGCGCGCGCACGGCCTCCTGGCGCCGGGCGATCTCGTCCGGTGACGCGGGGGACGCCAGCCACGACCCGAGCGTCCGGCGGCCGGGCGCCGTCAGGACCGGGCCGGCGAGCCGGAAGAGGGAGGCGTGTCCGAAGATGTGCAGGTCCGGACCGTAGGGGTGCCCCGACTCGAGGGCCTCCTCCGGCCCGTCGGGAAATCCGGCCGCGTCGAGGGCGTCCCAGTTCCGGTCGAGTCGCGCGAGACCCGCCTCGTGGAGTCCGGCGAGGACTTGGTGGTCGGCGATTTCACGGCGGAGGCGACGGTGGCGTACCACGAGCACGACGAACACGACCATCAGGACCGCGCTCGCCGCCAGCGCAGCCGGCTCGCCGCTCCCTTCCAGAAGCTCGACCAGGAGGAGACCGACGACGAGCGTCACGAACACACCGCCCCTGAGCGCCGTCAGCTTCCGGCTCCGGCCCAGTCCGTCGGACGCCGCCCGGCGTTCCCGGTCCAGTCCTTCCCGGTACGTCGCTCTCGGGTCCGGTCCGGGGTCCACGGGTCTCCCGTTCGGGTGGGTACGGAGGGCCGACAGCGGCACGGCCCACCAAGGAGCACGAAGGGTGTGCCTGCTCGACGGCCCGAGCAAGAGCCCGGGGACAGTGGATCACCACACCCGGGCTCCCGACGTGTCCGTCGAGTTCACCGATCCCGCCACCGCGTCAGCCGCGAAGTCCCTCGACCACCGCGATCGTGTCCTCCGCCGTCAGACGTCCCACCCGTCCGGTGGAGTACACGGCATGCGCGACCGTGCCGTCGCGGTCCAGGACGAAGCTCGCCGGCTGGATGTGGGGTTCGCCGTCATGCTCGCCCGTGTAGCAGCCGATCGCTTCCGAGGTCTCCTCGGGATCCAGACCGTACAGCACCGTGAAGGTGAGCTCCCACTCCTCGACGGCCTTTCGTGCGCCGTCCTCGCCGTCTGCGGATGCGGCGATGAGCTGTACTTCCATCTCCTCCAGCTCGGCGAGGTGCTCCTGCATGTCGACCAACTGTCGACGGCAGTGACCTCACCAGTGGCCGCGGTAGAAGATGATGACCGAGTAGATGTCCTCGACGTCGTCGGGGAGGGTGAAGTGACTGCCGTCCACCGCGTCGGCGGACATCGTCGGAAAGCGGTCGCCCGTATTCAGTGTGTCCATCGTGGCACTCCATCGGGAGGATCAGTCGCACGATTCACGAAGCAGGAGCGACGCCAGCATCGCCGGCGACGTCGGCCCCGCACGCATGTCTACACCTTTTCGACCGTCTCGGTCACTTCGTCCACGGACAGCAGGTCCGTCCGGCGTGCCTGCTTGTACAGCCAGAGGATCGAGAGTCCGAACGCCACGCCACCGACCTCGAGCATGATGTCGAGGAGGCCGCCTGCGTTGAAGGAGAGGCGGATCAGGATCGTCGAGACGACGAACCCCGCGTTGCGGAGGAGTTGCTCGTACGAGTCGGTGAAGATGAACGACAGCAGCAGGATCAGGACGTCGACGAGAATCAGGACCGTGAAGAAGTCGTCGTAGAAGACCTGGTTCACGTCCGTGAGACCGCCCTCCGGCGGTGTGCCCATCTCGAAGAGCACGATCTCGTGGATCCAGCCGCCGACCGCCACCACGGAGATCAGCGCGAGCACGGGGACCAGGAGGACGCTCAGACCCTCCTTCCATCGGACGAACGCCTCCACGTCCTCCGTCGGATCGGTCTTCGGGCGACTGGCCGCCACGCGCTCGAAGAGCAGGATCAGCCCGAAGAGGATGGGAATCCCGACCATGTCCGCGAAGAACTCGACGTTCGCGGGGGCGAGGATCTCCTCGCCGGACAGTTCGAGATCCGAGAGGTCCATGAAGACCTTCCGGATCACGATCAGCGCGATGATCTCGTACTGCTTCGCCACCGATTCCGTGAAGGAGAGCGGCAGGTAGTAGAGGAGGAGGAAGACCTCGTAGACCAGGATCAGCGAGAAGGGCGTGTAGACCGCGGAGATCGGGTTGCGGAAGAGCTCGTCCAGCCCGGCGGGGACCGCGATGAGCCCCTGCGCGTGGACCGCGTAGAGCGCCAGGTGGAGCAGGAAGCCCACCACCGCCGCCACCATCACCGTCCGCTCGACCCGCTTCCGGACCTCCGGCGAGAAGACCGCCTGGAACGCTCGATTCGACCAGTCGTGGAATGTCGTCACGAAGTTCATCCGTCGGGGCCCTCGATCGATGGAAGTCGCATGGTCGACGTCATGATACCGTCAGCACTGCCACGATCGCCGCGACCAGCGCAAGGAGGCCCGCGCCGAGTGCCGGGCTCCGCGCGAGGGCGAGATCGTTGCGGGACACGGCGTCGAGCCGGTCGGCGATACGACGCCCGAGGGACGCGAGCGCCTCCGCGACCCTCCGGATCGGCGAGGCGAGGTCGGGCCACCCGGCCGTCTTCACACGGTGGAACGCGGCCGAAAGTGGAGCCAGAAGATCGCCCGGGGGGATGCGGATTCTCGAGAGAGGGCCGAGCAGTCCGGGCCGACCGAGCACGATCCACCCGACCAGCACCCCGGCCGCCACCGGGCCGAGGGCGTGCAGCGGTGCGTCGAGTAGTGGAGCGATCGGCGAGTCCGAAGCGGGCGCGGCGCGGCCACCGAAGGACAGAAGGGCGGGGACCCAGGCGACGGCCACGACCGAGACCACGACGAGCGCCGCCCACGGGGCGACCATTCCCGCGGGAACGGTCGCGCCATCCCCTTCTCCCGCGTCCCCCGCGGGCACACTCGCGCCGTCCCCCTCTTCGCGCCGGTCCAGCAGGACGACGAATCGGGCCAGCAGCACGGTCGTCCCGAAGGCGCCGATCATCAGCAACGGGCCGAGGGTGTCGTACCACCCGCCGCCCAGCCCTTTCAGCGCGGTCTCGAGGGTCCCCTTCGCGCGGGCTCCGCTGGTCAGCGGAGCACCCGAGATGGCCAGGGCCGGCAGGAGCGCACCGAGCAGGATCGCCGGGCGCCATTGGGAGCCGCGCCAGTGGGTGATCCGCGCCGCGAGGCCCGTCGAGAGGAAGAGGGCGCCCTTCGCCACCCCGTGGTGCACGGCCAGGAAGGTCGCCGCCACGACGCCGATCGCCGCGGCGTCGGTGCCGCGGGCCACGACCCCGCACGCCATCGCCATGAATCCCATCTGACTCACGGTCGAGTACGCCAGCACCGTGCTCGGCTGCCGTTGTGGAAGCCCTGCGATCACGCCCCAGAGAGCCGCGACCATGCCGGCGACGATCAGGACGGATCCGACACCCGGCAGCGCGGTGGACCCGGGCAGGAACCGGAGCCAGGCGAGCACGGCGGCCTCCGCCAGGGCGCCGCTCAGGAGGGCGGTGACCACGGGTGGGGCGGCGCGATAGGAAACCGGGACCCAGAGGTGCAGGGGCACCAGCCCGGCCTTGACCCCGAAGCCTCCGATCAGGAGGGCGCCGACGATCTCGGGACCGGAAATCCCGGCCGGTCCGCCGAGGGCGGCCCAGGCGCTCTCGAGTTCCGGACCGAATCCGATATTCCCCGAGGCCGCGGCCCCGAGGGCGAGGATTCCTGCCAGGATCGCGACGTCTCCGAGGACCGCGAGCACGACGTAGACCCGGCCCGCACGCAGGGCGTCCGGATCGCGTCGGTGCACGACCAGTCCCCACGCCGAGAAGGTCATGATCACGAAGAAGGTGTAGAACGACACGGCGTCGGCGGCGACGACCAGCCCCGCGTTTCCGGCCAGCGTGAGCAGGAAGAAGCCGGTCAGCCAGTCTCGATGGGGGTCGTCGGCGTGCGCCCGATGCGCGTAGACGCCGCAGGCCGCCCAGACGAGGGAGGTGAGGAGCAGGAAGGCGCGTCCGGTCGCGTCCAGCCCGAGTTCGAGGCCGAGGAGCCCACCGGGCACGGCGACGCCCGCGGACGGCCGCAGGCCTCCCGCGAGCGACATCACCACGAGAAGCGCGCCGGGCGCGGCGGCCCATGGCATCGCGGCCGCGAGTCGGGCCCGGGTCCCCGACCTCGAGCCGGGGGATGCGACCGCGAGGAGGTGCACGAAGGCCAGCGCCAGAGGGAGGCCAGGCGTGGCGATCAGGAGAGCCTGGGCGAGTCCGGTCGTCACATCAGCCCCCGCGACACGATGAGCTCGACCCACCCGATCGGGCTCCAGGCGGATCCCGCGAGCAGGCCGGCGGCCAGCGCCAGGGCGGCGGTGGCGACGGTCGGAATCAGCATGCGGCGGTCGGCCGCGACTCTTTCCGTGGCCGGGGCCGCAGAGGGCGCGGGGGCTGCGGGGTCCGCCGCGTCTTCCGAGGCCGCCTCGGGCGGGCGGTCGATCCAGGCGGTCTTCAGTACCGGCAGGAAGTAGGCCGCGTTGAGCCCGGTGCTGGCGAGAAGCACGAGCACGATCCAGCCGGAGCCGGCCTGGATCGCCCCCACGCCCATGTACCACTTGGTGAAGAAGCCGGCGATCGGGGGCAGCCCGATCATCCCCAGCGCGCCGACGGAGAACGCGACCATCGTCCAGGGCAGGCGCCGGCCCACGCCGGCCATCTGGCTGACCCGGGTGATTCCCAGCTCCTCGGAAAGAACGCCGGCGCAGAAGAACAGGGTGATCTTCATGAGTCCCTGGTGCACCAGATGGGCCAGGCCTCCGATCAGCAGGAGCGGATGCGCGAAGGCGACGCCCAGCGCGATGTACGAGAGCTGGCTGATCGTGCTGAAGGCGAGCAGTCGCTTGATCTCGTCCTGCCACAGCGCCCGGATCGAGCCGTACAGGATGGTGAAGGCCGCCAGCGCGGCGACCAGCGCGGCGGCTCCGATCTGTGTCGCGACGTCGATGCCGAAAAGCGAATGGAGGACGCGGACGACCCCGAAGGCGCCCGCCTTCACGACGGCCACGGCGTGCAGCAGCGCGCTGACCGGGGTGGGGGCCACCATGGCACTCGGCAGCCATCCGTGCAGGGGGACGAAGGCCGACTTCACCCCGACCCCCGCGATCAGCAGTACGAACAGGAGCAGGTATCTGCCCGGTTCGGCGGTCGCGGCGGCCGCATCGACCACTCCCCCCGCGCGGAACGCCAGCGTTCCGACCTCCGTCTGGAACCAGACGGCCCCCACGATCAGCACGGCTCCCGCGGTCAGCGTGTAGCGCAGGTACTTCCGTCCCGCCCGAAGCGCCGCCTCGGACCCCTCGTGCACCACCAGCGGGTAGGTGGCCCAGGTGAGCGCCTCGTAGAAGACGACGAAGGTGAAGAGATCGCCGGCGAGGGCTATCCCCGTCGTGGCGGTGATGCAGAGCGCCAGAAAGGCGAAGAACCTGCGGGGGCTCCGGGTCCCCTTCATGTAGCCCACCGCGTAGACGGTCGTGGCCAGCCAGAGGACGGCGGAAAGGGTCAGGAAGAGGAGTGCGAGTGCGTCGCCGACGAGGGTCAGAGAGAGCCCGGGCATGACCTCGAGCGCCCATTCGTACCGGGCGCCGGCCGCGACCCCCTGCAGCAGAACCGCCACCAGCACGAGATGGACGGCGGCTCCCGCGGCGCTCACGGTGCCGGCCAGCGTCAGTCGCTCCCGGGGGAGCAGGAGGACGGTGAGCCCCGTGCCGAGCGACGCCACCAGGATGAGCAGCGGGAGCAACGCCGAGTCGACCAGGGGCGTCACCACGGCCGGAGCCCTCCGATCTCGAGCAGCGACAGGATCTCGAACGGGCGCACACCCATGATCACGCTCAGGAGGGCGAGGGCCATCGCGGACCACTCCATTCGGCGAGGCACGGCCCGGAAGTCCCGGGACGGATCCGGTTCCGCCAGTGCGCGGGCCAGGGGCCGCAGGACGTACGCCGCGGCCAGCAGGCCTCCCGCCGCGATCACGATCGCCCACACCCAGGCGCCGGTGCCGAATGCCGAGCGGAGCAGGAGCCACTTCCCGACGAAGCCGCCCGATGGCGGGATCCCGGCCATCGTGAGGCCGGCGAGGCCGAAGGCGGCGAAGGACATCGGGATCCGGCGGGCCACGCCCGCGATCGCGTCGATGTCGTCGCGTGCGACGGCGTAGCTCATGCTGCCGGCCGCCAGGAACATGGCCGCCTTGGCCACACCGTGGGACAGCATCTGGTAGACGCCGCCCCTCCAGGCGTCGGCGTTCCATTCACCCGCTCCCCCCATCAGGAGCGGCAGCATCAGGAACAGGTAGCCGACCTGCGCGATGGTCGAGTAGGCGATCAGCCGCTTGAGGCTCGTCTGTCGGAGGGCCAGCACGGATCCCCAGACGATCGCGATCGCTCCGAGCACACCCAGGATCGTCGCCGCGGGGGCCGCGGCGGCGCCGTACACCTGGACCCAGATTCGCAGCAGCACGTAGAACGACGCCTTCACGACCAGCGCGGACAGCACCGCACTGCCCGGCGCCGGCGCCGAGCCGTGGGCCGGCGGCAGCCATGCGTGGAGCGGAAAGAGCGCCGTCTTCGCGGCCATCCCCGCCGTGATGGCCGCCAGGGCGACCGCGGCGGTCGTGCCCTCGGGGCCGAGTGCCGCGAGCGCCTCCAGGGAGAGCACTCCGTAGTCCGCATAGAGAAGAGCGACCCCGAACAGGAACAGCATCGATCCCACCAGCGAGATCAGCAGGTAGCGCATGCCGGCCCGGAGCGCCGTCGTGCTTACGGCCAGGGTGATGATGGCCGCCGCGGTCAGCCCGAACAGCTCGATCGTGACGTAGAGGTTGAAGAGGTCCGCCGAGAGGTACAGCGCGTTCAGGGCCGTCCAGAGCAGAAGCCAGAGCGGCGAGAAGAAGCGGGCGGCCCGGCCTCCCGGAGACCGGTCTTCGTGGACCCGCGCCAGATCGCCGAAGTAGGCGGTCGAGTAGAGGGCGACCGCCGTGCCGACCAGGGCGGTCATCGCGAGCATCCCCACGGCGAGGCCGTCGACCCGGAACTCGATCCCGAGCGGCTGCCCCCACCCTCCGAGCGCATGGGTGCCGGCCCCGTGCCGGAGCAGCTCCCGCCAGAGTCCGGCGGCGCCGGCCAGCGCGCCCAGCGAGCCAAGCAGGAGGCCCGCCTGGATGGTGACCCTCCGGGCGATCAGCGAGATCAGGGCACCAAGGAGGGGGGCCGCCACCGCGACGGTGGACCAGAGGGGGAGGTCGTTCATGCGTCCGCCGACTCGGCCCGGGCCTCGGAGGCGCCGGTCTCCGTCGCGGGTGCGCCGTCGTCCCGCAGGAAGGGTCGACCGGTCCGCTCCACGATCCGGAGCGCGATCCCGAGGCCCACGGCGGTCGAGGCGACGGCCACGACGATGCCGGTCAGGACCATCGCCTGGGGAATCGGATCCGCCGTCCCGGGGGTCGACCGGGGTGCGGCGCTCACCAGGATCAGGAAGTTGCCGCTCGCCATGATGTTGACGCAGAGCAGCTTCCAGAAGAGATGCGCGCGGGCCAGCACGCCCCAGAGGCCGACCACGAACAGCGCGACCCCGGCGACGAGATAGAGGTCGACCGGGCTCATCGGGGCCCCTCGTCCGGTTCCGACCCGGAGGTCGTCGGTCGGGTCCGGGCCAGCACCCGGCCGAGCGGATCGCCGGTCGGGTCGACCCGTTCGAGAGACGGATCCGCCGCGGTGATCGACGGGACATCCACGAACAGCTGGGTGAGCGCCACCGCGATGGAGAGCGCCATCGCCGACTCGACCGTCAGGATCAGGGTGTGCGCCCAGTCCGCGGGATACGCCAGGAACGATCCCGTCCGGACCATCGACCCCGCGCCCACGCCGAGGAACACGACGATTCCCGCCGCCACAGCCACCCGGACCGTCCGATAGGCCGCTGTGAAGGGCGGAATGTAGCCGCCCGCCGCGAGCAGGACCGCCGCGCCGGCCATCAGCGCCCCGGCCTGGAAGGCGCCTCCCGCGGCGTGCGATCCCACCCACGTCAGGTAGACGGCGACCGTCGCCGCGAGCGGCACGACGACCCGGACGAGTTCGTGGAGCACCGGATCCTCGAGGTGCCCCTCCACCGATCGCGCGAGGGGCGCCGTGTCCCGGTCCAGCGACCACACGACGACGACCGCCGCGACCAGCACGGTGACCTCGAGGAGGGTGTCCCATGCGCGGAAGTTCATGAGCACGGCCGTGACCGGGTTCGAGACGCCACTCGCCCCGAGACGGTCCGTGACCAGAGACGGGAGGAGGGGCGCTCGATCGGGTCCGTCGAGGAGGAGGACGACGACACCCACGCCTCCGAGCAGCAGCACCGCGCCCAGCAGACTCCGCAGCCAGCCCGGCCCCTCCTCCGAGCCGTCGTCGAGAAGCAGCGGCTCGCGCCCGGCCTCATCGACCGCGGTGGGCGAGGGGTCACGACGGTCGTCCGTCATTCCGAGGCCCCCTCCGCGCGGGTATCGGACTCCTCGTCGTCCCCGAGCGTCGCCCGGATCTCCCCGGCCGGGCGCGCGCCCGTGCGGCGGGCGAGGCGCTGGAAGGCGTTGAGAAGGAGTGCGCCCATCAGGCCGGCCCCGAGAGCGGCCTCCGCCAGCGCGACGTCCGGGGCGCCGAGGCGGATCCAGGCCACCGCCAGCGTCAGCCCGAGGGACACGAACAGGATGGTCGCCTCGAACAGGTCCCGCGTAACCACGACCCGGACCGCGAGGACCAGCATGAGCGCGACCACGCCTCCGTCGAGCATCCATCCGACGGCCGTCACGAGGACGCTCCGGTCCGATTCCGGTCGGTCCGATCCTGGTCGGCCCGACTCTGGTCGGGTCGGCTTTCCAGGGCGGTGCGCGCGAGGAGATGCGCGACCGTCGCGGTCGACACCAGGACGATCACCCAGATCACCAGGAGCTGGACCCGGACGGACCAGAGTTCCGTCCGGATGCAGAGTCCGAGCACGACGAACCCCAGCCCGAGCGTGTCCGCCTTGGTCAGCGCGTGGAGCCGGGTGAGCACGTCCGGAAACCGGAGGACCCCCACGGTGCCGGCCAGGAAGAAGAAGGAACCGGTGACCAGCAGGACGATGGAGGCGCCGTCGAGGACCAGGTCCGACGCCCGCAAGAGGAACTCGGTCATGCCTCTCCTCCGTCCTGGCTCTCCGCCTCCTCGCCGCGCATCACCCAGCCCCGCTTCACGAACGCCACGGCCATCACGCTCGCGAGCAGCGCGAACACGAGCGCCACGTCCCGCAGCGCCGGAACGCCGCTCACCTCGGCCAGGACGAGGACCGCCGCCACGCCGATGGTTCCGAAGAGCTGGGTCGCGATCAGCCGGTCGGCGGCCGTCGGCCCCCCCACGACCCGCAGGAGGCCGATCGCGAGGTTCGCCAGCAGGAAGAGCGCCACGCTCGTCAGGAAGACGCTCACGACGAGGCCTCGTCCTCGTCCTCGTTCTCGTTCTCGTTCTCGGTCTCGACGTCGATCCCGCCCTCGATCCCGCCCTCGACCCCGAAGAGCGCCGCGACATGCTCCTCGAGCCGCCGCAGCGTCGCCTCCGAGGCCACGTCCGGCGCGAGTCTGTGGACCGTCACCCGGTCCGGCGCGAGGCGCGCGCTGAACGTCCCCGGAAGCAGGCTGATGGAGTTGACGAAGAAGATCCGGGGGATGCCCTCCGGGAGGCCGATGCGGTACTCGATCAGGTCGGGATCCACGGGAAGGGACGGAGCCAGCGCTCGCCGGCTCACGTCGATACCGGCCCGGAAGAGCTGCCCCATGAACCAGGGGCTGAACCGGACGATTCCGCGGAGACTCGGCCGGGTCCGTGAGCGTCCGCCCAGGCCGACGTAGAGGATCATGCCGACGCCCACGCCGACCATCGCCGCGATCCCGAGCCCGTACTCCGGCCCGGAGAGCGACCACCAGAGCGCGACGGACACCACGATCCAGAGTGGTCCGATCCGCGCGAGGACGCCTCGCCGGCTCATCGCATCGCTCCCGGCACCGCTCCTCCCGGCGAGACGTGAATCTCGTCCGCCTTCGTCAGGAGAGCTCTTCGGCCCGTTCCATCTCGAGGCGCGCCCGGTCGACGGCCTCGCTGTACTCCTGCCATGCCGCTTCGAGTCGCTGTCGGGCGTCCGGCCAGTCCTCCTCGTCCTCCACCTCCCGCGCCTCGTCCAGCAGCATCTGGACCGCCTCTCCCTTCTCCGCCGTGGACTTCCGGGCGCGTTCGATTCGGTGGAGTGTCTCCATGTCGTTGTCCCGGGTCCCAGCACGCTGCAGGTCCTTCATGACCTCCTGCAGCTTGTCGAAGCGATTCCGGATCGCCGTGATGAACTCCTCGCGCTCGTCGTTGAATGTGGCCATGTGACCCCCTGTCGATTCTCGATTCGTGTCTGTCTGGGTAGTCGGCAGACCGCTTCTCGTTCCGTCACGGTGCGTAGGGCCGGCCTTAAGGGACAGGAGCCCGAGCGCTGCCCCGTGACGGCCGGCCTCCGCGGGTCATCCGGCCGTACTGCCCGCCGGACGTGACATGTCACGAGCCCGGTTCCATCGGTCGATGCAGGGGGGTGCGGTAGCGGTCGGCCACCTCCCGGATCCCGGCGGCGTCCCCGATGATGGTGAGCCGGTCGTCGGCCTCGAGGCGCGTGGGCCCGTGGGGGACCATCGTGTGGCCGCCGCGACGAACAAGGGCCACCAGCAGGTCGTCCGGGAGCGGAACCTCCATCAAGGCTTTCCCGACCAGCTCGGCGGTGGGGCCGTCCGGGGTGATATGAAGGGAGAGGGAGCGCTCCTCGCGGAGGAGGGTCTCCCGCATCTGCTGCTCCCCGTCGGCGGCGAGCCAGTCGTCCATGAACGCGTCGTCGTCGACGTGGGTGGCCAGATGCCCCAGGAGGCGGAGGTGCTGACCCGGCTGGGCCTGGGGGCTCAGAAGGAAGAAGAGGGCGTGGAGCCGCACGGGTCGGGTAGGCGGGTTGTCCGGATCGATGGGCGGGTCGCCCTCCCGGATTTCCGGTTCGTCGCCGAGGACGCCGGGGTCGTCGACCGGGACGTCGATCGTGATGCCTTCCCGGGACCGGACCAGCACCATCTCGGGGTGCTCCAGCCCCACGGCTCGGAGGTGCGGGATGGCGGCGCCCCGGGCCACGGGCACCACTCCGGCCCGCATCTCGCCCGTGAATCCGCTCCGGAGGTCGTCGGGGGCCAGGCCGGTGCGCTCGCCGAGCAGGACAGCGGCCCGCTCCGCCACGCTCCCGAAGTCGTGGAATTCGTCGGCGTCGAAGGCGAAGGCCCGGGCCACCACCTCGTCGAACGGATCCTCCTCCCGGAGACCGCGCTCTTTCACGATGCCCCGCAGCTCCATGTCGAGTCCGGCGTACCGGCGTTCCCCCAGCCGGGCGAAGGCGTGGTAGATGGCCCCCTCCCGCGGCACGCGGCCGTGGACGTAGTAGAAGAACCAGCCGATGGACAGGGCCACGACGCCCAGGGTGAACAGGACGGCCATCTCGCCCATCTCCGTGATCAGCCATACGGGACCGAGCATGCCGAAGATCTGCATCCACGGGTACAGCGGCGAACGGTAGCCGGGGTCGTACGCCTCGATGCCGCTCTCGCGCATGATGATCAGCGTCAGGTTCAGGAACGCGAACAGCAGCAGCATGAACGCGCTGGCCAGCTTGGCGATCCCCTCCACGTCCAGGGCCAGGATGGCGAAGATCATCAGGCCGCCGGTCACCAGGATCGCGATGGTGGGCGTGCCGGAGCGGCCCACCTCGGCGAAGCGGCCCCAGATGAGCCGGTCCCTGGCCATCGCCAGGGGGAATCGGGAAGCGGCGAGGATACCGGCATTGCCCGTGGAGGCAAAGGCGGCGATCGCCGACACCACGATGAGGTAGAGCCCGATGGAGCCCGGGAGCCAGTCGAAGAAGGCGGACGCCGCGGTGGCCACCGGCGTCAGGTCGTTCCGGAGCGCCACCGGGTCCAGGACGGCGACGATGATAGCCACGCCCAGGACGTAGATCACGGTCGCGGTGATGAGGGAGAGAAACATCCCGAGGGGGATGTTGCGGTCCGGATTCTTCACCTCTTCGGCCACGCTGGTGACCTTGGTCAGGCCGGCGTACGAGACGAAGACGAGCCCGATCGTGGACAGGAACCCGGACACCCCGAAGGGC
>Ga0102929_1000951_pt1 | contig 17197 bp, 13 predicted proteins | sample SalPonR1_B_D2_MG_FD_78510 | JGI IMG/M metagenome (GOLD analysis project Ga0102929, IMG submission 78510) | Salt pond soil microbial communities from South San Francisco under conditions of wetland restoration - Salt Pond MetaG R1_B_D2_MG | ecosystem: Environmental > Aquatic > Marine > Intertidal... | reverse complement strand
CGCGCGCAGCGTCTCGTCATCGGCCTGCATGACCGCATCGGGCGTGGTGAGACTGGCGGCCTCCATCCGCGCCCAGATCGCCGACGCCGACGCGACCGAGACCTGTTGACTCACGATCGCACTCAGCAGTTGGGCAAACCCCTCGGGCTTGCGTCTGAGCGGCAACGGCCCCACCAAGGCGCGCGCCTCGGCCATGCGCGGGCACATGTCGGCCAAGGCTTCGGCCCCTTGCTCGACATCGGCTTGCGTCACGATGATCGTCTCGGTCATAGGCTCGCCACCCAATCCAGCGCCGCCTCGATGTTCTGCACATAAGGTCCGCCGGGCCGTTCTGGCCGCGATAGCATCGCCACCCGTATGCCCTCCTCACGCGCGGCAATCAGCTTCGCGCGCGGCCCCTCGCCCCCGGCATTCCGCACGACGAGCCAATCCACGCCAAGCCTGCGGAAAAGCGCCCGCTCCTGCGCCACGGTAAAGGGCGCCCTGCCGGGAAGGAACTCTCCGTTCGCAAAGGGAAATGTCTCATCCGTCGGCGCCAGCACACGACAGATCACCCGGCAGGACCGAAGCCCTTCGAACCGCGCGAGCGCGTCCCGCCCAGTGGCAAGAAACACCGTCGCGCCGGGCGTGATATGATCCGCGGCGTCTTCTTCACGGTCAAGTAAGGTCCAAAGATCGCCCGGTTCGGCGGTCCAAGGTGGCCGCTCAACCCGGCAATAGGGCACCCCCAACTCATGACAAAGCCGCACGGTGCGCCCGGTGATCCGTGCCGCGAACGGATGCGTCACATCCAACACCCCGGTAATCCCCCGGGTCGCCACGAAATCACGAAACCCCGCTGCGCCATCGAACCCGCCGACCCTGACAGGCAGGCCCGCATCAAACGCCCGCGCATCGTCGCGCGCCAACGATAGAATACAGTCCCGTCCTTGCGCCGCCAAGGCACGGGCCAGAGGCCACGTCTCGCCCGCACCACCAAGCAAAAGCAGGGTCATGACCCGCTCCGATGCCGGGGGCAAGCACCCTCTCCGGGCTGGTATGTCATGGTGTGTCCAGTCATCTCGGACCGGACTATAGGGCGGCCGTCGCGGACCGCCAACGCCGTTTTCCCCGGACACTCTTGCGGGCCTCCCGAAACGGGCGTAGCACTGCGCACATGACCGACACCGCCCTCCTCCCAGTCGACACCCGCACGCGCCGAAACGTGACGATTCTGGTGTTGGCACAGGCCATTCTGGGGGCGCAGATGGCGATGGTGTTCGTCGTCGGCGGCCTGGCCGGTCAATCGCTGGCCAGCAACGTCTGTTTTGCCACGCTCCCGATCTCGCTCATCGTTCTGGGCTCGATGCTCACGGCAAGCCCGCTGGCGTGGTTCATGCAAAGGTTCGGGCGGCGCGCGGGCTTTGTCCTTGGGGCGATGGCGGGGGCCGCGGGCGCTGGCGTGTCGGCCTATGGGCTGTATCTGGCGTCCTTCCCGCTCTTTCTACTGGGAAGCCTGATCACCGGTATCTACATGTCCACACAGGGGTTTTACCGCTTCGCCGCCACCGATACCGCCAGCGACGATTTCCGCCCCAAGGCGATTTCCTACGTTCTCGCCGGCGGCTTGGCGAGCGCGATCATCGGCCCACAGCTTGTCAAGGTCACCAGTCAGGCAATGGTGATCCCGTTTCTGGGCACCTATTTCGCGGTGATCGCGATCAATATTCTGGGCTCGTTCCTGTTTCTCTTTCTCGACATTCCCAAACCACCCATCCCGTCCGAGGACGCACCTCGCGGGCGCTCCCGCTGGGAGTTGATCACGACACCGCGCATCGCCGTGGCGGTGATCTGCGCCATGGTTTCCTATGCGCTGATGAACCTTGTGATGACCTCGACACCCCTTGCCGTCGTCGGCTGCGGGTTTACCGAGGGCGACGCCGCCGACATCGTCACAGGTCACGTGCTCGCGATGTTTGCGCCGTCGTTCTTTACCGGCCACCTGATCGCGCGTTTCGGGGTCGAAAAGATCGTCGGCACCGGCCTTGTGATCCTTGCCGCTGCCGGCGCCGTGGCGCTTCAGGGCGTGGATATTTCGAATTTCTTCATCGCGCTCGTGCTTCTGGGCATCGGCTGGAACTTCGGCTTTATCGGTGCGACGACCATGCTCGCCGGTGCGCACGAGGCGCATGAGCGCGGACGCATGCAGGGCCTCAACGATCTATTGGTCTTTGGCGGCGTGACCGTGGCCTCGCTCGCCTCGGGCGGGCTGATGAACTGCTCCGGCGGCACGGCTCAGGCAGGCTGGGCGTCGGTAAACCTTGCCATGGCGCCGTTCCTCGCCCTCGCTGGCGGCGCGCTTATCTGGCTGGTGATGCGCCCGAAAGACGCCTGACCGGCCTCATTCGCCCAGCTTGGCATGCACCTCGTCAAGGTCGATCTCACTGATCGGCATCTTGTTCGACGGGTCCGCGACATCGTATTTGAAAAGCTCGAAATCGCGCTTGTATATCTCATAGACAAGATGCATCGACAGGTCGTCGAAATAATCTTCGACCGGATGCGCGCGCTTGGGGCCGTGCCCTTCGCTCTCGTTGAAACGCGGGATCGCCTTGAGGTCCACCGTCTCGGGCGTCTTGACCGCCTTGAGCACGTCGGCCATCCCATCGTTGAATTGCTCGGTCCAGAAAATCTTGTCGTAGGTTCCACCGTTCACGATGAAGGTCGAGACATGGCCCGCCTGCGCGGACCAGTGGATATCGGGCTCCATCGGGCGGCGCCAGCGGATCGTGTCGCGGGCAAACAGTAGGAAACGGCGAAAGCTCTTGACCTGATCGAACTCCTGTTTGCCGTCCTCGCCGCCCACTTCGATGCCGTATTTCTGGGTCAGAAGCGGCACCAGCTTGCCGCGATAGCGTTTCCCGTTGCGCTGAATGCCGCAAATCTTGTCAAAAAACGAGCTCAGGATGCGGGTGTAGGGATTGCGCACACAGGTAAAGGCATACGAGGCATGCGAGGTCACGTTCTGCGTGATCAGGGGCTGACTTTCATCAAGCGCCCATTTGTGCAAACCACCCTTGGCATCATGAATATCACCGTCGAAAAACTCACCATGATCCGAATAATACATGATCTGACCAATGGTCGAGCATGCGCATTTCGGAACCACCCGATACACTAGGCTTTCGCTTTCCGTCATCCATGTTCCGGGAAACCCCATGCCACTGTCTCCAACCTCATGCGTGGCCCATTCGGGCTTGCCGCGCTGTTCTGAACCAAAAAACCTAATAAAGCCTGTTTATTCAACGCTTATTCAGCACTATCAATGTAAACAATCCCGCAAACAAGGGCTAGTCTGTTTCCTGAATGGCAAAAATCGCTTATATCCTCCTGTGTCACAAGGACCCCGAGGCCATTATCGGACAGGCCGAGATGCTGACCGCTGCGGGCGATTGCATCGCGATTCATTTCGATGCCCGGGCCAAACCCGAGGCGTTCGCGCAAATCCGCGAGGCGCTGGCCGACAATCCCAACGTGACCTTCGCGCGCAAGCGGGTCAAGTGCGGCTGGGGGGAATGGTCGCTTGTGCAGGCCACGCTCAATGCGATCGAGGCCGCGGTCGAGGCGTTTCCACGGGCCACGCATTTCTACATGCTTTCAGGCGATTGCGCCGCGATCAAATCGGCGCGCTATGCCCATGAATTTCTCGACGCCGAAGATGTGGACTATATCGAAAGCTTCGATTTCTTCGACAGCGACTGGATCAAGACCGGCATCAAGGAAGAGCGGTTGATCTATCGCCACTGGTTCAACGAACGTAATCGCAAATGGCTCTTTTACGCCTCGATGACTCTTCAGCGCCGCTTGCGTCTCTCCCGCCCCATCCCCAAGGACATACAGGTCCAGATCGGGAGCCAGTGGTGGTGCCTGCGCCGCCGCACGATCGAATGGATTCTCGACCTCACCCGCCAACGCCGGGATGTCATGCGGTTTTTCCGCACCACGTGGATTCCCGACGAAACCTTTTTTCAGACCCTCGTGCGCCATCTCGTCCCCGACAGCGAAATCAGGACACGGACGCTCACCTTCCTGATGTTCACCGACTACGGGATGCCGCAAACCTTCTACAACGACCATTACGACCTTCTGCTCAGTCAGGATTTTCTCTTTGCGCGCAAGATCAGCCCCGAGGCCGTGACCCTCAAGCAACGGCTCGGCGCGCTTTACTCCGACGACACCGCCACCTTTCAGATATCCAACGAAGGCCGGTCGCTCTTCAAGTTTCTCACCGGGCGCGGCCGCATCGGGCGCCGCTTTGCCATGCGCTTCTGGGAAACCGAAAGCACACTGGGCCGCGAACGCGAACTGATGATCGTGATCTGCAAGAAATGGCACGTGGCCAAACGGCTTCTTGACCGCATCAGGCAAGTCACCAACATGCCCGCCATCGAATATCTCTTTAACGAAGAGGGCACCCCCCTGCCCGATCTCGGCGGCATTCAATCCACCATGGAAAAACGGCACCGCCATCGCCGCGCCCTGATGCGGATGCTCTTCGACTATTATGAAACCGATCAGTTGATTGTCTGCATGGACCCGTCCAGCCTTGATCTAATCCAGGATTTCAGCGGCGACCGCTCGGTCACACGCCTGCTCGAGGTTCAGTGCATTTTCACCGATGAATATCTGACCGGCCACGCCATGCGCGTGGGCCTTGCAGGGGAACAGACCCCACCCGAAACACTGGAACGGCTCCTGCCGACGATCCGCTCGGACATGACCTTTGAAAGCGACCGGATCAGGGATGCGGGATTCGAGAACCATTTCACCATGCGCGAATCCGACACTCCCGAGGAGAACGCCGCCAAGATCGGCCGTTTCCTTGACATTCCCTCCGACAAGGCCATTGAAATAGCGCGCACCGATTATCTTTTTGCCGATTGAGGGCTGCCATGGGCTATGAGTATGACGACCAGAACATTTTCGCCAAGATACTGCGCGGCGAAATTCCAAATGAAACCCGACTCGAGACCGAGCATACGCTGGCCTTCAACGATATCGATCCCAAGGCGCCCGTTCACGTGCTGATCATCCCCAAGGGGCCTTATGTCTGCTACGATCACTTCGCCTCGCTCGCGACCGAGGCCGAGATCGTGGACTTCACCCGCTCCGTGGCCGATGTCTGCCGGATGACGGGCGTCGCCCCCGGCTCTGGCGGCGAAGGATATCGCGCCATCGCCAATGCCGGTGATCACGGCGTGCAGGAAGTGCCCCACTATCACCTGCACATCATGGGCGGGCGTGGCATGGGTCCGATGATCTCGCGGCTCGATTGAAACGGCGGCGCCCACGCCGACCCCGGCGGGCGCCACAACATTCATCTTTCTACAAATACTCTCGCCGAAGGCCATGCCATCTCACGGGGTGGCAGGCGTGCGGATCACCCGGCCCCGGCCGACGGCTCGGTCCCCGCCCGCGTCAGCGACAGGAACACCTCCTCGAGATCGGCCTCGCGGGTGCGCACGTCACGGATCGAGATGCCCGCATTCCGCACCGCGTCAAGCACGGCTCCGGCCGGAGTCTGCGCCAGATTGTAGTTGATCATCAAGGTCCCGTCCGCGCGCATCTCGACGGCAAGGCCCGGGGCCTCTGGCAGGCGCTCTGGCGGTGTGTCGGGCGTCACGATCATCGTCTTGCTGTCGAGCCGACCCAGCAAGTTGGCCGTGCTATCCCGCGCCACGAGCGCGCCGTGGTTAATGATCGCGATCTCGTCGCACATCTCCTCGGCCTCTTCGAGGTAATGTGTGGTCAGGATGATCGTCATCCCCTCACGGTTGAGCTTGCGCACATTCTGCCACAACATCTGCCGAAGCTCGATATCCACACCCGCGGTCGGCTCATCAAGAACAAGGATATGCGGATGATGCACCAGCGCCTTGGCCAGCAGCAACCTGCGCCGCATCCCGCCCGATAGCGTCCGTGCATAGGCGTTCGCCTTGTCCTCAAGCCCCACAAGCGCCAGAATTTCGTCGCTGCGCCGCTCCCGGCGCGGCACACCGTAAAGGCCCGCCTGCACCTCCAGCGCGGCACGCGGCGCAAAGAACGGATCAAGGTTCAATTCCTGCGGCATGACCCCGATCGCCGCCCGGCTCTGACGTGGGTTCGCGTCCTGATCGAAACCCCAGATATTGACCTGCCCGGCGGTCTTGACCACGAGCCCGGCCAGAATGTTGATCAGCGTCGACTTGCCCGCCCCGTTGGGCCCCAGAAGACCAAAGACCGACCCTTGCGGGATATCAAGGTCAATGCCCTTGAGCGCCTCGGTCACCGGCGACTTGCCCTCGCGCCCATAGATCTTGCGCAAGTTGCGGATTTCTATGGCGTTGCCTGTCATAGCCCTCTTGCTCCTGTCTGTCCGATCGCCCATATTCGCGGATACGTGATACACCGCCAAAAGGAAATGCCCGATGGTCACAGCCGCGCCGGAAACAAAAGTCGTAGACAGCTATCGCGTCGCCTGCGACGGCGGTGAGGGGGCCTTGGGCCACCCGCGCGTGTGGCTGCAAATCCCGCGCGAGCAAGGCTGGGTCGAGTGCCCTTATTGCGATGCCAAGCTGATACACCGGGATTTCGAAGGCAAAGTGTGATTGCGGCCCCGTCCGTCGGAGGGCACGACCCCGCCCTGCCGGGGGCCAGCCCCCGGACCCCCGGGATATTTTTCGCAAGAAGAAACACTGGAAGCGCGGCCAGCGGCGTGAGATACCTGCGCGGCAGTTGACCGCCTGAAGGAGAATCCCCGCCATGAGCACGCAATTCGGCAAGGGTCATCACCTGCATCTCATTGACGGCTCGGCCTTCATCTTCCGCGCCTATCACGCGCTGCCGCCGCTCTCGCGGAAATCCGACGGGCTCCCGATCGGGGCGGTCGCGGGCTTTTGCAACATGCTGCAACGCTATGTCGAGGGCAACAATGGCCATGATGCCCCCACCCATGTGGCGGTGATCTTTGACAAGGGCAGCCATACGTTTCGCAATGATCTCTATGACGCCTACAAGGCCAATCGCGAGGCGATGCCCGAGGATCTGCGCCCGCAGATTCCACTCACCCGCGACGCCACCCGCGCCTTCAACATCGCCTGCGAGGAAATCGAGGGCTATGAGGCCGATGACATCATCGCGACGCTCTCGTGCAAGGCGCGCGATTTGGGTGGTCGGGTGACGATCATCAGCTCCGACAAGGATTTGATGCAGCTTGTCGGCGGCGGTGTCGAAATGCTGGATGCGATGAAAAACCGCCGCATCGATGCCGAAGGCGTCGAAGAGAAATTCGGTGTCGGCCCGGACCGCGTGGTCGACGTGCAGGCGTTGGCTGGCGACAGTGTGGATAACGTGCCCGGCGCGCCCGGCATCGGGATCAAGACGGCAGCGCTTTTGATCAATGAGTTCGGCTCGCTCGAAGAGCTTCTGAACCGCGCCGAAGAGATCAAGCAGCCCAAACGCCGCGAAACGCTCATCGAAAAGCGCGAACAGATCGAATTGTCGAAACGGCTTGTTCAGCTTGATTGCAACACCCCCCTCGACTTCAGCCTCGATGATCTCGAAGTGCGCGACCCCGATCCAGAGACACTCCTTGGGTTTCTGGCCGAGATGGAGTTTCGCACGCTCTCGAAACGGATCGCGGAGGCACTCGGCACCGAGGCGCCCGTCATTCCCGACCCATCGGTCGAGCCCAACGAAGAGGCCGCGCCGGACTGGCCCGCGATGGATCCGGACGCCTATGAACGGATTTCAGACATGGACGCGCTTCGGGCGTGGGTCGATCAGATCAATGCTCAAGGCCATGTCGCCATCGACACCGAAACCACGTCGCTCAATGAAATGCAGGCCGAGCTTGTCGGTATCTCGCTTGCCACTGTGCCCGGAACCGCCTGCTACATCCCGCTGACCCACCGCGACGGGGCGTCGGACGATCTTTTCGGCTCGGACGCACTGGCCGAAGGACAGCTTTTGCGCGACGAGGTGCTGACCGCGCTCAAACCCCTTCTTGAAGATGCCAGCATCCTCAAGATCGGGCAGAACATGAAATACGACGCCAAGATTTTTGCAGCCCACGATATCGCCGTTGCGCCGATCGATGATACGATGCTGATGTCCTACGCGCTCAATTCCGGGGTGCATAACCACGGGATGGACACCCTGTCGGAACGCTATCTCGCGCATACGCCCATCCCGATCAAGACGTTGCTGGGATCGGGAAAATCAGCGATCACGTTCGACAAGGTCAAGATCGACGAAGCGGTAAAATATGCCGCCGAAGACGCCGATATCACTCTGCGCCTGTGGCATCTTTTCAAGCCGCGCCTGCATGTGGAGCATGTCACCACCGTTTATGAAACGCTCGAGCGGCCGCTGGTGCCGGTGCTGGCGCGGATGGAACGGCACGGGATCAAGGTGGATCGCAACACGCTAAGCCGCATGTCCGCCAAATTCGCTCAGAAGATGGCCACACTCGAGGCGGAAATCCACGAATTGGCGGGCCGGAGCTTCAACGTAGGCAGCCCCAAGCAACTGGGCGAGATCCTCTTTGACGAAATGGCACTCGAGGGGGGCAAGCGCGGCAAGACAGGGGCCTATGCCACCGGCGCCGACGTGCTCGAGGATCTTGCGACACTGCATGAACTGCCCGCTCGGGTGCTCGACTGGCGTCAGTTGAGCAAGTTGAAATCGACCTATACCGACGCGCTTCAGGATCACATCGACCCTGACACGGGCCGGGTGCACACCTCTTATCTTCAAACCGGGGCCTCGACCGGGCGGCTGGCCTCGACCGATCCCAACCTGCAAAATATCCCCGTGCGCACCGAGGAAGGCCGCCGCATCCGCGAGGCCTTCGTCGCGCCAGAGGGCCACAAGCTTGTCTCGCTCGACTACTCCCAGATCGAGCTGCGCATCCTTGCGCATGTGGCCGGGATCGACGCGCTCAAACAGGCGTTCCGCGACGGTCAGGACATTCACGCCATGACAGCAAGCGAAATGTTCGACGTCGAGATGGACGACATGACCCCCGAAATCCGCCGCCGGGCCAAGGCGATCAACTTCGGGGTAATCTATGGCATCTCGGGCTTTGGCCTTGCGCGGAACTTGCGCATACCCCGCTCCGACGCTCAGGCGTTCATCGACCGCTATTTCGAGCGTTTTCCCGGCATCAAGGGCTACATGGACGAAACCGTCGCCTTCGCCAAGGAGCACGGCTTTGTCCAGACCCTGTTCGGCCGCAAGATCCATACCCCCGAAATATCGGCCAAGGGCCCGCGCGCCGGTTTTGCCCGCCGCGCCGCGATCAACGCACCGATTCAGGGAAGCGCCGCCGATATTATCCGCCGCGCCATGATCCGCATCCCCGATGCCATTCACGACTTGCCCTGCAAAATGCTGTTGCAGGTGCATGACGAACTTCTGTTCGAGGTCGAAGAGAGCGCGGTCGACGATGTGATCACCGCCGCGCGCGACGTGATGGAAGGCGCGGCACAGCCTTTGGTCAAGCTTGACGTGCCGCTGACGGTCGACGCGGGGCAGGGCAACAACTGGGCCGAGGCGCATTGATGCGCGCATTCATCGCCGCTTGCCTGATGCTCGTGCTCTCCGGCATGGCCGCCGCGTCGGAGGGGGTCATCTATGTCTCGTCCCACGGCGACGAATACCGTTACGCAACGAACGCTGACGGCGCGGTTCTCACCTCGCTCTATCCAAAGGCGTGGTTCATCGAGAAGGGCGCGAATTCACGCATCGAGCGGGGCATCGATCGGCTCTATCTGGGCAAGTCCTGCGATGCGTTTCACCCGGTATTCGGTGACGGCAGATGGTGGTGGGCCAATGGCGGCTTCGGCGCGGATTTCGCAAGGTTCGAGCTTCGCTTCCCGCGTCAGGAGATCGCGGATGATTTCGGCCTGCATTGCCGCAACTGAACACCAGACGTGGCGCGGCACCGGGGTCGAACCCGTCCGCACTCAGACGTCCATATCCTCCGACGGGATCATACCAAAGAACCGCGACTGTGACCAAACGCCGAACCAGCCTTCGTGATGCACACCCATCTCGACAAGCCGATAGAAGCTCTTGCGGTCGATCAACGCTTCGAGATTGCGCCGAACCAGAACATAGGGCGACGGCTCTCCGGTCTCGCTGTCGCGCGTCACGCGAATCGGATGATCGGGCCCGGCAACCACACTGTCACCCACATTCGTCTCAAAAATAAGCGCCTGCGCCTGCCCTTCGCCCTCGGCATCCACATCCACCGCCACAAAGGGCGCGTCATCCACGGTGATGCGCCATTTCTCAACCGGTGTGACAAGGAAGAATTCGTCGCCTTCCCGCTTGAGGATGCTCGAAAACACCTTGATCAGACCCGCACGCGCGATAACGGTGCCCTCGTGATACCATGTGCCATCCCGCGCGATCCGCAGATCCATGTCACCGCTCAGGTCCGGATTCCAATCCTCCACGGGCGGAATACCCTTGCCCCGTGCTGCGCGCGCGGCCTCGGCCAGACCTTCGGTTGACGGCGTCGTGATCGGTTCTTTGCTCATTGCTTTTGCCATTTCCGTGTCAGGCTTTACTGTTACATCCGAGGATATAGTGCAGACAGGGGATTTGCCATGAGCGACGACACCGAACTGGTGGCCGGGATCGAAAAACTCGAGGCCAGGCTCGCCGATGCGCGCGCCTCCATCACCCGCCGTTTCATCGGGCAGGACCGCGTGGTGGACCTTGCGCTTTCGGCGCTTCTTGGGGGCGGTCACGGGCTATTGATCGGGCTTCCGGGGCTGGGCAAGACCCGGCTTGTGGACACGCTCGGCACCGTGATGGGCCTCAACACCAATCGCGTGCAGTTCACGCCCGACCTGATGCCCGCCGACATCCTCGGCTCCGAAGTGCTCGAGACCGGGGTGGACGGATCGCGGGCCTTCAAATTCATCGAAGGGCCGATCTTCTGTCAGCTCCTCATGGCCGACGAAATCAACCGCGCCAGCCCGCGCACCCAGTCCGCGCTGCTTCAGGCGATGCAGGAACGGCAGGTGACGGTCGCGGGTCAGGACCGCGCGCTTTCGCCGCCCTTCCATGTGCTTGCCACGCAAAACCCGATCGAGCAGGAGGGCACCTATCCCCTGCCCGAGGCACAGCTCGACCGCTTTCTCGTGCAGATCGACGTGCCACACCCCGACCGCGAGACCGAGCGCGCGATCCTTCTGGCCACCACCGGCGCCAGCGAAGAGGCCGCGCATCAGGTCTTTTCGCCCGACGACCTCATTGCCGCCCAGGCGCTTCTCCGGCGGATGCCGGTTGGCGAGGTGGTGATGGAAGCGATTCTCGATCTCGTGCGCGCCTTCCGCCCCGAGGATCCCAACGCCTCGGACGCGGTGCGCGCGACCGTGGCTTGGGGGCCGGGGCCGCGTGCGGCACAGGCGCTCATGCTCACGGTCCGGGCGCGGGCGCTCATTCAAGGGCGGTTCGCGCCTGACGTGACGGATGTCGCGGCCATGGCGCACCCGGTTCTGACCCATCGCATGGCACTGTCCTTTGCTGCGCGCGCGCAAGGTGACAGTCTTGCACAGCTCATCACCGACAAAACCGAGGCGATCACCCGGTCCGAGGCCGCAGCGTGACCCACGACGCCACCCTTCGCACTCGGGCCGAAACCCAAGCCGCACGTCTGCCCGCCCTGCTTGCGCGGGCGGATCATCTGGCGGGCACAGTGCTTATGGGCGAGCACGGGCGGCGGCGCGCGGGGCAGGGCGATGATTTCTGGCAATACCGCCCGGTGCAGCCCGGTGATTCGCGGCGGCACATCGACTGGCGGCGCTCGGCCCGGTCAGACGCCGAATTCGTGCGACAGCATGAATGGCAAATCGCCCAAAGCGTGATGATCTGGGTCGATCAGGCGGCCTCGATGCGCTTTACCTCCTCTGATGCACAGCCACAAAAGGCGGATCGTGCCCGGCTTCTGGCGCTGGCCGCAGCAATCCTGCTCAATCGCGGTGGCGAACGTGTGGGTCTTACCGGGCACGGCCTGCCGCCCCGGCGCGGCGCGGCACAGGTCGCCCGCCTTGCCAGCGCCCTCATGACCGAGGACGCGGCCGAATATGGCACACCTGACCTCTCGGGCCTCAAGGCGCAGGGCCACGCGCTCTTTGTGTCGGATTTCCTTGGAGAGATCGGCGGCATAAGCGCGGCGCTCACATCCGCAGCCGACCGGGGCGTGCGGGGATGCCTCCTGCAAGTGCTCGATCCGGCCGAAGAAAGTTTTCCCTACCGGGGCCGCACCATCTTTGAAAGCATCGGCGGCACGATGGCCCATGAAACGCTCAAGGCGAACGAACTGCGTGATCGCTATCTCGACCGGCTGGCCACCCGCAAGACCGAGCTTGCGGCGCTCTGCGCGACGACCGGCTGGCGCTTTCATTGCCATCACACCGATAGCTCGGCGCAATCCGCGCTGCTTTGGGTGCATGGCGCAATGAGTGGCGCGACGGGGCGGGAAACGGGCCGATGACGCTGGGCCCCATCGCCTTCACCGCGCCATGGCTTCTGCTGGCGCTCGCGGCTCTGCCGATCCTGTGGATTCTGCTGCGCGCCGTGCCGCCCGCCCCCGTCCGCCGCCGGTTCCCCGGTGTGGCCCTGCTCCTTGGGCTGCGCGATGACGATAGCGTCACAGACCGCACGCCATGGTGGCTCCTGCTTCTTCGGATGCTCGCGGTGGCAGGGGTGATCGTCGGTCTGGCCGGTCCGGTGCTCAATCCCCGCGCCGAGGCCGAGGCGACGCGCACCGGCCCGCTGCTCATCATCACCGACGCCAGCTGGGCCAGCGCCCGCGACTGGCCCGCGACCCGCGCGCTGCTCGATACCATGCTGGCCGAGGCCGGACGCAACGGGCGCCCGACCGCCCTCCTGCGCCTGACTGCCCCCGACGACGTGGTCTTTCAGGCCGCCGAGACATGGCGCAGCCGGCTCTCGGGGCTCTCTCCTCATCCGTGGACACCGACACCCGAAATGACCGACAGGCTCATCGACGCGCTGCCCGACACAAATTTCGAAACCCGCTGGTTCTCTGATGGGCTTGGGCGCGCGGAGCGCCAGACGCTTCTCACCGAGCTCGCCGAACGCGGGCCGGTCACCATCCACGAAGGTGCGCGGCCGCTCGTCACTCTCGCGCCGCCAGTGATCGAGAACGCCGCCCTGTCCCTGACCGCCACGCGCCTTGCCGCAGGGGCCGAACAGACCGTCACGGTCACGGCTCACGGCACCGATCCCTCCGGCACACCGCGCGCCTTGGCCACCTTGCCTCTGACCTTCGCCCAAGGCGAGACCGAGGCCACCGGCGCCCTGTCCTTGCCGTCCGAGATGCGCGCGCGCCTCACCCGGTTCGAGATTGCGGGTCAGGGCCACGCCGGCGCCGTCGCCCTCACCGATGACCGGCTGTCGCGCCGCGAGGTCGCGCTCATTGCCGGACGCGCCGACCGCGAAGGGCTCGAGCTGTTGTCACCGTTGCACTACCTCGAACGCGCGCTTGAGCCTACCTCGGACCTCCTGTCCGGCACGCTGTCGGAAATCCTTCCGGCCAATCCCGGCGTGATCGTTCTGGCCGATGTAGGCACGCTTTCGGCACAGGAAAACGCCGATCTTCTGGCATGGACCGAAGCGGGCGGAACGCTCCTTCGCTTTGCCGGGCCGCGCCTTGCCGCATCGGACGTGTCGCGCGACGCCGAGGCACCGCTGATGCCCGTGCGCCTGCGCTCCGGCGGCCGCACCGTCGGCGGCGCCATGAGTTGGGGCGAACCCAAAAAACTGGCCCCGTTCCCCGAAAACAGCCCGTTTCAGGGCCTCGATATACCGGATGACGTCAGGGTCAGCTCTCAGGTCATGGCCCAGCCCGATCCGATCCTTGCCGAGCGCGTCATCGCCGGGCTGACTGACGGAACGCCCCTTGTCACCCGCAAGCGGGTCGGCGCGGGTCAGGTCGTTCTGTTTCACGTCACCGCCAATGCCGAATGGTCGACACTGCCGCTTTCAGGCCTGTTCGTGCAGATGCTCGAACGGCTCTCGATCACCTCGGGCACAGGCGAGGCGCTTCCCCCCGACCTCGCTGACGCGTCCTGGCAGCCGATCACGGTGCTCACGGCATCGGGCCGGCCCGAATCCGGCGACACGCTTCCGGGGGTCACTGGCGCGCGGCTTCTGACCGCGCCGCTTGGCCCTGATCTGCGGCCCGGCCTCTACGAAGGCCCCGACCGCCGTGTTGCGCGCAACATCCACGATCCCGACCATGCGCTGGCGCCTGTGCGCTGGCCCCAAGGCACGTCAGTCGAAGGATTGTCGCGCGGTGCCGAAGCGCCGCTGGGCGGCTGGCTGCTCGCGGCGGCACTCGGGCTTTTGATGGCCGACATCATCGCGTCGCTCGCGTTGTCGGGCCGCCTTGCGCCCACCCGCGCCACCCGCACCGGCGCCGCGATCGCCTTGCTGGCCCTCACTCTTCCGCTCATGGCTCCGGCCCCCGCCGCCGCGCAGGATCAGCCGATCCCCGAAGAGCTTGCCCTTGCCCATGTCCTGACCGGCGACGCACAGCTTGACGAGATCGCCCAAGCAGGACTTCAGGGTCTGAGCCAAACGCTTTTCTTCCGCACCTCGGTCGAACCGGACGATCCCGTCGGCGTGAATTTGGAAACCGACGAGCTGGCCTTCTACCCGCTGCTCTATTGGCCCGTGACCCCGGAGCAGCCCATCCCCTCCGACGAGGCCTATGCCCGGCTCAACACCTACTTGCGCACCGGTGGCATGATCCTTTTTGACACGCGCGATGCGGACATCGCGGGTTTCGGCGCATCATCCCGCAATGGCGCATGGCTGCAACGGCTGGCCGCACCGCTTGATATTCCACCGCTGGAGCCGGTCCCGGATGATCATGTGCTCACCCGCACGTTCTACCTGCTTCAGGATTTTCCGGGGCGTCACATGGGCCGCCCCGTCTGGGTCGAGGCCGCACCCCCCGATGCCGAACGGATCGAGGGGATGCCCTTCCGCAACCTCAATGACGGCGTCACCCCGGTGGTGATCGGCGGCAATGACTGGGCGGCGGCTTGGGCGGTGAATGGCGTGGGCAACCCGATGCTGCCCGTCGGGCGCGGCTTTGCCGGTGAACGTCAGCGCGAACTCGCCTACCGCTTCGGCGTCAATCTCGTGATGCATGTCCTGACCGGCAACTACAAATCCGATCAGGTGCATGTGCCCGCGCTTCTCGATAGGTTGGGCCAATGACCGGCACACTCGTTTTCGATCCGCTCCTGCCACTCTGGCTTGTCGCCGCACTGGCGGGCATGGCCCTTGCGGGGGTCGCACTGGGGCTTTGGCGCGGGCTTTCGGGCTGGGCGTGGCGCGGCCTCGCGGCGCTCATCGTGATCGCGGCATTGGCCGGTCCGGTGTTCCAACAGGAAGAGCGCGCGCCGCTCTCCGATATCGTCCTCGTCGTCGAGGACCAAAGCGCGAGCCAATCGCTCGGACAGCGCGCCGGACAGACCGCGACCGCGGCCGATGCGCTGGCCGCCCGGCTCTCGGCCCGTGATGGAACCGAAGTGCGGCGCATCACCGTCCCCGATGGCGCCGACAACACCGGCACCCAAGCGATGACAGCCCTTGCCGAGGCGCTGGCGCGTGAGCCGCAAGGCCGCGTCGCGGGTATCTTCATGCTGTCGGACGGGCGGCTGCACGACCTTGATCGCGCGCCCAAGCTGCCTGCGCCCACCCACCTGCTTCTCACCGGTGAGGAAGACGACTGGGATCGCCGCCTGATCGTGCGCAACGCGCCCGCCTTCGCCATCCTTGGCGAAGAGGTCACCTTGACGTTGCGTATCGAGGATGTTGGCGCAGCGCCCACACCCACGGGCTCGGTGCCCATCGACATCGCCATCGACGGAGAAGAGCCACAGCGGTTCATGATCGAAATGGGCCGTGACATCGACCTGCCCCTACGGCTTCCGCATGGCGGGCGCAACGTGCTGCAATTCTCCACTCCCGAAGTGCCGGGCGAACTGACCGACCGCAACAACAGCGCGCTGGTTCAGATCAACGGTGTGCGCGACCGGCTTTCGGTGCTTCTCGTTTCGGGGGCGCCACATCCGGGTGGCCGCACATGGCGCAACCTTCTGAAATCCGACAGTTCCGTGGACCTTGTTCACTTCACAATCCTGCGCCCACCCGAAAAACAGGACGGCGTGCCGGTGCGCGAACTCTCCCTCATCGCCTTCCCCACCCGCGAGCTTTTCCTCGAAAAGATCGAGGATTTCGACCTGATCATCTTCGACCGTTACAAGCGGCGCGGCATCCTGCCCGCGATCTACCTCGAAAACGTGCGCAACTATGTCGAACAGGGCGGCGCGGTGCTGATCGCGGCAGGCCCCGATTTCGCCTCGGCCGACAGTCTTTACCGCTCGCCTCTCGATGCCATTGTGCCGGCGCGGCCCACCGCGCGCGTCGTCAGTCAGGGCTACCGCCCGGCCGTAACCGACCTTGGCGAACGTCATCCCGTTACGGCGGGCCTTGAAGACGAACATGACGGGGCCTGGGGCCAATGGCTGCGCCAGATCGAGATCACGGACGCCACCGGCGACGTGGTCATGTCCGGCGCGCAAGATCGCCCGCTTCTCGTGCTTGACCGCGTCGAGCAAGGGCGGATCGCGCTCATGGCCTCCGATCACGCGTGGCTTTGGAACCGCGGCTATGAAGGCGGCGGCCCACAGCTCGAACTGTTGCGCCGCCTTGCCCATTGGATGATGAAAGAACCCGAGCTTGAGGAAGAGGCGCTCTGGGCCACCGCCACGGGCCAGACCATGCGCATCATCCGCCGCTCGCTCGATGAAACCGTGCCCCCCGTGACCATCACCACTCCCAGCGGCGAGACCGTCGAGCTATCGCTGACCGAAACCTCGCCGGGCCGCTTTGAGACCACTTATGAAGGCCCCGAGCTGGGCCTCTACCGGTTGGCCAATGGCGATCAGACGGCAGTGATCGGGCTCGGCCTGGCAGCACCCGTCGAATTCGAAAAGACCATCGCCTCGGGCGCGGCGCTCGCGCCGGTGATCGCGGACACCAACGGCGGGATCAAGAGGCTCTCGGACGGGCTCCCGCGCTTGCGCGACGTGCGCGCCGAGCGGCCCGCCGCCGGGCGTGG
>Ga0102929_1000947_pt1 | contig 17209 bp, 15 predicted proteins | sample SalPonR1_B_D2_MG_FD_78510 | JGI IMG/M metagenome (GOLD analysis project Ga0102929, IMG submission 78510) | Salt pond soil microbial communities from South San Francisco under conditions of wetland restoration - Salt Pond MetaG R1_B_D2_MG | ecosystem: Environmental > Aquatic > Marine > Intertidal... | reverse complement strand
GTGGGTGAAGTCCTCGATCACGGTCCGGTCGATGAAATCGAGGAAACTGTCACGCGGCTCGATCAGCGTCACCCGCACATCGAGCGCCGAGAACATCGTGGCATACTCCACCCCGATCACGCCCGCCCCGACAACGATCAGGCTGCGCGGGATCTGCCCGAGCTCCAGGAACTCGTCACTGTCCACGATGGTGGTGCCGTTGAAGGGGACGGTATCGGGCCGGTAGGTGCGGGTGCCGGTGGAAATCAGGAACCGGTCTGCGGTCAGCCGGGTCACCTCGCCAGCCTCTGTCGCCACCTCGATCTCGTTCGGGCCAGTGAACCGCGCCAGTCCATTGAGCGTTTCGACATGGTTTCGGTTGAACTGGTGCTCCAGGACATCGACCTCGTAATCCAGCGTCTTGTGCAGGCGCACCTTGAGGTCCTCGGCATCTATATCCTGCTTCACGCGGTAGGAACGGCCGTAGAAGCTCCGCTCGCGCCAGCCCGAGAGGTTGAGCACCGTTTCACGCAGGGTCTTGGAGGGGATCGTGCCGGTATGCACCGAAACACCACCCAGACGATCCTTGCGGTCGATGACCAGAACCCGGCGCTTGAGCTTGCCCGCCTGGATGGCCGCGGACCGGCCCGCGGGCCCGGACCCGATGATGATCAGGTCAAAATGGCTCATGATCTACCCCGCATAAAGCGCCTCGGCATGGAAGGTCACATGATCCTCCATGAAGCTGGAGATGAAAAAATAGCTGTGATCATAGCCGGGTTGCATCCTGAGCGTGGCCGGTTGCCACCGCTCCGCGACCGCGTGGAAAAGGGCCTCGCTGCGCAACAGGTCGAGGAACTGGTCATTTGTTCCGGTGTCAACAAGGACCGGCCCGTCGAAGCCGCGGTCGCGCATCAGGAGGCTGGCGTCATGGGCGGCCCAGCCGGCTTCGTCATCCCCCAGATAGGCCGAGAACTGCTTGCGGCCCCAGTCGCTCGCGACGGGGTTGCAGATCGGCGCGAAGGCCGAGACGGACCGGTAACGGCCGGCGAGGGTCATCGCGAGGGTCAGTGCGCCATGCCCTCCCATCGAATGCCCGGTGATCGCCTGGCGCTCCCCGTCCACCGCAAAGTTGCGCATGACCAGCTTCGGCAGATCCTCGGCAATATAATCCCACATCCGGAAATGCGGCGCCCATGGTGCTTGCGTCGCGTTCACATAGAACCCCGCACCCTTGCCCAGATCGAACGCATCATCATCTGCCACGCCCTCACCGCGCGGGCTGGTATCGGGAAAGACCAGCGCGATCCCCTGCTCGGCCGCCCAGCCCTGTGCACCTGCCTTGACCATCGCGTTTTCATGGGTGCAGGTCAGGCCCGACAGGTACCACAGAACCGGCACCGGTCCGTCCTTCGCCTCCTGCGGGAGGAAAAGGCCGAAGGTCATCTCGCAGCCCGTTGCATCCGACATGTGGCGATAAACGCCCTGAACGCCGCCGAAACAGGCGTTTTCCGATACTGTTTCCATCCATTCTTCCCTTTCCCACCAAGGTCCGTGCGCCGCTCGGCGCACAGTTCAATACAATCCGTTCACCCAGCCGATCACAAGCGACACTGTAACGACTGCCGCCGCCGTTGAAATCAGAATCGAGGCCGAAACCCGCTGCGGCGCGACACCGTAATGCTGCGCGAGGATATAGACATTCCCGGCAACCGGCAGCGCCGCGGCAGCGATCATCACCGCGGCGGGATAAGGCGCGACCGGGAACAGAATCAGCGCTGAAAAAGCCACTGAAGCAGGATGCAGAACCAGCTTGCAAACCGCAAGCCAGCCCGCGATCATGGGGCGTTCGGCCGATTTTCCCGCCAGCGAAGCCCCTATGGCAAAAAGCGCCCCGGGCGTGGCCGCACCCCCCAGAAGCGACAAAAAATCGTTCATCGGCCCGGGGATCGGCAAACGCAGCCCCGACCACACCAACCCGAGCACGATCGACACGATCATCGGGTTGCGCAAGAGCCCCATACCCACGGTACCGAGGATACGCACCGACATGCGCCCGTCCCGCGCCCCCGTGATCAGGATCACGATCAGGGACCCGAAGACGATCAGGTCGACCGCAAGCACCAGCATCACCGGGCCGATGGCTGCCTCGCCCAGCAGCAGGACCAGCATCGGCACGCCAAGGAAGCCGACATTGCCGATGACCGCGCATTGGGCTTCCACGGCTGCCTCCTCGAGACTGACCCCGCGCAGGAACGACACCATCGTCGCCAGCGCATAGACGGCCGCAGTGGCCCAGAGATAGGCCAGCACGAAACGCAGGTCGAAGACATCGGCAAGGGAGAGATTGGCGGCGAAACGAAAAAGCATCGCCGAAAGGGCGAAGTAGAACACGAACCTGGTCAACCAGGCCGTGGCCTCAGCCGTGAAGAAACCAGTCTCTGCGGCGCCGTATCCGAGCCCGATTATCAGGAAGAACGGCAACGTTTGCAGGAAGATATCGAGCATGCAGTTCTCATAGCATGCGGGCCTCCGGGGTCAATCTCAACCGCCATTGCAAGCCCGGCAGCGAGACTACCCGCTGCCGATCAGAACCCCCGCCGCAAAAACAAGCGCCCCGCCCAGGACCACCTGGAAGGCTGCACGGAAAAAGGGCGTTTCCATGTAGCGGTTCTGGATCCAGGCGATTGCCCAGAGTTCCACGAACACGACCGCGATGGCAATGACCGTCGCGGTCCAGAAATCAGGTATCAGGTAGGGCAGCGCATGCCCGAGTCCGCCCACCGTGGTCATTATACCACTGGCCAGCCCGCGCTTGAAAGGGCTGCCACGGCCGGAAATCTCTCCGTCATCGCTCGCCGCCTCGGTGAAGCCCATGGAAATGCCGGCGCCGACCGATGCCGCCAATCCGACCAGGAACGTCGTCCATGTATCCTGAGTTGCGAATGCGGTGGCGAATATCGGGGCCAGTGTGCTTACCGATCCGTCCATCAGCCCTGCAAGACCGGGCTGTACCCAGGTCAGCACGAACTGCCGCTTCGATGTTTCCGCCTCGCTATCGCGCGCTGTACCGGCGAGATTCTCCTGCTCCAGCTCTCCGGCCCTGTCCTGATGGCCCGCCTCGGCCGCGGCCAGATCACCCAGGAGCTTGCGGGTTGCGCTGTCCTGCGTCTTCTGCGCCGCCCGCAGGTAGAAGCGCTCCGCATCGCTTTCCATCGCCGCGGCTTCCCCGCGGATACGCTCGATACCCAGATTCTCGACCAGCCAAACCGGCCGTCGGGCATAGAAACCGGCCACATGCTCGCGCCGGACCAGGGGAATCACCTTGCCGAAACGGGCTTCGTGAAGCGCGATCAGGCGAATGCGGTGTGTGTCCTCTTCCGCGGCCATGCCATCGAACATCCTGGCGCTGTCAGGATAATCCGGGCGCAGCATCTCGGCATAGGACCGGTAGATACGGGCATCGTCCTCCTCGGACGAGATGGCGAGGGCCAGAATTTCCTGCTCGGTCAGGTCTGAAAACCTGCGCCGTCCAAGGACACCGGGAATCATGTGAACTCCGGAAAAGTTTAGAACAATTCTAAATTAACCGGCTCAGCCCGGAATGCAACCGCAATTCTCCGGCTCCGCTCCGATGTGCTTGCGGGCGCCCACCCTGCCCGCCTAGACTGCGCAGGCCTGACCGGAGGACACAGATGACGGCCCACACCGGCACGATCAAGAAGGGACGCAAGTTCGATCAGGTACTCGACGGGGCCCGGGAAGTGTTCATGCGCGACGGATTTGAAGGTGCCAGCGTTGATGACATCGCCCGCGCCGCCGGGGTGTCGAAGGCCACACTCTACAGCTATTTCCCCGACAAACGGCTGCTGTTTTCCGAAATCGCCCGCATCGAATGCAACCGCCAGGCACAAAACGCCCTCGATACGATCGACGCCAACGCACCCGTCGAGACGGTATTGCGGGCCGCCGCCGACAGGTTGGTACGGTTCTTCCTGTCCGATTTCGGACTGCAGGTCTACCGCATCTGTGTTGCCGAGTCGCATCGCTTTCCGGATCTCGGAAGTCGTTTCTACGCCTCCGGACCCGCCCTCTTGCGCGAACGGTTGTCCCAGCTTCTGTCCGCGTATGTGGCCAGAAACGAGTTGATCATTCCGGACATGGATCTCGCTTGCAGCCAGTTCGGCGAGCTATGCAAGAGCGATCTTTTCGTGCGCCGCCTCTGCGGGATGGAGGCGCAGTTCACCGAGGCCGACATCGCCCGCGTGGTCAATGGTGTCGTTGAGATGTTTCTTGCCCGCTACCGCGGTTGAACATCACCGCTCGGCACGTGTCAGCCCCCCGCCTCGATGATCGCGTTTGCCAGCTTGGGCACGGAATCCCGGTTCAGGCCGGCAATGTTGATGCGGGAATCCCCCACCATGTAGATCCCGTGATCCTTGCGCAGACGCTCTACCAGGTCCGGGCCCAGCCCGAGGCGCGAGAACATGCCGCGATGCTCGGCGATGAAACCATAACGATCGGACCCCGAAAGCCGCCGCAATTCGCCGGCCAGCTGCTCTCGCAGGGCCAGCATTCCCGTCCGCACATCCTCAAGCTCGGCCTCCCAGTCGGCGCGCAAGTCTTCGTCCTGCAGGACGATCGACACGAGCCTTGCGCCATGATCAGGCGGAAAGGAATAGTTCTGCCGGTTCAGGTAAGCCAGATTGTCCTGCGCCATGCCGCGCAGACCGGGATCCCGCGCCACCGCCATGAGAAGACCGGTGCGTTCACGGTAGATGCCGAAATTCTTGGAACAACTCGCGGCGATCAGGGTCTCCGGGCAGCCACCCGCGATCAGCCGTGTCAGCGCCGCGTCGGCATTCAGCCCGTCACCGAACCCCTGGTAGGCGATGTCGATCATCGGCATCGCACCCTTGCGGTTGAGAAGCTCCATGACCTCGTGCCCCTGACGGATATTCAGGTTGGCGCCGGTCGGATTGTGGCAACACCCGTGCATGAGAACCAGATCGCCCGGCGCGACCTGCTCCAGATCATCCATCATGCCGCCGAAATCGACCGTCCCGGTGGCACTGTCGAAATACCGGTAGGTGACAGTTTCAATCCCGAGGTGCTTGAGGATACTCAGGTGATTTGGCCATGTCGGATCGGAAACGAAAACCCGCGCGCGCGGATTGGCCATCCGCGAAAGCTCGAACGCCTGACGTACCGCACCGGTGCCGCCGGGCGTGGCGACCGCCGCAACCTGATAGCGGGACACCGCATCGTCCAGCACTAGCCCGATCATCGCGTCGGAAAATGCCGGATCTCCGGCCAGCCCTGTATAAGCCTTGGTTGTCTCCTCTTCCCACCAGCGCCGTTCCGCGGCCTTGATGGCCCGCATGATCGGTGTGACGCCTTCGGCATTGCGGTAAACCCCGACGCCGAGGTCGATCTTGTCATCTCTGGGATCTTCCCGGAAGGCCTGCATCAGGGCAAGGATCTTGTCGGCGGGCTGCGCCTTCAGTTGGTCGAACATCAATTCTCTCCGGTTTCCACGGGAACGGTCGGAAAGGCGCCCCATTCCGCCCAAGATCCGTCGTAAAGCGCATGGTCGGTCTTGCCGATCCGCTCGAGCGCCAGGTTGATTATGGCCGCGGTCACGCCCGATCCGCATGTCGTGATCACCGGCTTGGCCAAGTCGGCACCCGATGCGGCGAATTCGGTGCGCAGGTCATCAGGCGACTTCATGGTCCCGTCATCATTCAGAAGCCTGCGGTAATGCAGGCTGTGCGAACCGGGGATATGGCCACTGCGAAGGCCGGGCCGCGGCTCGGCCTCGGTGCCTGCGAAGCGCCCCGCGGAGCGGGCATCGAGGATCGCGTGATCTTCCAGCTTGGATGCCGCGGACACCTGCGTCACGTCACGGATCATGTGATTCTGGCGGCGGGCGGTCATGTGCCTGTCGCGCACCATCGGTGGCAGATCCTCGATCGCACGGCCCTCCGCACGCCACTTTGGCAAACCGCCATCCAGAACCGCAATGTCAGGATGTCCCATCAGCCGGAACATCCACCATACGCGAGCCGCCGAAAAGAGCCCCTGTGCGTCGTAGACGACAACCTGATGGCCATCGCCCACACCCATCGCACGCAGGCGTGACATGAACTTTTCGGGTGGCGGCGCCATATGCGGCAGATCCGAACTTCTGTCGCTGATATCGTCGATATCGAAAAACCGTGCGCCGGGGATGTGGGCCCCTTCGTATTCGGCCCTTGCGTCACGCCCTTCGTCGGGCAGGAACCACGTGCCGTCAAGAATCCGCAGATCCGGGTCCTTGATGTGCGCGGCCAGCCACCCGGTGCCGACCAGTGTCCTCGGATCATCCTGTGACATGAAAACCCCCGGCTTACGTCCAATACTGCCTACATCCCGGCGCATCGGGTGGCAAGACCACAGGCGCGGTGCCGCATGGGTGGATCATTTCGCCAACGCGTTTTTGACAAGCCCGGCTGCGGCAAGGACAACAAGGCCGCCGGCCCCACCCGCGACGACCTGTTCCAGCAGGCCCGAAACCTCGGGGCCCCGGTCCGTCAGACCGCCGGCTCGCAGAAACGCGAGAGCCTGCCCGCCGAGGCCGCCACCGATGATACCGGTGATCGAATTCCCGGCAAAACCGAGATCGGCAAACTTCAGGCCACCGCCTGCGATGCTTGCTGCCACAGCGCCCGAGATGAGGACGATAAGAAGCTCCATCCGCGCAGTTTTCGCGAAAAACGGCCCGCCCTGCAAGCAATGCAGCCGCGGCGTCAGCCGTGATCCTTCAGCAACCTCTGCTTTTGCCGGTTCCAGTCACGCTTGGCCTCGGTGGCGCGCTTGTCATGAAGCTTCTTGCCCTTGGCGATCCCGATCTTGAGTTTCGCCAAGCCCTTGTGGTTGAAGTAAAGGACCAGCGGCACAAGGGTCATGCCCTTGCGCTGCGTCTCGTTCCAGAGGCGCGACAGTTCCTTTTTCGACACCAGGAGTTTGCGCCGCCTCTTTTCTTCATGCCCGAATGTCTTGGCCTGCTCGTAAGGTGCGACGTAACTGTTGACGAGCCACAACTCGCCGTCATCCACCGTGGCGTAACTCTCGGCAATGTTGGCGCTGCCCTCGCGCAGGGATTTCACCTCGGACCCTTCCAGTATGATGCCGCATTCCAAATCGTCCTCGATGGCGTAATCGTGCCGGGCACGCCGGTTCTCGGCCACCACCTTGTAATTCGGATTGTCTTTCACCTTGGCCATCGGCCTCTCCTATCCAAGCCCGCCGGACGGGGCAAGCCCGCCCTCAGAGCGAGATCAGCCAATCGCGGACTTCGCGCGCCTGCGGCGTGAGCGGGGTAGTATCCGACCACACCAGGTAAAAGCCCTTGCCGGTCACCCATGACCACTCGGTCCGTGCTTCCAGCAAGCCCTGTGCGATCAGCCCCTCTGTCACGTGCTTCCAGCCGAAGGCGAACCCTTCGCCCGCGATCGCGGCCTGAAGCACGAGCGCATAATCGTTCAGCCGCAGGCCCGCGCGAGGCTCTGAGTAGGGCACGTTCCAATGCGCGAACCAGTCGGCCCAGCCCGGGCGTTCGCGCACCGGCTCCTCCAGATGAATGAGCGGCTGTTCCAGAAGCCCGGCCACCGTTCCGAGTGTCCCCGCCGCCATCATCAGCCGCGGCGACGCTATTGGAAATATCACCTCTGGCGCCACAAGGTGGCTGCTGCATCCCGGCCAAGTGCCCTCGCCACGCCGGATGGCAAGGCTGATGCCCTCGGCGTCGATGTCAGGCTCACGCTCGGACGTCTGCAACCGCAGGTCGAGGCCAGGCCGCTCACGGTGGAACCGCGCCAGACGCGGGACCATCCAGTAATTGGCGAACGCGGTCGAGGCTGACAGGGTGACATGGGCATTCGCTCTTCGACCGGCAAGGTTCCGGGCACTGCGCAGGATCCGCTCGAACGCGCCGGATACCTCGTTGTAAAGTCGCTCGCCGGCATGGGTCAGCATCACGGCGCGGTGCGCGCGGACAAACAGCAGCACGCCAAGCGCCTCCTCGAGTTGCTTGATCGCGGCACTCACCGCGGGCTGCTGCACATTGAGTTCCCGTGCAGCAAGCGTGAATGATCCGTGGCGCGCGGCCGCTTCGAAAACCAGGAGATGACGGGGCGAGGCGACGAGTTTCCACAATTCCTGCATAAGCTGAGCTTATCCATTCCCCTATTTTTTTCAAGGATCACACGGCGTGCACACTGATATAGATTGCCACTGCGGCAAGCGGGAAGAATCCTGGAGGCGAAATCCGGGGCGCGGACCCGGACCTGGATTTCATCCGGATCTTCCGCACGGTAGTATCACCGTGAAGAGGAACGGGACGGAGGATGCCATGACACCTGCGGGAAAGAGGTTCGACGATCACCTTGCCGGTCAGATCGAGGGTCTGAAAAACGACGGTCTCTACAAGACGGAGAAGGTGATCAGCAGCATGCAGGCGGGTGAGGTCACGCTCGCCGATGCTCGCGAGGTGATCAATCTGTGCGCGAACAACTATCTCGGATTGGCGGACAACCCCGAAATCATCGCGGCCGCGCATGAGGCGCTGGACAGGTACGGCTTCGGCATGGCCAGCGTGCGTTTCATCTGCGGCACGCAGGAAGAGCACAAGGAACTGGAAACGCGGATCGCCGGTTTTCTCGGGACGGAGGACGCGATCCTCTATGCCGCCGCGTTCGATGCCAACACCGGTTTGTTCGAGACGCTTCTGGGCCCCGAAGACGCGGTGATTTCCGATGCGCTGAACCATGCCAGCATCATCGACGGCATTCGCCTCTGCAAGGCAAAGCGCCACCGCTACGCCAATTCGGACATGGCCGACCTGGAAAGATGCCTGCAGGAGGCACAAGGGGCAAGACACCGGATCATCGCCACTGACGGGGTCTTCTCGATGGACGGATATCACGCGAAGCTCGACGAGATCTGCGATCTGGCGGACCGGTACGGTGCGATGGTGATGGTCGATGATTGCCATGCCACGGGCTTCGTGGGTAAAACCGGCCGCGGCAGTCACGAACATTGCGGGGTCATGGGACGGGTGGACATCCTCACCGGCACCTTGGGCAAGGCCCTGGGCGGGGCCTCGGGTGGGTACACGGCGGCAAGCGCGCAGGTGGTGGACTGGCTGCGCCAAAGCTCTCGGCCCTATCTGTTTTCAAACACTCTGGCACCCGTGATCGCGGCAGCCTCCATCCGGGTTTTCGACATGCTGGAGGACGGGGCGGACCTCCGGGCGCGGTTGTGGAGCAATGCGGCCTATTTCCGTGACCGGATGGACAGGCTCGGATTCGAACTACTACCCGGCGAGCACGCGATCATCCCGGTGATGCTGCGGGATCCCAGACTGGCGCAGGAGATGGCCGCGCGGCTGAACGAGAGGGGAATTCATGTCACCGCCTTCAGCTTTCCGGTCGTGCCAAAGGGGCAGGACCGGATCCGCACCCAGATGAGCGCGGCGCTGACACGCGACATGCTCGATCGAGCCATTGCCGCCTTCGAGGCGGCCGGGCGCGACCTGGAGGTGATCCCGTGACGGTCCTGCCCTCGGTCATCCAGAGCATCGGGGGCACCCCGCTCGTCGAACTGGCGCGTATCCGGGATACCCTGGGGTTGCATGGGCGGCTGCTGGCGAAACTTGATTACCTCAACCCAGGCTTGTCGAAAAAGGACCGCGCCGCTCAGTCGATCGTCGAGGCGGCGCGAAAAAGCGGCGACCTCAGTGAGGGTCAGACCGTCGTCGAATTGACATCCGGCAACATGGGCACCGGGCTCGCGATCGTCTGCGCCGTTCTGGGGCACCCTTTCGTCGCGGTGATGAGCACCGGCAACTCCGAGGAGCGTGCGCGCATGATGCGGGCGCTCGGGGCCGAAGTCGTGCTCGTGCCGCAGGCCGAAGGCGCGAAACCGGGCGAGGTATCGGGGGCCGACCTCGCCCTCGTAGAGACAGAGGCGCGGCGCATCACACGGGCGCGCGGCGCGTTCCGGGCCGATCAGTTCGTCCGCGCGGGCAACCCCGAGGCCCACGCGACCGGCACGGCACCCGAAATCTGGGAGCAGTCAAGCCATGCGGTGACCGCCTTTTGCGATTTCATCGGTTCGGGCGGCACCGTCGGCGGCGCGGCCCGGTTCTTTGCGCCCCTCGAGGTGCGATGCTACGCGGTCCGTCCTGATCGCACGGATCACCCGATCCAAGGAGGAGGCTACGAGATGCCGGACCTTGTGCATCTCAAGGGGACCGATCTTGCGGGCGATGTGACTGTTTCCGGGCCCGAAGCAGCGGAACACGCACGGCTTCTGGCGCGGCGCGAAGGCATCTTCGGCGGCTATTCCGCCGGCGCCAACCTGGCGGCCGCGATCCATCTTCTGCAAGGCCCCGAGAAAGGTGGCTGCGTGGCGTTCGTAATCTGCGACAGCGGGCTGAAATATCTCAGCACGGATTTGTGGGAGGCATGATGGAAAACCGCATGAAGGCGCTCGTGAAGGCCAGGCCCGAGCCGGGGCTGTGGATGGAGCATGTGCCGGTCCCGGAGCCGGGGCCTGCGGATGTGCTGATCAAGGTGCGCAAGTCAGCGATCTGCGGCACCGACGTTCATATCTGGAAATGGGACGAATTCAGTGCCAGGACCGTGCCGGTGCCGATGGTTGTCGGCCATGAATTCGTCGGCGAGATCGTGGATTGCGGCCCGGCGGCATTGAAGTACAGGATTGGTCAGCGTGTCTCGGGCGAAGGGCACCTCGTCTGCGGAGCCTGCCGCAACTGCCGCGCGGGGCGGGGGCACCTGTGCCGCAACACCAAGGGCGTCGGCGTCAACCGCCCCGGCAGTTTCGCCGAGTATCTTTGCATCCCCGAGGACAATGTGGTGCCGATTCCGGACGATATTACCGACGAGATCGCGGCAATCCTGGATCCTCTGGGCAACGCGGTGCACACCGCGCTGAGCTTCGATCTCGTGGGGGAGGATGTGCTTGTGACGGGGGCGGGGCCGATCGGGATCATGGGCGCACTGGTGGCCGGGCGCGTGGGCGCGCGCAAGGTGGTCATCACCGATATCAACCCCTACCGGCTCGACCTGGCGCAGCGCATGGGGGTGCAACATGTCATCGACGTGGGCAGGGAACAATTGCGCGACGTGATGGCAGACATCGGCATGACGGAAGGTTTTGACGTGGGCCTTGAAATGTCGGGCGCGGCGCCCGCGATGCAGCAGATGATCGCGCGGATGAACAACGGTGGCAAGGTCGCACTTCTGGGCATAGCGCCGACCGAGTTCCCCGTGGACTGGAACAGCGTGATTTTCAAGATGCTGCACATCAAGGGGATCTACGGCCGCGAGATGTACGAGACCTGGTACAAGATGATCGCACTGCTGCAATCCGGGATGGATGTGTCGGGACTGATCACACACAGGATCGTGGTCGACGATTTCGAGGCCGGCTTTGCCGCGATGCTTTCGGGCAACTCCGGCAAGGTGGTCATGGATTGGTAGGAGGGCGGCTCGCCAGCCCTTCCGGTCTGTCTCGCCAGAAGACGGGCCGGAGGGCACGCGGAACGGCACCCGAGGGACAAGGGAGAGGACATGCCGGAAATCATGAAGGAAGGCGAAGTTGGCGGCAAGGACCTGCCGGGGCACGCACGGGTGGTGGTGATCGGCGGCGGGGTCGTGGGCTGCTCGATCCTGTTTCACCTTGCCAAGTTCGGCTGGAAAGACGTGGTTCTGCTGGAACGTGACGAATTGACCAGCGGATCGAGCTGGCATGCCGCCGGGCAGATCCACACCATATCCTCCGACCCCAATATCAGCCGTCTACAGGGATACACCATCGACCTTTACAGGGAGATCGAGCAAACGAGCGGCCAGAGTGTCGGCCTCCACATGACCGGCGGGTTCTACGCGGCGTCGACACGGGAATGGTATGACTACCTCAAGCGCGAACGTTCGAAGGCGCGTTACATGGGGCTCCACCAGGAATTCATAAGCCCCGCGGAACTGGCCGAACGTCATCCTCTGATCGACACGAGCCGGTATTACGCGGCGCTTTGGGACGATCAGGACGGCGATCTCGATCCCTCCGGCGCCACTTATGCCTTCGCCAAGGCCGCCCGCCATCATGGGGCAAAATACTTCACACATTGCCCGGTAACAGGCACAAGCCAACGCCCCGACGGCAGCTGGGACGTCATCACGCCCGACGGGATGATAAACGCCGAACATGTCGTCAATTGCGGCGGGCTCTGGGCGCGCGAGGTCGGCCGGATGCAAGGGCTGAACCTGCCGGTCCAGCCGATGGAACATCACTACCTGCTGACCGAAACGATCCCCGAAATCGCGAACCGAATGGAGCCCGGCGGGCCCGGCCGCCTGCCCTGCGGCATCGACTACGAGGCCAATATCTACTTCCGGCAGGAGCGGCACGGGATGCTGCTGGGAACCTATGAGCCGCAAGGCACGCCGTGGAAAGTGGACGGGACTCCGCCGGATTTCGGGCATGAGCTGCTGCAACCGGACCTCGACCGTATCGCCGATCGTCTGGAACTGGGGTTCCAACGCATCCCCGCCCTGGCCGGCGCAGGTATCAAGGATGCCATCAACGGCCCCTTCACCTTCGGTCCGGACGGCAACCCGATGATCGGCCCGGTGCCCGGCATGCGCAACTACTGGGTCGCGGTCGGGGTCATGGCCGGATTCTGCCAGGGCGGCGGCGTTGGCCTGACCATGGCCGAATGGATGATCGACGGCGAACCATCCATTGACGTCTGGGCGATGGACGTGGCGCGCTTCGGCGACTGGGCCACGCCTGACTGGGGCACGGTCAAGTCCACCGAGAACTACGAACGCCGGTTCGTGATGACCTTCCCCAACGAAACCCTGCCCAAGGGCCGCAGGCAAAAGACGACCGCACTGCACGACAGACTCGTTGCCGCAGGCGCGGTGATGGATCAGAGCTTCGGCCTGGAAACGGCGTTGTGGTTCGCGGATGGCCCCGATGACGCCCATGAAGAGCCGAGTTTTCGGCGCAACCGGTCCTTCGATTACGTCGCGCGGGAGGTGCGGGCAGTGCGCGAGGCCGTCGGCGCGATCGAGATCGCGGGTTTCGCCAAGCACGAATTCGCCGGCCCCGGCGCGCGCGTATTTCTCGACCGCTTGCTGGCAGGGCGCGTGCCGGCACCGGGCCGCCTCGCGCTGAGCCCGATGCTTACCGGAAAGGGCAGGCTCTGCGGCGACCTCACCGTGGCCTGCCTGTCCGAAGACCGCTTCATGCTGTTCGGGTCCGGCGCCATGCAGGAGGCGCACCGACGCTGGTTCGAGGCCCGGTTGCCGGGCGATGTTCACTACCGCAATGCAAGCGACGACTGGCACGGCATCGCGATCTCGGGACCGAACGCGAGAAAACTCCTGCAGGCGATCACCCGCGAGAATGTTTCGGCGGATGCGTTTCGTTTCCGGGATGTCGCCGAAACACATGTTGGCGGGGTTCCGGCGATCCTCAACCGGATCAGCTTCTCGGGCGAACTGGGCTACGAGATCTATTGCCGTCCACATTACCTGATCCGCCTTGCCGAGGCGATCGAGGATTCCGGAAAAGTACTGGGCCTGCGCTGGTACGGTCTGCGCGCGCTGATGAGCCTCCGGCTCGAAAAGGGCTGGGGCGCCTGGGGTCTGGATTACCGCCCTGATTTCACCGCCGCCGAAAGCGGGCTCGACGCCTTCATCGACCGGACGAAGGATTTCATCGGAAAGGACGCCGCGTTGGTGCGAAATGACGACAGCCCGGACCGGCGGCTTGTCAACCTCATCGTCGATTGCGACGGCATCGACGTGAGCGGCGACGAGGCGATCCTGCATGATGGCAAGGCGGTCGGATATGTGTCGTCGGGTGGGTACGCTCACCATGCGGAGCGCTCTGTCGCCCTTGGTTACGTGCCCTCCTTTCTGGCTTCGGATGGCACTGCGCTGGAGGTGGAACTGCTGGGCGAGATGTACACTGCCCGGGTGCAGGCGAAGCCGCTTCACGACCCTGGCGGTGCCAGAATGCGCACCTGACGCCGGGCTGGCCGAAAGGAGCTCACAACCCGTCTTTCTTCTTGCTTCGATTGCTGTGGGAGGCAGGCCATTGTCGAACGTCAACGGCACCGGTGGCCTTGCCAGCCGCAGGCGCATCGGACGAAGCACAGCCACCCCTTTCGGATCAGGGCCGGCCCCCGGTCTCGTGACGCCTTGATCCGGGACGGCATCGACCGCATGTTGTCATCAAAAGGAGACGCGGAGATGGATGATCAGACACGAATTGAACTCGAGGCCGCGGCGTTTCGCACCCTGCGCGAGCACCTGATGGAAAAGCGCACCGACGTGCAGAACATAGACCTGATGAACCTGGCCGGGTTCTGCCGCAACTGCCTGTCGCGCTGGTACCAGGAGGCCGCGAACGCCCGCGGCATCGAAATGGGCAAGGAGGACGCCCGCGAAATCTTCTACGGCATGCCCTATGACCGCTGGAAGGCCGAATATCAGACCGAAGCCGACACTGGAAAACAGGAAGCCTTCGGCAAGGCCTTCGCCGAAAACGTGGGGCGGAACGACTGATCGGATCCGGCGGGGCTTGATCCATCTCATGGCGCCGCCGGGCCACGCGGCCGATCCTCTCCGAACCCATGCGAAAGGATCAAGTCATGCGCGCGATGGTCATGCATGCGCCTCGGAAGCCACTCTGCCTGAAGGAAATTGCCTGCCCCGAACCCGGGCCGGGGCAGGTCCTGATCAGGGTCGAGGCCTGTGGGGTGTGCCGAACGGATCTTCACATCCTGGACGGCGAGCTGACCGAGCCCGAACTCCCTCTCATACCGGGCCACGAGGTGGTCGGGCGCATTGCCGGCCTGGGGGCCGATGTGACCGGATTGCAAGACGGTCAGCGTGTCGGCGTGCCCTGGCTGGGACATACCTGCGGCAACTGCCATTTTTGCCGGATCGGGCGCGAGAATCTCTGCGACGCGCCTCTGTTCACCGGTTTCACGATCGACGGCGGCTACGCCGAATATTGCGTCGCCCATACCGATTTCGTCTTTCCTCTGGAAAACACCGACGATCCCGTGGCGATGGCGCCGCTGCTCTGCGCCGGGTTGATCGGTCATCGAAGCCTGACACTGGCCGGCGAGGCTGAGGTTCTGGGTCTCTACGGGTTCGGAGCTGCGGCGCATATTCTGTGCCAGGTTGCGAACTGGCAGGGGCGCCGGGTACTGGCCTTCACGCGTGACGGCGATACCGCAGCGCAGGATTTCGCGCGCGCCCTTGGCGCGGCCTGGGCCGGCGGCTCGTCCGAAAGACCGCCCGAGACACTTGATGCCGCGATCATCTTCGCCCCTGTCGGTGCGCTGGTGCCGGCTGCGCTCAAGGCCGTGCGCAAGGGGGGGCGGGTTGTTTGCGGCGGAATCCACATGAGCGACATTCCCGGTTTTCCCTATGCCGATCTATGGCAGGAGCGCGAGATCCGTTCAGTCGCCAACCTGACCCGCGCCGATGGCGATGCGTTCTTTCCGCTCGCCCGCAAGGCGGGGGTCAGGACGCGCACCGTTTCCTACTCCCTCGACAAGGCAAACGTCGCCCTCGACGATCTGCGCGACGGGCGGCTTCAGGGGGCGGCGGTGCTGACACCGTGACAAGCGTTCACCCGACCGCCAGCCCTTGATACGCGTGCCACGGCGCTGTATCTGCATCGCATGAAGCATGTGTTCGACATGGATGATCGCGCCCGGCTGCCCTGGCGATTCCACGATGCGGTGCGTTCGGTGCCTCTGTATCCGCAGGCTTGACGCCCGCAAACGCCCCCTGGACGATCCGAACAACGGGAGAGGACCGATGTCCCCCAAGACACTTTATGACAAGATCTGGGATGCCCACCTGGCCCATGAGGCCGAGGACGGCACCTGCCTTCTCTACATCGACCGCCATCTTGTGCACGAGGTCACAAGCCCACAGGCATTCGAAGGGCTGCGCATGGCCGGCCGGATGGTACGCAAGCCCGAGAACACCATTGCCGTACCTGACCACAACGTACCCACGACCCCCGACCGTGTGGACGGGATCAAGAACGAGGAAAGCCGCATTCAGGTCGAGGCCCTCGACAGGAATGCGCAGGATTTCGGGATCAACTACTATCCCGTCAACGATATCCGGCAAGGTATCGTCCATATCGTCGGCCCCGAACAGGGCTGGACCCTGCCGGGTATGACCGTTGTCTGCGGTGACAGCCATACCGCCACCCACGGCGCATTCGGCGCACTTGCTCACGGTATCGGGACATCGGAGGTCGAGCATGTGCTCGCCACACAGACACTGATCCAGACCAAGTCGAAGAACATGAAGGTGGAGATCACCGGCAAGCTTGCCCCGGGCGTGACCGCAAAGGACATCACCCTTTCGGTGATCGGCGAAACCGGCACCGCCGGCGGCACCGGCTACGTGATCGAATATTGCGGAGAGGCGATCCGCTCGCTTTCGATGGAGGGGCGCATGACCGTGTGCAACATGGCCATCGAAGGTGGCGCGCGCGCCGGGCTCATCGCACCCGACGAAACGACCTTCGACTATGTCAAGGGCAGGCCCCACGCCCCCAAGGGCGCCCAGTGGGAGGCGGCGCTGGCATGGTGGAAGACACTGTATTCCGATGATGACGCTCATTGGGACAAGGTGATCACCATCCGGGGCGAAGACATCGCACCAGTGGTGACATGGGGCACTTCGCCCGAGGACGTGCTGCCGATCACGGGCCAGGTGCCCGATCCGTCCGAATTCAGCGGCGGCAAGGTCGAATCGGCGCAACGTGCGCTTGACTACATGGGGTTGGAGGCTGGAAAGCCGCTTTCGGAAATCGAGATCGACACGGTCTTCATCGGGTCCTGCACCAATGGCCGGATCGAGGATCTGCGCGCCGCCGCCGAGATCCTGAAAGGCAAGAAGATCAAGGACGGGCTGCGCGCCATGATCGTGCCGGGGTCGGGCCTCGTGCGGGCGCAGGCCGAGGAAGAGGGGCTCGCCGAGATATTCCAGGAGGCGGGCTTCGAATGGCGCCTCGCGGGTTGCTCGATGTGCCTGGCCATGAACCCCGATCAGCTTTCCCCGGGCGAGCGCTGCGCGGCGACCTCGAACCGCAACTTCGAGGGCCGGCAGGGCCGCGG
>Ga0102929_1000944_pt1 | contig 17217 bp, 9 predicted proteins | sample SalPonR1_B_D2_MG_FD_78510 | JGI IMG/M metagenome (GOLD analysis project Ga0102929, IMG submission 78510) | Salt pond soil microbial communities from South San Francisco under conditions of wetland restoration - Salt Pond MetaG R1_B_D2_MG | ecosystem: Environmental > Aquatic > Marine > Intertidal... | reverse complement strand
TCCGGCCCGGTTCCCGGCAATGATATCCGTAAAGAAGAGGTCACCTGTCAGCACTGTGTTTTCCGGTTCTGAATCGAGAAAACGAAGAACCAGTTTGAGTTTTTTTATCCCCGGCTTTCTCATTGAACCGAAGACCGGTATCTGCCCTCTGAACCTCCTGATGATATCCTTCCCTCTTTCCGAAGGGGCATTTGTCACGACACAGACCTTAAAGCCCATTCTAAGAAGGTTTTCGAAGAGCTCCAGGGTTCGATTGCCGACGTCCAGACTCTTCCAGGGGGCAAGCGTGTTGTCATAATCGAATAGGAGTGTGGTCATTCCGAGACGTTTCAACCGCTGAAAATCAATATCGTAAATGGACTTAAAATGCTCCCTTGGAGAGGGGAGGCTAAGGATGTCCCGGATTCGGCTCATATCTCACGACTTCCAGATCGATCTCTTCCTTTAAGAGTTCCAGCATCTTCATCGCCTCGTCAAACATATCGGCCGGGACGACGATTTTCAGAGTGCTGTCGGGCGTTTTGGCATGACGAATATTCATAATGTGATCATCAGCTTCTGAGAGATAACCGACTAAATGGGCCTGTTCAACCGGCATCCTCAAATAGATGTCGTATTCCAATACCTCTTTTTCATTAAAACTTGTATTTTGTTCCGGCATTTATCCTAAAACCTCCGTTGGCATAAGTTGTTCCGATACTTATTTCAAGATTTCCAAATTCCATAGTTGATTCTATCATCGCGTTTAACGTGTTCCCGTATCCGGCACCCGCGTTCAAACGCAGGCTGAAATTCCGGCTGTTGATGATAATCGACTCAGTTCCCAGAGAATAGATTAGACCACCGGCATACTCAACCTTACCCTTTAAAAGGGTGTTAAGATCCTCAAAATAATAACTCCCCCGGCCGATAAGGTAAAAACTCTCTTTCACAAGATCATAGCCTGTTCCAAACCGGACTTTCAGGGGGGACAGATTCAGAACGCCATAAGGGCCGTATGAAGTCCTGGATAATCTGTCAAATCCAAGTTCCATCGGAACCTCCCACTGCAATGAATTCCAGCTTAAAATCGGAAAAGGAAGCTGGTTGATGATACCAAATCCGTATGAAACAGAAGTGAAAAGATCCGAATCCTGAGTATATCTCAGACCAAAGACCGACGGATCCAGATACGTCTGAAAGGTATGCCCGCGGGTATAGGCCTTCAGATTCATATTACCGGGTCCAATTGCCATTAGAACTGAACCACGGTCGTTTTTGATGGACAAGCGATTCAACGTGTTTGAAATATCAACTCCAAAGTCACCATAATTCACGCCAAGTGAAAAATTGCGGGGGGTTGAGTATCCAACAAAGACCGCATTCCCCGGTGATTTTACCTTGTCGTTTACAAAACTCAGGGGGGCGGTACTCACCCTGGAATCCCCGATTGATAATTCTTTTATATCCCTGTCAGGCGGCATTTCAAGAAAAAAAGTCCTTTTCTTTGCGATAAAGCTTATCGGGTCCTTTTTTGAATGCATGAAATCCGGAAAAACAAAGGCCGGTTTTTGAAGGGGCTTGTCATGAGTCAACAAAACATTTTCTCTTGTCTTAGCATCAAAAAAGAATGATTCAGCCCGATGAAAAGCGGGTCCTTCTTCTCCGAAAAGCCTTGCGGGTGAATAAGACGGCATCTTAATGACAATATTACGCTTTTCACCGGCATATAGAAAGCCTGTCTCTTTTTCCTCATAATCCGGAGCCGGCAAATCCACCATCTCTTTTCCCGGCTGGATCAGAGACTTTCTTTTCTCCGGGAAGAATAGCAGCGAATCAGAAAAACCCAATATCTCATCAGGCGGAACAAGCTTTTTAACCGGTATTACACCGGTGATAGAAAATGAATAATCCTGACAAAAGACCGTTAATGTCATTAAGACCAGCATGACAAAAAAACACTTTCGCATTAGTTCTCCTCGGGGTCATAAAGCGTTACTTTATTCCTTCCGTTGTTCTTTGAATAATACAACGCCCGGTCCGCATCCGCGACAAGTTGAAGCGGTTTTTCATACGACTTGTTCGCCGTGCATGAGACACCAAGACTGATTGTCAGACAGAAACTGAAATCATCAATCTGTTCCACAGCTCTTCTGACCCGCTCTGCCACCTCAAGGGCATCCTTGTCAGTTGTATTGGGCAGGATGATGACAAACTCCTCGCCACCATATCTGCCGATAACATCGTAATTCCTGATGTATTCCTGGAAGACGTTGGATATCTTTTTCAACACCTCATCGCCCACCTTATGTCCGAATTTGTCGTTCACCCTCTTAAAGTGGTCCAAATCCGCCATAATAACCGAAAGCGGCGCCTGCATACGGCTGCTCTTTTCAAATTCCTCTTCAAGCCTTCTGGTGTAATACCATCTTGTATAGAGCCCTGTTAACGGATCGAGGATGCTCGAGCGATAAGAGATGGCATTTCTGATGGCCATGGAGATAATCGGCTCCAGATTGTCGATGTATGTTGCAAAACGATCAAACTCCTCACTACTCATCATGAGTTTCGAATTTTCAACATAGAGCATCACCTTGTACGTCTCATCGATAAAGAACTCCACCTTGGCCTCAAAGGGCGTTCGGATGAAGCCCTGTTTCTTTTTCAACATCTTTTTGATCAGTTCTTCCTCTTCTTCATGACCTTCAGAGGCCATGGAAAGACTGCTTCTGTACATGATTTTGTTATTTCGCATAACCGCCATAACCAGCTTCCGAATCGGTATGAACGATGCAATCCAGTCCGTGAACTCCCTCAATATCTCCTCGGGATCGGCCGATGCGGTGATGGTCTTGGAGAAGTTGATAATCTCATGCAGGATGTCCGTTTCGTTAAACCGTCTGATCAACGTGTTCTCAAATTTACTCAACGTCTGTTCAGTCAGTTTGATGTCGCCTTTGCCCGAACGTAATGTGTTTGAGATCTCGTTGATCATATCCTCTAATGATTTTTCACCCTTTAAAAGCGATTGGTTGATCGTCTCTGCTGCAACCGTCATCTTCATCTTCTTGTACATATCGAGGGCGTTTCTGGCGAACTTCTTGACCTTTCTGTACTGTCCCAGCTCCCGGTAAAGGTATGCGAAGGCCTCATATGTGAGCGCAAGAGGCACTTTCATATGCGCCCGGAGATAGAAGAGATTCAGCGATTCCAGATACCGTTCAAACTCCTCGGGAAAGTGTTTTGCCAGTTTCTCCTTGAAAGCGACGGCAATCTCTTCTTTCCACAGATGATGACTCTCTTTGAAGAGGTCAAACAGCTCTTTCATTCTTTCAGGATCATCCGTCCTGGCCAGTTCGATGACTTCGGAAAACCCATATTCAGTTGCATAAGGTGCATCACTGTCGTATTCGGAGAGATCATGTCCTGCATTGTTCATCAGCTCAATCATGATTGTAAAACGCTTGACCTTGTTTTGCATCTCCATACTCTGAGCCAGCTCCAGCGCTCTGTTCAAATCTTCAGAGGCCTCCTCAAGCTGCTTGTTATACCCGTGAAAGAGCCCTTCGATCAGAAAAGAAAGTGCCAGGCTGTTCTTGTCGTTAAAGGCCCTGGCAATATCCCTCGCCCTTTCAATAAAATCGAACATGCTGCCGACATCGCCCGAGTAAAGGTAACTCAGGGCAAGGTTTAAAAGGGGTCTCAGTGCAAGCTGAGGGGTGCCGTATTTTTCTGAGTAATCGACGGCCTTTTTTAAAATGGGTTTTGAGTAATGCGGCCCATGCAAGTCCATCATACTGCCGGCTGTGTTGTATATCTTTGTGAGGAGGAAGCCGATCTCCATTTTATTGACTTTCTGCATATTCTGTTCACAATAGGCCACTGCTCTGTTCCAGTTCCCCTTGCGCCAATAATACTGGGCCATCAGGTCTTTGAACAGGATCTTCAAGTAGACGTATCGGCCGATATCCGACGGAATCAGATCGTACACCTTCTGTGTGAGATTGAAGGCCTTATCCAGTTTCCCGAGTTCAAAATAGGATGAGACCAGCACAAAAAAACTCTCAAAACGTGGCAGATTCCAGTTCTCAAAGTTGCTGTCCTCTCCATAAAAGCGATGGTATTCTTCAGGGATCTTCTCATGCTCCCCTTTTTCAAGCAGGTTCAACAGGTAGAGAAAGCGGTGTCTCCTTGATCTCTTAAAGGCATCGGCCACCCCGGGTTCCAACGTTGTATGTTTAACGAGATTGAGAAAAGAAGGCAACATCAGCATCTCCGGACTGATTTCGTCTTTTTCCAGAAGTTCATAAGCACTCTTGAAATATTTCTGTACCAGGCCCCAGCCCTGATTGTTTTTAAATGCCCTGCGGGCAGCCTCTATGTACATCCTTGCCGCAGCTCTTCTTTTGTCAATCTGCTTATAGTGCCAGGCTCGTCTTGAAAAATCCCTCGATTTGACTGAGAATTCTTTGTGAATACTCTTTTTTTCTTCCGGAGAGAGTCTCTCATAGGCCTTTTTCCATATATCGTTCAGCGCAAATCTGAAATTGTCCTTCTCTTTGATGATCAGACCCTGTCTCTGAAATTTGACCAGGATCTCATCACTTTTTATGTTGTCAAAGCCCGTCATTGCCACAAGCTGTTTAAACTCTTCACGGGTGAATTTAAGTGAAAGACACGCCACTGAAGACAAGAGGCCCCTTTCGTTTTCCGACAGATTCGCCAGGAGATTCTTGACATAAGAATCCAGTCCGGACAATGAATGGATGTCCCCTGAGAGTTTCCATCTTCCGTCGATGATCTCAAGTTTGCCCATCGAATTGATGATCCTGAGGAAATTAAAGATATAACCGGCGTATCCTCTGGTAATCTTGTAAATCCATTCAGCTTCTTTTGAGTAGTTTTTAATAAAGTTCTTGCCGAGCAGTATCCCCAGAAATCGCATGGACTGCTCTTTGTTGAATGGTTCAAGTCTGTATTTTCTGTTGAATCCAAAGGTGTGCTCCTCTTCTGTGGAGACACCGACAATAACAATCCTCGCCGGTATGATCATATCCTGAATATAGTCCAGGAGCTTCATGTAACTGTCGTTGAGCAGTTCAAAATCATCGATGAGGATGGCTACGTTGTCCATGATGCCGATCAGTTTTCCCACTATTCTGGCGACCCGGTCGAGGTTATAGTCCTCCTTCAGGTTCCAGAGATAGTTGAAATCCTCGATATTAACACCGGCATATTCCGGATTTTCAGTCAGTTGAAGCAGTTCCTGGCTGAACTGGTTGATATCACTTGCCATGATGGTCTTCCAGCCGTTATTTCTCAGGTCCGTCTGGATAAGGTTCAGGAATGTTGATTTCCCGACTCTTGTATCTCCGTATATGAGATAGGAAGAGGTCTCTTCATTCTTAAGGTCGTTGAGGTAGGCGTTAAAATCCCGCAGTTCCCTGTCGCGCTCTACAATGTGCGACGATGAAAACTCCCGTTTGACAGCATCTTTGAGTGAACTGACATCGCCTTTCATACCGATCCTGTCCATGAAAAGACGTGAAAAATGCGTCGGTCTTTTACGGGGATCGCTGTCAGTCATATTGTCAAGGATCTCCCGGGTCTTTTCCTTTTCCTCCCCGGGCAGGAGCTCTTCAAGAACCTTTCCAAGGACGTAGACATCAGACGTCGAATTTGGCCATCCCCCGTTCAGGATTTCAGGGGCGATGAACACATCATCCCGGTTTTTGATAAACTTCAGGGCCTCTTTGTTGAAATTGACCCATAAAGGGGGCATTATTCTCAGTTTATCGGATATCAATAATTCAGGTAATCCCCAGATACCAAACCCTTCACCGCTGATATGATGAAGCATCTCAAAGGTGTCGATGAGCTGCATGGCGATCTCAATTCTGTGAGCATTCTCAAGCAAAGCATTTTTTAGATCCACCTCACCATGGTATGGAAACAAAAAGAGCGGTTCCTCGCTGTTAAAATCCATGTAATCCGGGAGGATAAATCGATTTTGAAGCTGATATAGAGATTTCAAACGTTGGCTGATCCGATCCTGAAAAGAACCGCAGGCAAAACTCTTCAACTGTTTAGACCGTTTATAGACCCCGCCGGCTTCTACAAGATACTCATCCCCTTCGTATCCCGTTCTGAGCAATTTTATAAATTGCACTTAAACACCCCCAAACACACAACACGAAATCTGAATTATTCCTTCTCCAAAATATCCATCAGCTGGTATTCAATCACTCTGTTACTGTTAAAATCATCCAAACCAAGGTAATAATCAACGGTTTCAACGAGAGATCTTAAAGGCACAAGTCCGATAATCTCAGAACCCAGAACGGGGACACCGTATCGTTTTGCCTCCATCTTCACGGCTTCAAAAGCTCTGTATATGCTCGTTCTCTTGAAATTTGTCAGATTCATGGAAACCTGAACGATCCCCTTTTCCTTCAGCTCCACTCCCATTGCCTTGATATACCGGTATCCGCCGTTTCTATGTCGGACCATCCTGGCGATTCTGTTGGCAATCTCAAGGTTGTCCGTTGCCAGGTTGACATTGTAGGCAATCAGGAATTCTCTGACCCCGACGGCAACAACCCCGGCACTCGGATGAATTGAATCCTGTGGTCCATAATCCGGTTTCCATTCATCATCTTTTATCTTGCCTGTAAATCCCTCGAATTCACCCTTCCTTATTGTTGCGAGGTTCTTTCTTCCAGGGGTGGAGGCCGATTTTTCGTATAAATAGACCGGAAGCCTCAGTTCATTACCGATTCTTTCGGCAAGCCTGTCCGCATATTCTTTGCACTCGCTCGTTTTAATGTTCTTTAAAGGGATAAGCGGAACAACATCGGCTGCGCCCATTCTCGGATGCTCTCCTGAATGATTTCTTAAATCAATCAGAGAAACTGCTTTTTTCACCATATCAAAGAGCGCATTGATGACCTGTTCCGGCTCTCCTACCAGTGTTACAACGGAACGATTGTGGTCTTTGTCCATGGACCAGTTGACGATCCAGACCTTCTCGTATTGACCGGCCTCCTCCACAATACTTTCGACAACCTCTCTTCTTCTTCCCTCACTGAAATTCGGTACAGATTCCACCCATTTCATCAGTTTATACCTCCTCTATAAGTTCACTCAACGAATATCCGCCCTTAAAAGTTAAAGCGGCTGCATTCGTTTTACCCGTTCGATCAATACTGCTTACCAACATCTATATCAACGGTAAGCGGAACACTCAGTTCACAGACACTTTCCATCTCTTCTTTGACGACTTTCTTGATCGCTTCGATCTCAGAATCGGGGACTTCCAAGACGATCTCATCGTGAATCTGCATCATCATAAACCCTTCAAAGGAATTTTCAAGGAGTTTTTCTCTCACCTTGATCATGGCCAGCTTCATGATATCAGCCGCTGTTCCCTGCACGGGAGAGTTGATGGCGATACGGTTCGCCTCCTGTTTGAGCCGGTTGTTACGCGCATCGATATACCGGACCGGACGAAGCCGGTTAAAAACCGTTCTCACTGCCTTTGTGTCCCGGGCAACCTTGACGATATTATCCATGTATTTCTTGACACAGGGATAGGCCTGAAAATAATTGTCAATAAACTGCCTCGCTCTGTCTGCAGAGATATTCAACCTTCTGGCAAGACCATAGGGGGATATCCCGTAGATCAGGGAAAAATTGATCATCTTTCCGGTACTCCTCATCGGCTTATCGACATCGGCCATATCAACTGAAAATAGCTTCGATGCCGTGAATGAGTGAACATCCAACCCCTCTTCAAAGGCATGAATGAGATTGTTGTCCCGTGAGATATGAGCCATAAGTCTCAATTCGATCTGTGAGTAATCAGCACTGACAATACTCCAGCCGTCCTTCTGCGGCGTGATGGCATGTCTTATTTCACGACCTTCTTCCTCTTTTATGGGGAGGTTCTGCAGATTCGGTTCACTTGAACTCAATCTGCCCGTTGTCGTGCCAATCTGATTGAAATTGGAATGGATCCTCCCGGTTCTTTTGTCGATATATTCAGGTAGGGCATCGATATAGGTTGATTTCAGTTTTGCGTATTTTCGATATTCCAGCAGCAGCTGTGCAATTTCATAATCTTCAGCGAGCTTTTCGAGGACTTCCTTTCCGGTTTTGTAGTTCTTGCTCTTTGAGGTTCTTCCCTGTGAGGGCAGACCAAGCTTGTCAAAAAAGATCTCCCCTATCTGTATCGGTGAATTCAGATTGAAAGGCTCTCCGGCCATAGTATAAATCTTCTCTTTTATTGTATCAATCTTCTTACCAGTCTTCCCGGATAACTCCTCCAGATACACCTTGTTGAAATAAACCCCTCTGTTCTCCAGATCAATCAGGACCGGGATCAAGGGTAGCTCGATATCATGGAGCAGGGTTTCAAGCTTCTTTTCCTTCACTCTCTCAGAGAGGATTGAATACAGACGAAGAGTGAAATCGGCATCCTCACCGGAATAATGTGTTGCCTCTTCAACGGATACACTTGAGAAATCCCCGCCCTTTTGGTGTTTTTCCATGACCTCGCTGAATTTCATCATCTTGTGACCGAACTCCTCTTTAACAAGCAGGTCAAGTCCGTGTCTTCCTTTGTCGGGGTTGATCAGATAAGAGGCCAGCATTGTGTCATAATAGTTCGCCGGGATCGTATAACCGTTGTTCAACAAAACGGCGAAATCATATTTCAGATTGTGGCCGATAACTTGTTTGTTCTCGAGTCTTTCAAGAAGCCGTGTCACTGATTCGGGGGCGTTGTTTTGTGCGTTCTTGTGTCCCACTGGCAGATAATAGGCCTCTCCGGCTTTCCACGAGAGTGATATCCCAACCAGTTCGGCATATCTGACATTCAATGATGTGGTCTCAACGTCAAAGGCCAAAGTTTCCACGGATTTAAGACGCTCGAGCAGATCGTCAAGACTGATCCCGTCCTTTTCGCCGGTCTCCGCATCGGAAAGTACTGTCAGATAATCAACCGTCTCCTCATTTTCCTGAGCATCAGTCCCTTGGGTTTCTGACGCTTGAAAGAGGAGGTTCTGCGTACCATTATTGTTGGCTTCACGGTTTCTCTCGGCTTCCCATTCGTCGATAAGGGAGTCGAACTGGAATTTTCGGAAGAAACCGTATAAATCCTCCCGTTTGATCCCCGCATAGGCATAATTCCCGGGATCATTGTAGGTATCGGGGAGCTCGACATCGTATTTGAGCGTTATCAGCCTTTTGCTTAAGAAGGCCTCTTCTCTGGACTCTTCCAGTCTTTTTCTATTCGCCTTTGTGAGGTTATCCAGATTATCGTAAATCTTCTCAAGTGTTTGATAGGTTTGGATCATATCGGTCGCCCGCTTTTTACCTATCCCCTTCACACCGGGAACATTATCGGATTTATCGCCGACCAGTGAGAGATAATCCAGCATCTTTTTTGGAGGAAACCCGTATTTTTCCTCAAACGTCTCCCGATCGTATTCCCTGAGCCGGGTAACCCCCCTTTCAGCCCGCAGGACCCTGACCTTATCATTAATCAGCTGAAAGAGGTCTTTATCACTGGTAACAACCTCAAACAGATCAATCCCGTCCTTAAACGCCTCTGTGAAGGTGGCTATGATATCATCCGCCTCATAATTCTCAATCGAGAGGACCTTGATGCCGAATGCGTTGACGAAATCGGATAGAAACTGCATCTGAAATTTCAGATCCTCAGGCATATCAGGTCTCTGAGCCTTATAATCGTTGTACATCTGCGTTCGGAATGTCTCCCGACCTTTATCCAGAATGAAGGCTATCTTATCATCCGCCTCTATCCTTTCGCGGAGGAGTTTTGTCAGCATTCTGGCCAAGCCGTAAAGGGCATTAACCGGCTCCCCCCTTGACGTGTTCAGATTCCTTATGGCAAAGAAAGCCCTGTAAACGAGGCCGGTTCCGTCTATAAGATAAAATTTCTTCAATCTCAGCCCACCTCTTCCTCTGTAACTGCAAGTCTTTTGTTTTCTATCTTATTTTGCATCATAGATTGAATATTCAATTGTGCGTTCTCCTCATCAATAATCACACAGGCGAGCTCTGCACTTTTAACAAACTTCTTCTTCCCGTGATTCCAATCTTTTTCAATCACATTCCGCCAGGTGCCTGTGTTGATATAGAACTTATTCTTTCCAGAATACGGCATAATGTAATTCTCAAATTTGTGTCTGTGGGCAAATATGACACCGTGAAGATTCTTATAGTCGATTTCAGGTTTCTCACAAAAACCAAAAAAGTCTCTTTCACTGAACGCGTATTTTGGATTATCCGGTGCCTTACAGAGTATCTTCTCCGCCTTCGTCTTCATATAATTCGTTCTTTTAAGCCCTCTGAGTTTTGATACGATACTGACAAAAAAACGGCCCAGTTTTATACCGTAATTTCCACTTATAAAGAATTTTGAAAAACGGTGAGCAAAGGGATAATTAGATTTCATCCATCGTCTGGCCTGGACGGTATTCAGCAGTTTTAACAGTTCCCCCATCCAGATCTCGACTAAATCGATGCTTAGATCATACGTTTTCATAATGTAACTGAACCAGTCAAAAATATCCACATTCGGCCGTACATCATCGTAATCGTGGTGGACATGTTCCGGCACATCCCCCTCGTACAAAATATCGCGAAAGTAGATCATCATATAGCGGGTAATATAATCCCCGATGGGCGGCACAATCCTGCCTGTCTTCTTATCTTTGCCAAACCGGTTGCCGGGATCAAAATTGTTGCCGTGATAGGCAAAAACACCCCACTCTTTATCATAGAAATACGGTGCAAAGGTTACATTCTCTCCATTTCCGATGAGTTCTTTGAACCGGTCCCGAAAACGCTTTTTCTTGAGAAAAAAATAGTCATGATTACCAATCAGATAGGTGAGTTTATGAATCCGACAGAATTTTTTCAACGCATTGAAAACCTTTTCATGATTGTTGAATATATGATCAATGACACAGGGGTCTATCTTTTCCATAAGGTCATCAAAGGGGATAAGTCCCAGATCTTTGACCATACGGCTTTCAATCAATTCAAGCCCGTCTCCGACGATGACCAGCTCAGTTTCTTTATCGGATTTTGTTATTTCCAGTAGAAGCCTCTCCAACTCATTGTCAAAAAGGAAATTGTCACAGAGAAACCCGTCTCCGATATGCATATCACTAATAAAAACTCTTCTCACTAAGAACCTCCTAAAGAACCTGGTGCTCCTATTTTGATAAAAAATTCACATGAATAAGAAAAACCCCAAATCCTCAACCGGGTTTTTCTTCATTACATTATACCAGATAATGGTTTTTGAAACACTCGAACTGAAAAAAAGAGTGATAATTCATCCTTCCAACGTTATGCTATAATTCGATAGAAAGCCTAAACAATTTCATTAAGCCTAAAACTTCCTGTTGGAGGCAATAAATGTTTTCCGAACTCCTCAAAAAAGAGATTGAACTACAGGTACACGCTTCACAAAGAGGGTTTGAAAGAGAGATCACAGAAAAAGAGGTCATCAACATCATTGATGACCCCCGAACGAAAGTGAAAATCCAGCCCAACGGGCGCATAAGATTTAAAAATGGCAAAATTACCGTTATTGGCGAGAATAAAGGAGATAAATTGCGAATCATTACAGTGTATTGAGCACTCTAACCTTCCAAAGGAGGCTGCATTATGAAAAAAGCGTTACTGCCGGTTCTTATCCTTCTCATCACAATCTGCTCGACAGGTTTTTCATCAACTTTAAGAGAGATCAGTTCAGATCTGGTCTCGCGTATCACCTTGGTGACCGGAATGTCGCAAAAAGATGCCAAAGAACAGATCTCAAAATACCAACCTGTCCGTTCCTTTCTCTATGACTCCGGTGAAAGCAAATTCTTTGTTCTGATGAAAAAAGACAAATCTATGGAGATATTGAATGCCACAAATTTGGCGACAACAACCGGCACAGTTGAACCACTCAAGGCTGTACAGATGTATTTGAGTGTTCAGGAGGCACTCTTCTCAAAAACGACCATCACCACCCCCTATAACTCAAACAAGCTTCTCATGGAGGATCTGAGTTATGTTGACTACTTTTCATCAACCATAGAGGATATCATCGATTCCAATAACAAGTCATTCAAAAAAACGGCAAAACCCGGGACTGTGAATAAATTCCTGCAGTCCTTTCACGATCTAAAAGTCTGGTTCTACAATAATTTTGAGAATTACTTCACCGGTAAGGATCTCAACTACAAAAAATCTATTTATGAGGAAAGCCTTCAGAATCTTGGCAATACCGCCGAAAATTTTATCATCCGGGAGATCAAAAATGCTTATTCCCAGATCAACATCCTGGGCCTCTTGGAAGGCTATGCGTTGTATCAGGAAGAGCTGACAACTCAATACAAACCGGATTATCAGGAGATCCCCTTTCACAATCTCATTGAGAACGATCTATCCGCTGCACTCAGGTTAAACCTCAACATTGCCTTCCTGGAGCATCTGACGGCGGGACTTAAAGATGAATTAAATCAGTTGAACCAATCCCTGTCCAAATCCTATGGCACGATAGAACTCAAGGCACTTGAAAAATTGCTGTTGAGAGAAACTCTCTTTGAGATTGTTGCCTATGATACGTTGAGACTGATTGAAGCAAAGGGCACACAAGATGCTAAAACGTATATTCTGAAGATGTTTTTAAACTACAAAACTGAAAACGGTTTGAAGGAGATAACCGGGACCCTTCAAGAGAACATCTTTAATTCCGTTGCTGCATTGTCGGAAAAACAATCTGCATATGAAATCTTTAAGGCACTTAAAGCAACGATTACACAGAAAATAACCATACTTGAGGATACAGCAAACAACAAGATGAAGCTTGATTCTGCCCCGCTTATAAAACCCTTCAGATTAAAGAATCCAAGGGGTCATTTTGCAATCGTTAAATCCAGTATAGGACTTGATTCCAAAGAAACCAGGTCATTCTCAAAAGAACTCCCGATCTTTTCAAGCAAGATCACAGAAGGCAATGCAATTGTATTGGTGGATTTTTTCTGGTTCGCCGCTGAGAACACGACAAAAACACTCCTTAAGACTTTTAAAGCCCTCATTCTGAACGGGTTTAACATCGGAAAACTTGAAGAGGAACTGAAGGTTGAAAATGTCGAGATCAGTGTTGAAGAATTCATCGAAATGGAGGCCTACCATGAACTGTACAGGATGAAGCCGACCGGCACCCGGAAACTCGACATCAAGGTTCAAAATTCAAATGTCGGTCTCCTCGCGCTTGATAACCTCTTCAGCGGAAATGTTCCCGAAAGTCTGCTCAAACAGATGGACAAGATGGGAACCTCGGAAAACTTTTCACTCGCAAGATACCCTATCGAATACTATTCGACAACAGAACAGATCAAATCAAGCGTCGCCAAAAAAGATAAGGCAATCCTCTTTGTTCACGGTAAACAGAATATCCCGTACATCAACGACCGTGATAAAATTGTTGAGCAGGTTCCATTCGTCTGGCGGGACATTGGAAGGATGGATGTTTGGAATCTCTTCTATCAAACGGTCAATAAAAACCCCGGACGTTTCGGCGATTATGACTTCTACGAATTCGTCTACGACACGTCGGTCGAAGGGGCTAAGGGATATGGCGAAACACTGGCCAGGATTGCAGCGCAAAACCACATCTTCGACCGGTACAACGAAATCACAATGATTGCATCCAGCATGGGCGGGCTGGTCTCCAGACATGCACTTAACACTGAGGTGAACAATCAGTATCTTGGCGATAAGATAAAACGTCTTATCACCCTGGACACACCCCATCTGGGAACAATCGCCCAGAATTTCATACTCACGATCAATGCGCATTTATTCGATAATCTGTCGAAGATCAAAGACAATCCACCGCAACTCGACCTGACGGTTTGGAAGTTCATCATGTCATTTGTCAATGGCACAGAATCTGAAAAATCCGGAGAACTACTGATCTATTTTGCCCAGAAGCATCCCGAGCTGGTCGGTAAACTCTTTACCGAGATGCTCAGATTCCTCGATCCCTTTCCGGGTGGGCTCTGCATGAACTATGCTCCCGACGAATTTACAAGGGCGCTCGGTATCTATCTGTATTCACAGACGGGGAGCGACCATCTTGAGGACATATTTGTCAAGGATCCGCCGACGAATGAGTTGAATAAAAACGATCGTTACACCGACAAGCTCTATCTCGTCTCATCCGAGCTGACAAAAGATTCAACGGATATCACACAGGGGCTTTCGGTCACCTACAATCTGATGAAAAAGATCGGCGAGGTATTGTCGAACCAGACGATGGAAAACCAGTCAAGACACGGCAGAAACGACGGGGTGGTCAACCTGTACAGCCAGCAGATGTGGGGGATTGACAAGGGACAAACAAGACATCACTTCACTAATCATGATCATCTGGCCGTTCCAAGAAGCGGTGAGGTCGTCAACTTTGTAATAGAAGAGATCATCTTAAAAAAACAACAATGAAGGAGGAGCCCGATGACAGAACCGGCAAAAACAATTGAACGATTACTGGCTTACGCAGTGAATAAGGAGCTGATAGACGAACTCGATGTAATCTTTGTGAGAAACCGGCTACTCAACCTGCTACAGTTAAACAAACCGTCAGATATCGATTACACAGCTTACTTAAACGAGGAGAGACCGAATGCTGTTGAGATCATTCAACAACTCCTTGATTATACCGTGGAAGAGGGACTGATCGATGATACGGTGACCAGCCGCGATCTCTTCGACACAAAGATTATGGGCCTGATCACCCCGATGCCGTCAACAATTGCCGAGAAGTTCAACAAAAAGAGCCGGGAATCCGGTATAGAAAGCGCCACCAATTATTTCTACACCCTGTGCAAAGATGTCAATTACATCCGTACAGAACGGATCGCCAAAAACAAACAATGGACATACAGCTCCCGATACGGGAATATCGAGATAACCATTAACCTCTCAAAACCGGAAAAAGACCCGCTTGAACTCAAGAAGGCCCTCAACACGCCTTCAGCGGAATATCCGAAATGCAAGCTCTGTATTGAAAACATGGGGTATGAAGGCAGGCTTAATTTTCCCGCAAGACAGAACCACCGGCTGATCCCTTTGAAACTCCTTGAAACAGAAAACAGCCATGGAGAGAACTGGTATTTTCAATATTCTCCCTATGTTTACTACAACGAACACTGTATCGTGATATTCGAAAAACACAAACCGATGAATATCTGCCGGAAGACCTTTGAACGACTCCTGGAGTTCCTCGGGAAATTCCCCCATTACTTTATCGGTTCCAACACCGATCTGCCGATAGTTGGCGGGTCGATTCTTGAGCATGAGCACTATCAGGGCGGGCGGTATGAGATGCCCATGGTTGATGCGGCGATCGAAGATTATTACACCCATCCGGATTTTGAAGATGCAGCGATCGAAACCGGTATCCTTAACTGGCCGTTGTCGGGTATCCGGTTGCGTTCGAAAAACAGCTCTGCCATCGTCGAGATGGCTGACCGAATACTGAAGACCTGGAGAGCGTACAGTGATGAAACGGTTGGTATTCTCAACAAAAGCGAGTCGGACGGCACCATATATCAGCACAATACGGTCACCCCCATCAGCAGAAAAAAGGAGGACGGTACTTTTGAGATGGATATCGTCCTGAGGAACAACCGTACTTCCGAAACGTATCCCATGGGGATCTTTCATCCCCACCCGCAATATCATCATATCAAGAAGGAGAACATCGGCCTGATCGAAGTCATGGGACTGGCGATCCTCCCGGGAAGGCTGGAAAGAGAGCTCGAGCAGATCGTTCAATATCTGACGGGAAAGAACAGGGGCGATCCTTTAGCTATCGACAATGAAAACGAGCTTTACAAACACCGGAAATGGATTCGGGAGATGCTCGATGAAAGCGGCATCATGGATGAAAACGAGGCATTTGAATTTGTCAAGGATGAGATCGGCAAGCGGTTCACCCGAGTACTTGAAAATGCCGGGGTTTATAAGAAAGATGAAAAAGGCAGATCAGCCTTCCACAAGTTTATGAGGGAGTGTGGCTTTGAACTGAAATAGAAAGGACACTGATATGCAAAGAAGTTCATTTGAAAAAAGAAAAGTAATCATTGCCGTATTGTTCGGTGTGGCAGGCTTTCTCTTAAACATGCTGCCACTCGATATCCACGTGGGGGGGATTCAGTACAGCATACTCATCGGACTCTTCCCCGCCTTATTAATCACACAGGTCTGGGGGTTGAAATACGGTCTTATAGCAGCTCTGTCGGGCAGTACACAAACCATGTGGTTCAAATGGCTCGGGGATGGTTATGGCATATTCTACGCCGTTCCTGTTTTTACCTTCTGGATAGTCTGGCACGGTATATGGGCGGATAAACGGGCAAAAACCGAAAACCCGCCGTTTTATTACAGCAAGTACTTCCAGGAGATTGTCATCCGTTTCATCATCGAGCTGGGGTTCTGGACAATCTTTCCACTGCTGGTTTCAAAAAACCCGCCCGCGTGGAATCCCGCAGCGGTTGAAACGGTAACGGACAAATTTCTCTTCTCAATCGCCGTTAAACACACCGCCAATGCCTACATCATGTTGATGGTGATAGACTGCATCACATCCCTCAAGCGCGTCAGAAAATTCTTCGGTTTAAAGGCAAACAACGGCCGGCCAAGGGCGGTCTTCCTCTTCGTCCTGCTCTGGACCGTCATCTTCTGGTTTTCCGATGCTGTTATCCACGATCTGTTCTTCGATCAGATCAAATCATTTTACAACACCGTGGATTCACTTCCCTTTATGGCCATCATGTTCACCGACTATCCGATATCGAATTTTCTGTTGCGGCTGGTTTTCTTCGGGTTCTCTTTTTATGGGGCGGTTCTCATATCCGGTTTTTACAAACGGCAACGAGAGAGGGAGAAAAAATACAAGAGCCTCTTTGAGCACTCAAACGACATTATCCTCCTCTTCAAATCTGACGGCTGTGTTGTTGAACTGAACGAAACCGGACTCACACTCTTCAAACCGTTAAAAAAAGAAAAAAAGCAGATGTGGATCAGTGACTTGATCCCGGAAAAACAATTCAGCGAGTTCAGTAAACTGCTGTCACAAAGAGAAGAGTTCCGATTGATGACGGAGATCACCGTCAGAAAGCAAACGTATAAGTTCGACTGGATGGT
>Ga0102929_1000942_pt1 | contig 17238 bp, 12 predicted proteins | sample SalPonR1_B_D2_MG_FD_78510 | JGI IMG/M metagenome (GOLD analysis project Ga0102929, IMG submission 78510) | Salt pond soil microbial communities from South San Francisco under conditions of wetland restoration - Salt Pond MetaG R1_B_D2_MG | ecosystem: Environmental > Aquatic > Marine > Intertidal... | reverse complement strand
GGCGGGGCCGACGTCGCCGATGGCCTTGAAGATGCCCTGGCCGTCGCTGTGGCGCTGCAGCGTCTGGTTCAGGTCCTTGTTCAGCATGGAGCGGACGACTTCGGAGGGGTGGCCGTCGATCAGCAGGCCCACGCCCATCTTCATGAAGTCGTCGGGCACCTCGGCGTCTTCCAGCGCGAGGATACCGCCCTGACGCGCGGTCTTCGCCAGCTCGACGGACTTCTCGATGATGGCCTCCGGGTTGGGCACGCGCTGGGTGAATGCCTTCACTGCGATACCGGTGGCGCTGAAGAACTGTTTCAGGCTGAACTTCATCATCGTCACCAGGAACGTGCCGACGAGCACGATCAACAGCGACGGGGTGTTGAGGAAGACACCCGGCGCGCCGCCCAGGAAGATGGAGGTGATGACCACCCCGAGGGCGCCGAGCAAGCCTATGAGTGTTGCCAGATCCAACGCGTCGTCCTCCGTTCTTGTTCGGGATGCTCCGGGCGGCGCCGCTTCGCGTTGCCGACACGCATGCGCCGCCAGACTCCTGTGGCTACCCTCTGTATCGGCCGGCGGCGGCAAATCTTTAGCCCGTCGGGCGCATTCCGGCCGGCGTCGGGCGCGATCGCCGGACGCCTTCGCAAGCATATGAACACGCTGGAATTATTGGGGCCACGAGTTGCAATCACCCGCTGCGCACCGCACAATCGTGAGCGGTTGCGAAAGACGCCGGCCGAGAGGCGCGGGGCACTGAAAGGAGAGGCGTGGAGAGACCAGCGGCGCCAGGGATAGCGGAGCCGGGCGGTTGGCCGGCGCAGGCCGGCACGAGCGGCCGCGCCGCGGAGGCGGTCCGGTGAGCGTCGAGCGGCTCATCCTGGTCATCGCCGGTGACACCGCAGCCGGCGAGAGCCTGCGCGACAGCATCGAGTTCCTGGATGCGCCGGCCACGGCGGCCACGTCGCCGGCGGCCTGGCGCGAGTGCGCGGCCGGGCAGCGGCTGGCCGCCGTCTTCCTGCATCCTTCCATCGGCCGCGAGGCGGTCTCCGGGCTGGTGGCGGAGATCGGCGGCGCCGATGCCGCACTGCCGCTGGTGGTGACGGGCCGTGCGGACCTCGCGGCGCTGGCCGAGACCTGCCCCGGGGCACGGCTGTTCGGCCTGGACCTGCCGGTGGACTTCAGTCAGCTCGCCGCGCTGCTTGAGGAGATCCAGGCGGGTTACAGCCGCCGGCGCGCCGAGCACGCGGCCGACCGGGTCGAATCACGGCCCCTGGGCGATAGCCTGGCGATGTGCGAGGCGCGGGGCCTGGCCGAGCGGGTGGCCGCCAGCGGTGCCTCGGTGCTGATCCTGGGCGAGTCGGGCACCGGCAAGGAAGTGGTCGCCCGCTACGTCCACGAACTCAGCGGCCGCGGCGGGCCGTTCGTCGCGGTCAATTGCGGCGCCATCCCGGCTCAGCTGCTGGAGAGCGAGCTGTTCGGTCACGAGCGGGGGGCTTTTACTGGTGCGGTGGCGCGGCGCATCGGGCGCTTCGAGCAGGCGGCCGGCGGCACCATTTTCCTGGACGAGATCGGCGACATGCCGGCGGCGATGCAGGTCAAGCTCCTGCGCGTCCTGCAGGAGCGGATCATCGACCGGATCGGCGGCATGGAGAGCATCCCGGTGGACGTCAGGGTCATCGCCGCCACCCACCGTGACCTGCCCGAGGCCATCGAGGAGGGCACCTTCCGCGAAGACCTGTACTACCGGCTGAACGTCTTTCCCATCGAGATGCCGCCGCTGCGCGAGCGCACCGGGGACATCCCGGTGCTGCTCGCTGAGATGGTGCGCCGGGTCGACGCGCGGCTCGGCATCCGCGTGCACTTCGCGCCGGAGGCAGTGCGGGTACTGAAGAACTATGACTGGCCCGGCAACGTGCGCGAGCTGGCCAACCTGGTGGAGCGGCTGTCGGTGCTGCGGCCCCACGGCCGGGTCACCGCCGCGGACCTGCCGGCGCCGCTGCGGGGCAAGCCGGCACACGGGCAGCCGCACGCGGCCGCGGCTGCCACCGACGAGCTGCCGCCGGACGGCAAGAGCCTGAAGGACCACATGGGGGACATCGAGAGCGGCCTGATACGCGACGCGCTGCGCTCCTGCGACGGCGTCGTCGCCCAGGCGGCCAGGATGCTGGGGATGGGGCGCACGACCCTGGTGGAGAAGATCCGGCGCTACGGCATCGCGCTGGATCAGGACGAGACCCGGAGCGAAATCACCCACGATTAGGAGCCTGTCCATGCAACTGACCAATCCCGACCTGTTTCGCAGCCGCTGTTACGTCGCCGGCGAGTGGGCCGACGCGGACGAGGGCGGCACCATCGCCGTCGAGAACCCGGCCACGGGCGAGCGCCTGGGCACCGTGCCCTCGATGGGCGCCGCAGAGACCCGCCGGGCCATCGCCGCCGCGGAGGAGGCGATGGCGGACTGGCGTGCACGGCCCGCGGCCGAGCGTGCCGCCGTTCTGCGCCGCTGGTACGGCCTGATGATGGAGCACCAGGAGGACCTGGCCGTGATCATGACGGCCGAGCAGGGCAAGCCGATGAAAGAGTCCCGCGGCGAGATCGCCTATGCCGCCGAATTCCTCGAGTGGTTCGCCGAGGAGGGCAAGCGGGTCTATGGCGACATCATCCCCTCGCCCCAGGCCGGGCGCCGCCTGCTCGTGCTCAAGCAGCCGGTGGGCGTGGTCGCGGCGATCACCCCCTGGAACTTCCCGGCCGCGATGATCACCCGCAAGGCGGGGCCGGCGCTGGCTGCCGGCTGCACCTTCGTCTGCAAACCCGCCTCCCAGACGCCGTACTCGGCGCTGGCACTGGCCCTGCTGGCCGAGGAGGCCGGCATCCCGGCGGGTGTCTTCAGCGTGCTCACCGGCTCGGCGTCCGCCATCGGCGGCGAGATGACCGGCAACCCGACCGTACGCAAGCTCTCGTTCACCGGCTCCACCGAGATCGGCAAGCTGCTGATGGAGCAGTGTGCCGGCACCATGAAGAAGGTGTCGCTGGAACTCGGCGGCAATGCGCCCTTCATCGTCTTCGACGATGCGGATATGGACGCGGCGGTGGCGGGGGCGGTGGTCTCGAAATACCGCAACACCGGCCAGACCTGTGTCTGCAGCAACCGCTTCCTGGTGCAGGAGTCCATCATGGACGCCTTCGCCGACAAGCTGGCGGCGGCCGTCGACGACCTGGTGGTGGGCGACGGGCTGCAAGGCGATACCGACCAGGGTCCGCTCATCGACGAGAGCGCCGTGGAGAAGGTGGAGGAGCATATCGCCGATGCGCTCTCCGGCGGCGCCGAGCTGGTGACCGGCGGCAAACGCCACGCTCTCGGCGGGCGGTTCTTCCAGCCCACCGTGGTCAAGGGCGCCACGCCCGAGATGCTGGTGGCCGGCGAGGAAACCTTCGGTCCCCTCTCGCCGCTGTTCGCCTTCCGCGACGAGGCCGAGGCCATTGCCATGGCCAACGACACCCGCTTCGGGCTGGCGAGTTATTTCTATACCCGTGACCTCGCCCGGGCGTGGCGGGTCGGCGAGGCGCTGGAGTACGGCATCGTCGGGCTGAACACGGGGCTGATCTCGACGCCGGTGGCCCCGTTCGGCGGCGTGAAAGAATCGGGTGTCGGCCGCGAGGGCTCGAAGTACGGCATCGACGAGTACGTCGAGATCAAGTACCTCGCCATGGCGGGTCTCGACTGACGCGGTCAGGCGACTCGTCAGGCCACTCCTCAGGCCACTCCTCAGGCGATTACCGACAGCGCGCCGGGGACGCAGCTCACCTCCAGTCGGCGCACCGGCGCGGCCGCGGCCTCTCCGTCGGCCTCCAGCGGCAGCGGCACCGAGGTTTCAACGGTGAGCTCCCGGGCGGTGATCAGGATGGCCTCCGGCGCCGTCAGGTGGGTACCCCGGATCGCTCTCGGCACCAGGGTCAGCACCCGCCGCCGGCTGAGTGGCGAGGCGATCACCACCGAGAGCAGGCCGTCGTCCAGGCTGGCCGGCGGGGCGATGTGGAACAGGCCGCCGAACCAGGCACCGTTGCAGGCGATGACCATCGAGGCGGGCAGCTCCATGACATGGCCGTCCGCTTCCAGCCGTATCTGCGCCGCATCCACGCCACGGCGGAGCACAAGGGCCAGGGCGGCGGGATAGGCGAGGAGGCCGGGCAGCCAGCGCACCCGGTCCGCGGCGCTGACCACGAGGGCGTCGAGGCCGATGCCCACGCTGTTGGCGAACCACTCCCCGTTGCAGCGGCCCGCGTCGATGCGCCGCCGGCGACGTTCGGCGAGGCCGACGGCCAGAGCGGCACAGGCGTTGCGCCAGCTCCGCGGCGTGCCCAGCGACTTGATGAAATCGTTGCCGGTGCCGGCGGGGATTACGCCGAGGGAAAGTTCCAGCCCGTCGCCGAGGATGGCATTCAGGGCTTCGCGCACGGTGCCGTCGCCGCCGGCCACCAGCACCTCCCGGCAGCCGGCCGCCGCCGCTTCTCGCACCAGCGCCGCAACATGGCCGGGCTCCTCGCTGCGGACAGGCTCCACCGCGCGTCCGCTCGACTCCAGCAGTCGTCGCATCGACCCGGCGTGACGTCCGGCCCCGCCGCGACCGGCCGCCGGATTCACGATGAGGGGGACGCGCGGTATCTCCCGGTCGTTCGCCGGTTCGCTGGTCATTGCCGTCTCTGCCTCCGGATGAGCCGGAGCTTACACCGATCGATGCCGGCGGGCCGCATGAAGCAGCGCCGCCGCCACGCTATCATGCGCGCTTTCGGCAGCCGAGGGAGCCCGAATGGAACAGCAGACCGGCCGACTCTTTGAAGTCGACATTCATTCGCTCAGCATCGACCGCTACGAGGGACTGGCGGCCCCCGCACTGCTCTCGGACCTGCGCAGCGAGGCGCTGGGGCTGGCCGCGGCACTGGAGGGCCGCATCTTCTGGCACGTGAACTCCACGGCGGAAGGCGGCGGCGTAGCGGAGATGCTTCCCTCGCTGCTCGGCTATTGCCGCCACTTCGGCATCGATTCCCGCTGGCTCGTGATCGGCGGCAATCCGGCCTTCTTCCGCGTGACCAAGCGGCTGCACCACGGCCTGCACGGGGAACCCGGCGACGGCACGCCCCTGGACGCGGAAGCCCGCCGCATCTACGAGGAGACGCTGGAAGATAATGCGGCCGAGCTGCTGGCCCTCGTGAAGCCCGGCGACGTCGTCCTGCTGCACGACCCGCAGACCGCGGGGCTGGCGCGTTATCTGGCGGAACACGGGGCGGCGGTGGCCTGGCGCTGCCACATCGGCTACAGCCACTGGAACGAGGAATACGACCGGGGCTGGCAGTTCCTCGCGCCCTATCTGGCTCATGCGCACCGTTTCGTCTTCTCCCGGGAGGCCTACGTGCCGCCGATCCTGGACCGGGAGCGCACGGTGGTCATCCCGCCGAGCATCGACGCCTTCACGCCGAAGAACCAGGCCATGAGCGAGGACGCCGTGCGTACGCTGCTGGTGCACACCGGACTCCTGTCCGGCCCGCTGCCTGCAGAGCCGGACTACGAGTTCTTCCGCAGCGACGGCAGTCACGGCCGGGTGGACCGCCATGCCGACATCATCCGCTGCGGACAGCCGACGCCGCCGGATGTGCCCATGGTGGTGCAGGTCTCGCGCTGGGACCCGCTGAAGGACCCCTGCGGCGTCATCGAGGGTTTCGCGGCGTGGCTGCGTCACGGCGGTGACAGCGGCGCCGAGCTGGTGATGGTGGGACCGAGCGTGACCGGCGTGGCCGACGATCCGGAGGGCATCGAGGTCTTCCACGAAGTATTCCGGGTCTGGCGGGAACTGCCCCATGCCCAGCGCAGCCGCATCCACCTGGCCATGCTGCCCATGGTCGACGTGGAGGAGAACGCCGCCATGGTCAACGCCATCCAGCGCCATGCGGAGGTGATCGTGCAGAAGAGCCTGCACGAGGGCTTCGGACTCACCGTGACCGAGGCGATGTGGAAGGGCACCGGGGTGCTTGCCACCCGGGTCGGCGGCATCCAGGACCAGATCGAGCACGAGCGCCACGGCCTGCTGCTGGACGACCCCCGTGACCTGGATGCCTTCGCGGGACTGGTGGACCGGCTCGTGGCGGACCCCGCGATGCGCGAGGGGCTGGGGTCGGCCGCCAGGGACCGGGTGAGCGAGCGCTTCCTGGAGCCGCGCAGTGTCAGGGATCACCTGCGGCTCGCGGAGGACCTGCTGGAGACCGTGTCCTGAGCGGTCGCCTGCCGGCGGACCTGGTCTACGCCGGGGCCCTGTTCGCGGTCGCGGTCACGGCGATCGGCGCCGCGGCCGTGGCAACCGGCGCCGCCCTGACCGGGGACGAACTGCCCCTGGCGGCGTTCTTCCTGCTGTTCGGGCTGTTCACGATCACGGTCGGCTATCCGCATCCCGCCTTCGGCCACGTGTCCTTCGACCGGGTCGCCCAGGTCGCGAGCCTGCTGATGCTCGGGCCCGTCGATGCCGCCGTCATCAACGGCCTGGCTTCCCTGCTCTGGCCGCTGCACCGGCTGCGGGCCGGCCGCACTCTCCGTGAGGTGCTGACCGCTTCGCTGCATAATGCGGGGCTCATGTCCCTGATGGTCCTGATTGGCGGCCTGCTCTACGTCAGGCTGGGCGGGCCGGTGCCCCTGGTGGCGCTCGACTGGCGGACCGCGGGGCTGATCGCGCTGCTGGCGCTCGTGATGCAGGCGATCAACGAGCTGGGCATGCGCGTCTATGTGAGCCTGCGCGGCATGGATCCCGCCCGCATGTTCAGCGCATTCCAGACGATGATCGAGATCGGCTCGGTGCCGGCGGCCGTTCTCGTGGCGATCGTGTTCGCGCGCATGGAGATGACGGTGATCGCCATCCTGCTGTTCGTGCTGTCGCTCGGCATGCTGGCGCTGAAGGAATTCGCGGACATGCGCCAGCGGCTGGAGGCGCTGGTGGAGGAGCGCACCCGGGAGCTGCAGGAGAAGACGCTGGAGCTCGAGCGCCAGGCCATCCGCGACAAGCTGACTGGTCTGTTCAACCGCCGCCATGCTGACGCCTTCGTGGACGCGCAGCTGGAGCTCGCCGGCCGGCTGGGCCGCCCGCTGGCCGTGATCCTGGCCGACGTGGACCACTTCAAGCACATCAACGATAGCCACTCCCACGCCGTGGGCGACGCGGTGCTGGAACGGCTGTCCCGCTTGCTGGAGTCCCATTGCCGGGAGACGGACATGGTCGCCCGCTACGGCGGAGAGGAGTTCCTGCTCTGCTTTCCGGCGACGGATGGCCCGGCGGCCGCCCGCATCGGCGAGGCCATCCGCGCCGCGGTGGCGGCGCTGGACTGGTCGGACCTCGCGCCGTTGCTGCGCGTGACCCTCAGTGTCGGCGTGGCCGCCAGCGCCCGCGGCATGGACCGGGCCGGCGTTCTCGGCACGGCGGACGCCAACCTGTACCGGGCCAAGCGCAGCGGCCGCGACCGGGTGGTGGCCTGATTGGCCCCCGGGCCGCCGTGACCGTGCAATATCGGCGTTCGTCCGTATATACTGCGCGCACAATCACAAAAACGGGCCGCCCGCCGGGTGGTCCGGGTAAATGGCGGGAGACCTCACATGGCGATAGCGGATCTCAGTAACGTGCTGAAGATTTTCGGCGGCTCGGAGCCCACGGAGGAGGAACGGCGGGCCTTGTTCAAAGAGGTCCTGCTCATGACGCTGTCCCGCGCCACCAGCGCCGATGCCAATATCGATCCGGCGGAAGTCGACACGGTGCAGACCATCCTCAAACGCACGCTGGACGAAGACATCCGCGCCGCCGATATCCGCGTGGCCGCGAAGTCCGAGATCTACGAGAGTGCTCCGCTGCCGGACTATCTCTCCAGTGTGGCCGGGCGACTGAATTCGGCCGAGCGGGTGGCCATCGCCAGGGCACTGGCCGACGTCATTCACAGCGACTGCCGCATCAGCGAGCGGGAGGTGCACTTCTTCGACATGGTGGCGGACTCGCTGAAGATCACGCCGGCGGAACTGGCCGGTATCGTCGCCGCTTAGCGGCTCAAGCTCTAACGGGGGAGGGCGCCGGCCCGCCGGCAGTCAACGCGGCCCAGAAAGCGCGCACCAGCTGATCCGTCAGGCGACGGCGCAGCGCGAACAGCCCCACTTCGAATGGGGCCAGCGCGGGCCGGGCGTCCACGGTTCTCACCTTGCCGGCAAGGGGGCTGTTCTCCAGCACGATCAGGGGCACGACGCCCACGCCGCCGCCCAGCCCGACCATGCTCACGATGGCCTCGTTGCCCGCCGCCTGGGCCAGCACCTGGGGCCGTACGCCCTTGTCCCGGAACCAGCGCTCGACCCGCTCCCGGGCGAGTCCGCGCTCGGGCAGAATCATGGGTACCGCCGCCCAGTCCGCGGGCCGCATGCGCGGCCGCAGGAAGCGGTCCACGTCCGCGTCGTCCCGCGGCGCGATGAAGACCAGCGGCGAGACCGCCATCGGTTCGAAGGCGAGGGCGGCCGGCAGACGTGCGGGCCGGGCGCCGATCGCCAGATCCTCTGAACCCGCGCTCACGCGGGCGATGGCCTGCTCCGGGTCGCCGGTGTGCACGGTGATGCGCACGCGCCGGTGCCGGCGGCGGAACTCGGCGAGCGGGTCGTAGAGGAAGCTGTAGCTGGCGGTGACCGAGCAGTAGATGCTGATCTCGCCGGTCAACTCGTCGCTGTCGGTGGCCAGGGCGGCCCGCAGCGCCTCCCATTGCTCCAGCGTCTCCCGGGCGTAGCCGCGGAAGCGCTCACCCGCCGGCGTGAGGTTCACGCTGCGGTTGTCCCGGTCGAACAGCCGCACGCCCAGTTCGTCCTCGAGGCGGCTGATGATGCGGCTCAGGGTCGAGGGGCTCATGTGGCAGGCTTCGCTGGCGCGCCCGTAGTGCAGCGTGTCGGCGAGGCTCAGGCAGGCCCGCAGTGTCCGGTCATCCATGGCGGAGACTGTGTTGCATTATTCGAAACACGAGATTTTAAATATTTCATTTCAGAAAATATAGGCGTTGCACTATGGTGCCCGGATCGCATGCAGGAGGGCCCTCAGGCCCGATTGGTGAACGAATCGGGCCTGAAGGCCCTCCTGCCCGTTTTTTCAGGAGCACGGCACATGAACATCTATTACGACAAGGACTGCGACCTCTCCATCGTCCAGGGCATGAAGGTGGCCGTCATCGGCTACGGCTCCCAGGGCCATGCCCACGCACTGAACCTGCAGGATTCCGGCGTGGAGGTCACCGTGGGTCTGCGCGAAGGTTCTTCCTCCGTGGCCAAGGCCGAGAAGGCCGGGCTGCGGGTGCAGGGGGTCGCCGAGGCCGTCGCCGGCGCCGATCTCGTGATGATGCTGGCGCCGGACGAGTCCATGGCGGCACTGTACCGGGAGCAGGTGGAACCGAACCTGAAGGAAGGGGCCACGCTCGCCTTCGCCCACGGTTTCGTCATCCATTACAACCAGGTGGTGCCGCGGGCCGATCTCGACGTCATCATGGTGGCGCCCAAGGCGCCGGGTCACACGGTACGCAACGAATTCGCGAAGGGCGCGGGCATCCCCGATCTCGTGGCCGTGTTCCAGGACGCGAGCGGCCGGGCCAAGGAGGTGGCCCTGTCCTACGCCTCGGGCATCGGCGGCGGCCGTACCGCGATCATCGAGACCACCTTCAGGGACGAGACGGAGACGGACCTGTTCGGTGAGCAGACCGTGCTCTGCGGCGGCTGCGTGGAGCTGGTGAAGGCCGGCTTCGAGACGCTGGTGGAGGCGGGCTATGCGCCGGAGCTGGCCTATTTCGAGTGCCTGCACGAGCTGAAGCTGATCGTGGACCTGATGTACGAGGGCGGCATCGCCAATATGAACTACTCCATCTCCAACAATGCGGAGTACGGCGAGTACTTCACCGGCAAGGAGGTGATCAACGAGCAGTCCCGAGAGGCCATGCGCAATACGCTGGCGCGGATCCAGAGCGGCGAGTACGCGAAATCGTTTATTGCCGAGGGCGCCATGAACTATCCCTCGATGACGGCGCAGCGGCGCAACACCGAGGCCCATCTGATAGAGACCACCGGCACGCGGCTCAGGGAGATGATGCCCTGGATAGCGGCCAACCGGCTGGTCGACCGGGAGAAGAACTGAAGCCGGGGCCGCATGCCGCCATCCGTTCCATCCACGGCTGACGCCGGCGGCCGGCGGCGTTACATTGTGGGTATCAGTCACGACCGGAGCGAACGATGGGACACCTGAAGCCGCGCACGGAGCTCGCGACCCACGAGGTCATCAACCAGGCGCCGCCGCTGGAGGACGTCAACTGCTACGAAACCGACATCGCCCTGAAAGAGGCGGTGAACCGCAACGGGGCGGCCTGGATGGACGCCGAACTGGGCAGCCTCGGCGCACGGGTGGGCTCGGCCGAGGTGCAGGACCGGGCGGCACGGGCCAATGCAAACCCGCCGGTGCTGAAGGCCTTCGACCGCTGCGGCCGGCGTATCGACGAGGCCGACTTCCACCCCGACTACCACCGGCTCATGGCACTGGGACTCGAGAGCGGCGTGAGTTCCGTCGCCTGGACGGCGGAGCAGGGCGGTCACGTCGCCCACTCGGCACTGATGTACGTACTCAGCCAGGCCGACCAGGGCGTGTGCTGCCCCTTCTCCATGACCTACGCCTGCATCCCCACACTGCGCCACCAGCCGGACCTGGCGGCGGAGTGGGAGCCGCGGGTGACGGCCGCCGCCTACGACCCCCGTTGCATCCCGGCCGACGAGAAACGGGGCGTCACCCTCGGCATGGCGATGACCGAGAAGCAGGGCGGCTCCGACGTGCGCGCCAACACCACGCGCGCCGTGGCCCTCGGTACGGACGGCGAATACGAGCTGCTGGGACACAAGTGGTTCTGCTCGGCGCCGATGAGCGACGGCTTTCTGACGCTGGCCAAGACCGAGGGCGGGCTGTCCTGCTTCTTCGCACCGAAATGGCGGCCGGACGGCACTCGCAACACCATCCAGGTGGTGCGTCTGAAAGACAAGCTCGGCGACCGCTCGAACGCCTCCAGCGAGATCGAATACCACAACGCCTGGGCGCGGATGGTCGGGGAGGAGGGGCGCGGCGTGCGTACCATCATAGAAATGGTGCAGGGCACGCGCCTCGATTGCATGGTGGGCTCCACTGCCATCATGCGTGCCGCGCTGAGCCATGCGCTGTGGCATGCGGAGCACCGGCTCGCCTTCGGTTCGCGGCTGGTGGAACATCCGGCCATGGCCCAGGTGCTCGCGGATCTCGTGCTGGAGCAGGAGGCCGCGCTCGCCATGAGTTTCCGGGTGGCGCGCGCCTTCGACGATGCGCCGCACTCGGAGCGCGCCGCCGCCATCGCGCGCATCCTCACGCCGATCGCGAAATACTGGATCTGCAAACGCACGCCGTCCGTCGTCTACGAGGCCATGGAGTGTCTCGGCGGCGCCGGCTACGTGGAGGAGTCGCCGATGCCGCGCTACTTCCGCCAGTCGCCGCTGAACAGCATCTGGGAAGGTTCCGGCAACGTCATCGCGCTGGATACCCTGCGCGCCATCCAGCGCGACCCGGGCGTGCTGGAGGCGCTGTTCGCCGAGCTGGACGAGGCGCGCGGCGCGGACCGCTATCTCGACGGGCTGATCCACACGGTCACCACGCTGAACGTCAAGGAGGCGCTGGATGACACCACCGCCCGGCACTTCGTGGAATCCCTGGCGCTCGCGTTCCAGGGCGCCGTGCTGGTCCGCGAGGCGCCGCCGATGGTGGCCGAGGGCTTCGCCGCCACCCGGCTCCGGGCGGAGCGGGGCTATACCTGGGGCGCGTTCGCGCCCGGGCTGCAGCTCGATGCCCGCGGACTGATCGAGCGGGCCTCGCCGCTCAGCGCCTGATCGGGCGCCGCGGGGCGGTCTGCAAACGGCATACCGCCATGTTATGTTGCGGGCAGTGTGAATGCGCGTTGCCGCACTGCAAAACAGGGAGTCAGCCATGGCGACGGAGAAGGGACCGACTATGCAAGCGGGGCCGCTCAGCTGGGGGCCTTCGGCGGATCGGACGCTCACGGAGATCCCCCTGGCACGGGTTACGCGACGGGATGTCCTCGCGGGCATCGCGGCGGGCACCGGCTTCGCTTTTGCGCTGTCGCTGACCGGCTGCGCAAAGGCCGACCGGGCGGCGGGCGGACTCAGCGACGTCCGCGGTGGCGACGCCACGCCGAGCCTGTTCATCACCATCGAGGAAGACGGCATGGTGAAGCTCACCTGCCACCGCTCGGAGATGGGGCAGCAGACCTGGACGGCGATGGCCCAGATCATGGCCGACGAACTCGAGGCCGACTGGAGCCGCATCGAGATCGTGCAGGCGATCGGTCATCCGAAGTACGGCGACCAGAATACCGACGGCTCGCGTTCCGTGCGGCGCAACCTGACCCGCCTGCGTTATGCGGGCGCCGGCATGCGCCGGATGCTGGAGAGCGCGGCAGCGGGCCGCTGGGGCGTGCCGGGCGAAGAGTGCCGGGCCGAGCTGCACCAGGTCCGTCACGGCCCCAGCGGCCGCACGCTGGGTTACGGCGAGCTGGCCGCGGACGCTGCCGAGGTGGCCGTGCCGGAGAAGGACGCGGTGCGGCTGAAGGAGCGCAGCGAGTGGCGCTACATCGGCAAGCCGATCGACTCGCTGACCGTGCCCGACATCGTCGTGGGCAAGGGTACCTTCGGCATCGACGTGCAGATGCCGGACATGGTGCATGCGGTCATCGCCCGTCCGCCGGTGGTGTTCGGCCGGGTCAGGAGCGTGAACGACGAGAAGGCGCTGGAGGTGCCGGGCGTACTGCGCACCGTGCGGCTGGATTCGCCCGAGCCGCCCGCCGGCTTCAAGCCCCTCGGCGGGGTGGCCGTGATCGCCGACAACACCTGGTCCGCCCTGCAGGGCCGCGACGCGCTGGAGATCGAGTGGGAGGCGGGCCCGAACGGCGATTACGATTCCGATGCCTTCCGGGAGCAGCTGCTCGAGACGGCCCGCAAGCCGGGCAAGGTGCGCCGCAGCCGCGGTGACGTGCAGAGCGCGCTCGATTCGGCAGCACAGCGGATTTCTGCCGACTACTACATGCCCCACCTGTCCCAGTCGCCCATGGAACCGCCGGCGGCTACCGCGCGCTGGGACGGCGACCAGTGCGAGGTCCGGGCCTGCGTGCAGGCGCCCCAGGCCGCGCGCTCGGCCATCGCCGGCGCTGCCGACGTGAAGCCGGAGAACGTGACGGTAACTCCCACCTGGCTCGGCGGTGCGTTCGGGCGCAAGTCGAAGCCGGATTTCGCGGTGGAAGCGGCCCTGCTCGCCCGGGAGCTCGGCCGGCCGGTGAAAGTCACCTGGAGCCGGGAGGACGACATCAGACACGGCTACTTCCATTCGGTCAGCGCCCAGCACCTGGAAGGCGGCCTGGACGAGGATGGCCGCTGTACCGCCTTCCTGCACCGCACCGTGTTTCCGCCGATCCCGTCCACGTTCCAGAAGGGCGTCACGGAGCCCTCCTGGGGCGAACTGCGACTCGGCGCCTCGGACAACCCGTTCATCGTGCCGAACCTGCAGCTGGAGACCGGGCCGGCCGAGGCGAAGGTGCGCATCGGCTGGCTGCGCGCGGTGGCCAACGTCTACCACGCCTTCGCCGTGCAGAGCTTCGCCGCCGAACTCGCCGCTGCGGCGGGCCGCGACCAGAAGGACTTCCTGCTCGAGCTGATCGGCCCGCCCCGCCACGTGGACCCGCGGGAAGAGGGTGCCGAGTACGACAATTACGGCGACCCCATGGACGAATACCCCATCGACACGGGCCGGCTGGCCAACGTCACCAAGATGGCCGCCGAGATGGCAGGCTGGGGCCGCACCCTCGGCAGCGGCGGCGGGCTGGGCATCGCTGCGCACCGCTCGTTCCTCGCCTATGTCGCCACCGTCATCGAGGTGAAGGTGGACGACGAGGGCCGGCTCACCATACCGGGTGTCTGGTCCGCCATCGATGCGGGCACCGTGGTGAACACCCGGCACGTCGAGGCCCAGATGGAAGGCGGCTGCCTGTACGGGCTGTCCAATGCGCTCTATGGCGAGATCACGGCGAAGAACGGTGTCGTCCAGCAGGAGAACTTCCCCTCCTGGCGCATCATGAAGATGAGCGAGTCACCGCGTCGCTTCGAGGTGAAGATCATGGAGTCCGACGCGCCGCCCAGCGGCGTAGGCGAGCCGCCGACGCCGCCGGCCGCCCCGGCGCTGACCAATGCCATCTATGCGGCCACCGGCAAGCGCATTCGCCGGCTGCCCGTCTTCGGGCCGAACGCGGACAGCCTGGACAGCCTCACGAGCGGGAGTGAACAGTCATGAGCACCAAACTGACCGTCAACGGCGACTCCGTCGAACTCGATGTGCCGAGCGAGATGCCCGTGCTCTGGGCGCTGCGCGACCGGTTGCAGCTGACCGGCACCAAGTACGGTTGCGGCATCGCCCAGTGCGGCGCCTGTGTGGTCTTCGTCGACGGCAAGCCGCGGCGCGCGTGCGTGACGCCGGTCGGCAGTATCGCGGGCGCCAGCGTCACCACCGTCGAAGGGGTCGAGGGCCCGGAGGCGGACGCCGTGCGGGAGGCCTGGAAAGCCATCGACGTGCCCCAGTGCGGCTACTGCCAGTCCGGCCAGATCATGTCCGCCGTCGATCTGCTGAAGAACAACCCGAAGCCGAGCGACGCCGACATCGACGAGGCCATGGACCGCAACCTCTGCCGCTGCGCCACCTACGTGCGCATCCGGCGCGCCATCAAGGACGCAGCCGCCGCGCTGGCATAACAGCGAGGAGAACCCGGCCGACGGCGCGCCGACCGGGCTGCGGCCGTGAATTCAGGGCTCCTCGGGTGCGTCCCCGGCCCCGCGCTCCTGTCCGGCTCCGCCGCTTGTGCCCAGGGCGAGCAGGCGACGAACCGTCTGCCGGCCGAACCAGACCGGCACCACGACGGACCCCAGTGCCACCAGCCGGAGCGTGGAGAACAGGACGTCGACGATGTCCTCGCTCACCGGCATCGTCAGCGGGAAGCTGAACTCCACCACGCCGGGTTCGACCTGGCGCACCTCCAGGTCTTCGGTGTGGCGCCGGAGCAGCTCGCGCACGCCCGGATTATCGGCCAGCGCCACGGAGCGGATGCGCCGGATGCCGCGTTCGGCCGCCGCGCCGGCGATGCGCTCCAGCAGCCGCTTGCCGATGCCCCGGTGCTGCCACTCGTCCACCACCACGATGGAGATCTCGGCGATCTCGGGGTCCGACTGGCTGCGTACGAAGCGCGCGACGCCGATGCCCTCCGGCGGGCGCTCGCCGTCGCCCGGGATCATGGCGCCGAGGGCGTAGTGGTCTGTGCCCTCGAATTCGGTGAGATAGCGCAGCTCCTCCTCGCTGAGGCCGGTCTTGCTCGTGAAGAAGCGCCGGCGCCGCGACTCGGGGGACAGGCGGGTGAAGCCCTCGGCGAGCAGGTCCTTGTCCGAGGGCAGCACGGCCCGGAACTCGATGACTGTGCCGTCATCGAGGGGGTGGCGTTCCCGGAAGGAGCGGGTGTATCGCATGCACGGAATGCTATCAGCCGCTGACCTGCGGTGCCGCCCCGCCGGAGCGCCATCCGTACAAACCGCAGTTGACAACAGTTCGGTAAATGAGAAAGATTCGCGTTCGCATTTACGCCCGTACCAAGAGGAATCCTGATGCACTCATCCCTGAACCGTCCCGTTTTCGCGGCCTGCCTGGCTGCGGGGCTCGTCTCACTGGCGCCCGGCGCCGCGACCGCGCAGGCGGGCGGAAGTGACGCAGGCGCCGTGATCGAGGAGATCGTGGTGAGCGCGAGCCGGGTGCAGCAGCCCGCCACCGCCATCCCCGGGACGCTGACCATCCTGGACGCCGAGACCATCGAGCTGCAGTCCGCCATCAGCGACGACCTCGCCAGCGTGCTTGCCAACTCGGTGCCCGGCTTCGCGCCCAGTACCCGGAAGCTCACGGGGCGGAGCGAGACGCTGCGCGGCCGCAATCCGCTGTATCTGGTGGACGGCGTGCCCCAGCACAATGCATTGCGCGACGGCCAGCGGGACGGGCATACCATCGACCTCGCGTTCATCGAGCGCATCGAGGTCATCAACGGTTCCAACGCCATCCAGGGCGTGGGCGCCACGGGCGGCGTGGTGAACACGGTCACCCGGGCACCGGTGGTGGGCGACGCGTGGCAGACGGACCTTCAGGCCCGGTTCACGACGGCGGACGATTTCGATTCCGACGCCTACGGCTACAAGCTCGCCGCCACGACGGGCCGCGGCACTGACGCCTTCGACTTCATCGTCGGCTTCGCCTGGCACGACCGGGGGTTGTTCCTCGATGCGGACGGCGATCCCGTCGGACTGTATCCCACTCAGGGCGACATCATGGACTCCACGTCGTTGGGCCTGTTCGGCAAAGGGGAGTGGCGGGTAACCGCCGACGCCACGCTGACGCTGCTGGTCAACGACTTCGACCTGGAGCGCAACGGCGATTTCCGCAGCGTGCCCGGCGACCGGGCGGCGGGCGTTCCGACGGGCACCGAAGAGGGGGATCCCTCCGCCGAGGTGGGCGACCCGGCCCGCAACGAGGTCACGACCGTCTCGGTGACCTACCGGCAGGACGGGGTGCTGGGCGGCAACCTGGAGGCCCAGCTCTATGACCAGAGCTACGCCGCGCTGTTCGAGGGCGGCACCTTCGGCGGCTTCTTCCGCCTCACCCCGGATGGTGATCCGTTCCTCGACCAGTCGGAGATCGTCTCCGACAAGACCGGTCTGAAGACCACCTGGAACCGGGAGCTCGTCGATCCGGACGTCAACCTGACGGCGGGCGTAGACTGGTTCCGGGATGATTCGGCCCAGGAACTGGCGCGCAGCGGTCGGGAATGGGTGCCCGAGACCCGCTTCGAGACCGTCTCGCCGTTCCTGCAGGTCGGCTGGACCCTGAACGAGGTGTTCACCCTCACCGGCGGTGCGCGCCAGGAGAATGCGACGCTGGAGGTGGACGACTACACCACCATCGCGTCGGCTGGCAATACCTTCGTCGCGGGCGGCGAGCCCGACTTCGAAGAGACGCTGTTCAATGCCGGCGCGATCTGGCGTGTGACCGAGACCTGGTCCCTGTACGCGGCGGCCGCCGAGGCCTTCACCATGCCCGACGTCGGCCGGGTGCT
>Ga0102929_1000941_pt1 | contig 17246 bp, 14 predicted proteins | sample SalPonR1_B_D2_MG_FD_78510 | JGI IMG/M metagenome (GOLD analysis project Ga0102929, IMG submission 78510) | Salt pond soil microbial communities from South San Francisco under conditions of wetland restoration - Salt Pond MetaG R1_B_D2_MG | ecosystem: Environmental > Aquatic > Marine > Intertidal... | reverse complement strand
ACGTTGTATTAGCGGCATGAAAGGTGGGAACCAGATACGCTTATTGGCGTCCTCCGGGATGCCGGTATCGATAACAATGAGGCCTTCCGGATGTTCAATTATCCACACATAAATGGGCAGCCATTCGGTAAATTCGCTGTCAAATATCGTGTTGATTAAACGCTTGAGACCGTTGCCACGCCCCGTACGCCAATTTTTTGTGATTTTTACTTTGCCGGTTTCTATTGCATGGATATTCATTTCAGCTCCTCCTTATATGGTTATTTAAGACCGACGCTTTGTATAAAATTCTTTAGCTCGTATTGAAAAAAGTCGTCTACATTCGCAATGACAGGTTGTATAAGATTGAACAATTCCAACATTATATGACCATGGATCTTCACCCAGGCCTTCGCGGCCAAATACAATGCAGGCAAAGGCATATCATGACCATCGACCTGAGTCAAATCAAGCAGCGATTGTTCTAAAGAGGGTGGCAAGTCCCGATAATTGTTCGGCAGGTCGATCTCCCCGCTTTTAATCGCCGCGGTAAAGATTCGGGCCGTAACAATAAAACTGCGGCGTGCTGGTGGATAGGTAATACCTGTTGGTTGGGAATAACCGGGTATTGGATTGCCATAGATTAGTTGAAAATCAGTGGGATTATTTAGTGCCCACTCACGGTAAGCGTTAGCAACAGCGGTAAGTCGTTCTGCGGACGTGGTCAATTCCGGATTTTTGCTAGAGGCTTCAATAGTGTCTGCCAATTGTGTGAAAGCATCTTCAATCAGGGCTGTGATGAGACCATTCAAGTTGGAAAAGTAATGGTAGAGAGCCGAGGCCGTCATTCCCATCTCTCGCGCGATGGCTCGTATTGAAAGACCAGCGGCACCTTTTTCAGCCATCAATAGTCGGGCTGTGTTTTTTATTTCTTCACGTGTGATGTCTCGAATTTTTTCCCTGCGAGAATCTGCCATAACAAAATGCTTACGGTAATACATTTAATTTAACGTTGTTTAAATTAATTTAACACTGTTAAATAAAATTGTCAAGGATAATTTCGGGATGTAAAGAATTGCGCGGTTAGCAGAGGGATATATTGCAAAATTAGATAGAAAGGAGTTTCGGCTCAGCCTTACAAACTGGGGTTCCGGCTAACCTATATATGGCCTCCAATGTCAACAGGCTATAGCAATTCCGGGTAAGATTTTTTCTCGCCTATCCTATTCGATCCCTTTTCTGTGGTAGTTGTACTACAAGCAGTATTCAACGATGGCTAGCAGCTTTCATGGCTGCACCCCCATAGGGATGGCCATGCCACAAACATATATAGAGGCTCAACATATCGTTAGTAAGACCAAGGGTCTAAGCTAATGATCGGTCCCACACCCGCCGCTCGTACCATAATTCTTTCCATTGGAGGACTTCTGACCTTTTACCAGCCGGGCGTAGGAGCAAAACTCCCCGCGGGAGGGGAACCGGCTGATATCGTGGATCTCATAGAGCATGGTAAGGGCCAGCACATCGCCGACCCCACGGATCGATTGCAGCAGATGCAGCGACGTAGGATCGTGACCCTTCGCCAGGTTCAAAATTTTCCGATCCAACTCCGTAATAATCGGATCGTAGTAATCGATCAGCCTCAGATCGGTCTCGACCATAAGTCGGACCACCGGATCCGGGAAATGCCCGACAATGTCTTTATCCCGTCGGTGATGAGGCCGGGAAAGCGTACCCGGCGCAGGCAGGTTATACTGGCTGGTGGTATTTTGGATATGACCTAAGAGTTCGGTTCGCTTACGGACAAAATGAATCCTCCGCCGCATTAGATCCCGCGTGGGGCGCATCTGGGGTGGATACACGTAGGCCACCGGAAAGTTGCCCCCCCGGAATCAGGCGGGCGATCTTCAGCGAGTCGATGCGATCATTTTTGGTTTTTACTCCGTGAATGGCCTTCATGTAGAAGGCATGGCCCAGGATAAAATCGATGCCTCACCAGCCGGTCCCGGAACGGAGCGATGGCTGCTAAAAAATCTTCCGGGGTGCATCGCCGGTTTTTGTGATAGACCACCTTCCCCTCGTGGTCCATGATGCAGATATACATAAACCTTGCGTGCAAATCTATTTCACTGCGTGGGAATCGCTTCGCTCAGAGCGCAGTAGTATGGGTGGGTACCGGTATATACGTTCATGGTTTTTCCTCCTTGGTTGAGTTATGGGTGAAAACGTAATGTAGCCTCGGAGGAGGCCATGAACAATATCAAGCGCTTCAACAGGACGCGCCTCGCCGTCGGTTGCCAGATTTTAAATCATCAATTACTGTAGTACATTTATAAATAAATCACGTTGCCCTGCACGCCGGTTACGCGCAGGGCCGTTAGCCGTATTAAATCTTCCCTTCTCATATACTTTTTTACTTTTTATTTCGTATTCTTATGTTAATAACTTCGTAAGAACATAAAGCAATACGATTATGATTAAAAAACTTCAAAAAATTGGCAACAGCCGTGGTGTTTTGCTGGAAAAAGCACTGCTCAAGCTTTTGAAGGTTGAAGACGACGACCAGGTTGAGATCATCCCCCAAGATGAAGGACTTTTGATAAAAAAAGTCAGTGCAAAGTCTGCCTATGAAGAAGTCAGCGAGAAACATCGTAAATCTTTAGACAAACTGGGTGAATAATGAAAGAGCCTTCCTTCCTAAATACGGAAGACATTTTATTCATCCATGAGCAAGAAATTCAAAAAGCAGGTGGTGATCCAGGTATTCGACAAGAACAAGATATTGGGTCATGTGCAGATGCTCCCAAAGCAAGCTTCGATGGAGAGTACCTCAATGACCTATTTGAAATGGCTGCCAGCTACATCATTTGTTTAACGATCCGCCATCCATTCATCGATGGAAATAAGCGAACAGCGTTGGCCTCTGCCCTGACCTTTTTGTATCTCAACGGATATGAAGTTGAGGAATCTTATGATTTAGAACTTGCAGACCTAGTCTTGGGCTTTTTGTCAAAAGATATTTCCAAAGAAGATCTTGCTAAACATCTGAAAGAGAATGCTATAAAAAGGTAGAAAATACGGCTAACAAAGCGCTTCAGGCAGACAGGCCTCCCACCCCTGCGCTTCAAAACCCAAGATTCGGGGTGCATGCCGTTGCTTACACCAGGTTTTATAACTACAATTACATTATACAATAATTCACGTTGGCCCGACTGCACCTTAAGCGCTGGGTCGTTATAGGGCTAATGCAAAACCATAAATTTAATGATCAATAAGATAAGCTGATGTTCAAACTTTGATGTTGACTAACATTTATTCATTATTCCTCAATATTTTAAGAATAACATGAATAAAAGTTACGTACGAAGCATGAATAACCTCAACAGCGTTGGTTATATACCAATGTTGGCATTCATTGTACACAAGTTGAACATGATGAGTAAATTAATTCTAAATAGAATTCTAGCTTTCGGAATCGACTACTTAATAATCATAGGTTATGGAGTGGTCTTATTTGCAATAACGACTACTATAGGTGTTGTAAGCCTATCACCGCTTGAAGGGCAGATAGTTGGATTTATTAGTTTAACATTACCAGTATACCTCTACTTCTATCTTATGGAAAAAAGTAGTTTGGCAGCCACTTTAGGAAAAAGAGTAATGAATATTTCAGTTCAAACTCAAACTGAAAATATTAGATATGGAGTATTATTCAGAAATATTCTAAAATTTTTACCATGGGAAATTGCTCATTTAGGAGTCCATTGGATAATATATTACTCGGGAATTGGTGAAGCTACTCCCATTTGGGTATGGGTCGCTTTGATATTACCTCAGGTAATTGTCCTTGGCTATATTTTGAGCATAGTTTTTTACGAAGGTGAAAGTAGTTTATACGATAAAATTGCGAATACCAAAATTGTATTAAACCAGCATAAAGCAAGCAATTAAAGCGTTTTGTATGCACTTTATTAAGAAAGCTAAAAACGAAAATTCGATAAATGACTTCAATGAAAAAATCTGAAAATGAAGAAGTTCAAAAATTTCTGAACGAAATAAAGATGATCGATGCTGAAAAATCTGATATCCTCATTGAAATACGTCAAATCATCTTTAATTTTTTTCCAAAAACTGATGAAAGAATAATGTATGGTGGAATTGTATTCTTTCTCAATGATGAAATGTTTAGTGGATTATTCTTAAATAAGAAGCATGTTACACTTGAGTTTTCTAAAGGATTCTTAATGGAAGATCCAAATAGTCATCTTGAAGGTAAAGGTAAATACAGAAGACACTTAAAAATAGTGACAAATGAGGATATCCTAAGTAGAGAAGTTTCTTCCTTTGTAAAACAAGCAGTATAAATTAATTCAAAACACTATGGATTCACTTGCACCAAATATTTTTGTTAATGACATAGACAAGACGATTAATTTTTATGAGAATATAGGATTTAAGGTTGCTATGTCAGTCCCAGAAGAAGGTGACTACCAATGGGTAATGATGGTTTGCGGGAAAGTGAATTTCATGTTTCAAACATTCGAGAGTTTGGGTTCAGAACTGCCGGAAATATCAAGACAAAAGGGGGGTTCATTATTGCTATACATTCAAACAGAAGAAGTCAGACAATTTCACGCTAAAATTAAGGACAACGTAAAAGTTATAAAAGGACTTGAAAGAACATTCTATGGTGCAACAGAATTCTCCATTTTAGACAATAATGGTTATATATTGACTTTCGCCGAAAATGAAGAATAAATAACGAAATACCAACAATGCATATAGTTTATGGCGGGTAGGCTGCCAAATTCAAGGTTTTCAGTTCTTAATCAAGTTCGTCTCGGGCGGACATAAAAGTGCTTTGAAAATGGCCACAAGCTATAGTATTCAAGCGGACACAACTTGCACTGGCTTTTGCCTGGTTTGAATATTTAAGCTACTATATAATTCATCAACAATTTAAGAAAGCGCATTGCACCGCTTAAGCCGAAGGCCGTTTTACTGCCAAAGCTTTGTAACTATTATCCCTATTGATCGTAATCTCCCCCATCTTTAAAAATAAGTATCAATCTAAATTGAATAAGATTAAGGATAAATCAAGTAGATAAACTGTAGTCTTTTTTGAATGAATTACAGATTGGCAGTATAAATCGCGCATTAAGCGGAATGTGCCTCTCACCTACACCAAAGCTTCGGTTGGCTATGCGCCTGTTTGTTAACTTTTCAAATTTGTAATTAAATCAACGTATAGGCCGCTGCCGGTTTTTCGCAAGGCCGTTATTGGGCTAACCAAAATACTCGTTTTGAAATTAATTCCGATTATTCGATTATCCCAACTTATACCTAAACAGCGTTGGGGATATGTCATTGTTTGCAGTACCTTGAAAATGTGAAAGAAATACATATAAAGAAATATGTTAGATACTTATTTGGAATAGCGATCCTTATATTTATTCTCAATAAGTTATTTTTAAGACCATGGTTATCGGGAAATGACGTCCCTAATATCTTTCAAATTGTTACTTATTCAGTTCCAAACTTGATAGAAGCAACTATCGGAACACTTCTATCAACTGGGATTCTTTTGCAAGTTCGACAATATTTCTACAAAAGATTTGGCACTATAAAGGATACCTATATCCACATACTAGCTTTATGCATAGCCTCAATTTATGTCATCTCTCAAGAACTAAAATTTCATAATCTTGGGGGAAATAATGTCTATGACCCCTACGATATTGTCGCCTCACTTATTGGCTTATTAGTAACTTTCGGTGTAATTCAACTGTTTGGTTTTACCGAAAAAAATAATGATGCATAAAAAAACAGCATAAACGAATAAAAATTTTCTGCAACGATAGGTATAAAATTTACGGCGAATAGTGATTTCCGTAATTTTGTGGTACTTAACAAGCTTTGCATGGGGCAAGTAAGCAGATCCATGCCCTACGGTTCATACCTGAGCCATTATTACACCTACCTGTCCTATGACTCCCGTATTAAAGCAGACACGCATCGCTCTCCTTCGCTTTAAAACCATACAGGCGAAGTGAATACTTTACGAAACTTAATTAACATTCACGCAAGACTCGCCGCTTAAACTCCGGATTGTTATATTGAAGGAAAGTCATATTATAACAAAAAGAGTGAAATATGCGCTTGGCTATAATTGCGGTTATTGTGTTTTGCATTTCCTGTAGTAGTCCCACACTGTCAACTCTTGAAAAGGTAAAGGACTTAGATCTCAATTCAATTGATGGAAACATCACAGCTTACTACTCGGCCGGTTATGAAGATCGTGCACTTTCACATTTAAATCTATTGCAAAATTCCACTGAATTCTTTGAAGAAAACTTTGAGATTGATCAAAAGTTCTCTATTGCAATTATTGATTCCGCAAATTGGAAAAAAATTACATCTGTTCCCTACGGTCTGCCATTTGTTTCGGGTCCACCCTATATTGTTTGCTTCCCTGCTAACTCTGATAATATTCTTTCCAATACTATTACAAATGTAATTGACGGATACCAATTGAATACTCAATATGGAATGACAAATAAGGAAATCGTCAACCTATTTGTATCGTTAATCGGGTTCCATGAATTAGGCCATATATACGCCAACACATATGGAATAAGTTTTCCAAATAAATGGACTTTCGAATTTACAGCAACCTATTTTGCCTATTTCTATCTTGATCAGAATTTTAGTAAAGAACGCGATATTTGGATAGATGTGTCGAAGATCATTATCGAGGAGATGCAACCTCGTTATACTTCTCTCAAAGATTTTGAAGAAAAATATTCCGGGGTTGGAGTAAAAAATTACGCCTGGTACCAGGTAGTATTTTTACTGCAGGTAGAAAAAGTGTATTTAAAACAGGGGAGAGCTTTTATAGAAAAACTTCGAGATCATACATGGAGCTCAACTTCAACAACAGCATATTTATATGAAATGGACGAGATTGGTTCAGGTTTTGCCAAGTGGGCACAGCAGTATAAGTTGCAATAACTATAAGCCATTAAAAAGGGGTACTGTCCTGAAATAGTATGACGAAAAAACAAACAAAACGAATAGTCAGAATAGTATTACCTGTGGCAACACTAATATCCCTGTTTTTCGTACCATGGATTTTAGTAAAGGCTTGGATAGTGCCGTTGCCTGATACCGTTCAGGAACAAGTACAAGAAGCCATTGGTCACGGATTTGATGGAATTATTGTTTATGTGAATCAATCTGGCAAGCCATCTGAGCTTTATACAGCCGGATGGCATGACCGAAAGAATAAAATACCTGCCGACCCCCAAGCCTTATTCAAGATTGCCAGCATCAGCAAGTTATACGATGCTGTTGCTATCGCCAAGCTGGTCAATGACAAACGTTTGTCTTTGGATCAAACGCTTGCTGATTACTTCCCGGAACTTGTGGGGAGGGTGGAAGATGCCGAAAAAATAACCTTGAGAATGATGGTGCAGCATCGAAGCGGCATTCCCAACATAACTGACACCCCAAATTATTGGATAAACCCACCGGTAAATAATAAAGAAGCGCTTGAACGAGTACTTGATTTACCGGCCAACTTTGAACCGGGTGAAGATTATGCATATTCAAACACCAACTATTTATTGATTTCCGAACTCATTGAAAAGGTGACCGGAATGAGTAAATCCCTATATCTTAAGGAAGAGATATTGAGCCCTCTTGGACTAAAAAATACCTTCGGCTCGATTCATGATGTGGATATGGACGAGGTGATGAGTGGCTACTATGTTGGCATTGAAGATGATATTAAAGCGGCTGATTATGGCTCAATGATAGCGACGGCAGAAGATGTAGGCATATTTTTGCGGGCATTGAACGATGGGTCATTGTTTGAAGAGGGGGAACAGGATATCTATTCTTCTATTTACAAATATGACCATACAGGGTTGATTCCCGGCTATCAGAGTATTGCCAAATACCACAAAGGCATCGACACGGTTGTCATTCAGTTTGTGAATACAACTGATTTTGACGGATACACCTGGAGTTTATCGGAAATCGTATATAATCGTATTGTGAATATAGTGAGAAGTAAAAAACAGCTCTTAAGATTGTAGCAATGGCATAAAATGTTCTTCATACACACCGTTGAATACTCAGTATTTAAGTAAGAGTCACCATATAGTCCGCCTAAGTAAATGTAACGCGACTCCGAAGCTACGGGGCCGCTCTTGGTTTACAAACTCTTCTTTCTCCAGTTGCTAATTCAACTTCAATTCCTGTGCCGGTTATGCGCAAGTCCGTTAATTACCGGGCGGACTTATGATTTTCTATTTATTGGCAAGCGGCATGGCGCTGGCCACTTCCCGGTGTACCTTCCAGCCGTCGCCGGTTCGCTTCAGTATCACCATGTAGGTATCATTCAACGTTACCGGTTCATTGGAATCAGCGGGTGTATAGGTGATGGTTGCGGAGCCCATCTCGTAGACCCAGTCATTGCTTAATACGTTTATTTCAACCGGCGTGATATTGATAGTCGTACCGGTCGGAAAGGGCCCCTGTGAGGCTTCTCGCATGGCGTCCCATTCCGAAGTACCCGGCTGAACCATTATGGCATCCCCGGTAACGAGTGCGGAAAGTTCTTCATAATTACCATTGTTAACCGCATTCTGGTAATTATTCCGGAGGCTGTCGATAGAGGAGAGGACGGCCATGGTGTCAATAGCCATGCCTTTCTCCATGGTATCTTGATCACGCTCTTGTGGCTGGCAACTGCTGATGAGAATGAGGGCAAACAGTGCCATCGGCAGAGTCAGCAGTGATAAATTATAATAACGGGTTCTCTTGTTATCAGTGTTAACAGTCATAGTATCAATCCCTTTATTGATATGAATTTATAAGTTTCTGAGGGTGCCTGTAAGTCATTATATAATAACAGTTTATAAGCTGCAATAGGAGGATTTGGGATGCAGGTCTTGCCTTGTTTTTCAATTATTCTGCTTCAAGGTATGCAGAACAGGTATAGGGCCTATATGCAACCCCAAAAGCGGATATTGAGCTGAATAATTCGACTATCGTTTAAGCACAAGGGCGTTATAGGACACAAAAGTAAAGTGCAACCAACTCTTCAGCTTCACGTATCGCCCACAGAATTTTCAACAAAGGATATCACTCTTGCTTTATTTCATTTTTACGGTTCTTTTATTATTTCCATCCTTAGCAATTTCTCAATCTATTAGTCAACCGGTAGAAACCGAACAACAGTTTAAAGCTTTCTCAACAGAACTGGATTCCTTGCGTAAGGCCAATCATATTCCCGGTCTTGCGGCAGCCGTGCTAAAAGATCAGGAGCTTGCGTGGTCAAAAGGTTACGGCAGCTCCCATTTTGATACCGGAGATGGTGCATCATTCAAAGAGGTAACCCCGGAAACTCCTTTTTGGATTGCATCGGTCACGAAAACATTTCTTGGCCTGCTGTTTCTGCAACTTGAAGAACAGGGGGAAATTAATCTGGATGATCACATAAATGATATGCCCGGCTGGGATAATTTTTGCGGATGGCTCGCAAACTCTGAAATTGTATTTGGCCGGAATCTGCACTGTGATAAGCCGATCACCATCCGAAATGTTCTTAACCACACTGTTAACGGTGAGCCGGGGACCGAGTTTATGTATAATCCTATTATGTATTCGCGCCTTTCCAGGTATATTGAATATGTGTACGGGAATCCGATCAGTGCTGCCGAAGGTCGCCACAACACTATGGCACAACTGGTACAGGAAAATATATTGGGACCTGCGGGCATGGACCGAACGATGTCTGGCATGTGGCAGCGCGAGAAGGCGCTGGTGTTTTTTGATATGGCTCAGGGGTTTGAGTATACAGAAGGAGGATATACCCGAAAAAAGCATATAGAACGACATTTTGCAGGAGGGGCAGGCATCGTTTCAACGGCCAATGATCTTGCCAAATATGATATTGCGCTTGATAAAGGGAAGCTTGCCTCCGATTCAACAATGAAAAAACTATTCAGCCCTGCCATTGCTCCCGACGGCACCGCACTTCCCTATGCGTTTGGCTGGTATGTGCAAGAATACAAAGGGGAGAAACTCATCTGGCATTCCGGCTGGGATGAAAAGGCCGGATTTTCTGCTCTTTACCTGAAAGTACCTGAGCGAAATCTGACCCTGATCATACTGGCAAACAGCGAAGGGATGTGGTGGGGCAATCCATTGGACAAGGCAGCTGTTGAGGGATCGATCTTTGCCCGGACGTTTCTGGATCATTTTGTTATAAACAACAAATAAAACTTAGTACCGCATAAAAGCACGCTAACTAAGCCATACTTCCCGACTTCTTAAAAGTAGCTGATACTCCAAAGCTTGAGCGAGAGTGCGCTTCGGAGGACATGCTCCATCCATTACTAGATTAGGGTTTTATAGCTAATCTTTTACTTGTGGATGATTATTTATTTGAAGCTCATTTCCTTTAGTTTTTATACACCCGTACGTAATCGATTTCCATCCGGGCCTGAGTAAGGTTGGGATCAATCCCATTTTTCATGCCGCTCGTTTCGTATTGAGAATCACTTCCCCAATTGCCTCCCATGGCTATATTCAGGATGATGAAAAACCGGTCATTAAAGGGCCAGGTTTGGTCGTTCTTTACAGAGGGCTCATAGCTGTAGAACGCATTTCCGTCGATCTTGAATGTAATACGGTCCGGCGTCCACTCCGTCTCATATACATGAAAGGCTTCACTGAAATCGGTTACTTCCGAAACTCCCGAGTTCTGGGTATTGCCATAACTTGAAGGGGTGTGGAGGGCGCTATGCACCATGGCCGGGTCTTTGCCTACATGTTCCATAATGTCGATTTCCCCGCAGGCAGGCCAACCGGCATCTGAGATATCAGACCCCAGCATCCAGATTGCGGGCCAGGTTCCGGATCCCTCCGGCAGTTTGGCCCGAACTTTAACGGTACCATAGGTGAATGATTGCTTGCCTTGTGTTTTAATGCGAGCCGAGGTCCACTCGCTGTCTTCTTTAAGGGCCTCTATGATGAGGAGCCCATTTTCGATGCGTACGTTTTTTGATTCATCGGTATAATACTGTACTTCATTGTTGCCCCATCCGCTGCTGCCATGACCGATATCATAGGCCCAGTTCGAGCTGCTTGGGGTACCGCCGGTATTAAACTCATCGGACCAAATCAGCTCACCTGATTTGATGGAATCTTCGCCGGGCGGATCCTCGTCATAGTCAAATCCATTGCCGGGATTGTCAGACCCGCAGGATATGAATGCGGCTATTAACAGTATATATAGAAAGTACTTCATTGTGATTTGGATTTATTTCAAAAAGTGACCGGCAAAATAAATAAACTAACATGACGGGGTCGGGAAATAATCAATTCCCGACCCCTCATGCTAACAACTTTATTCAACCAGCTGAAAGTCGTCGATAAAGAATGTTCCCGGATTGAAGTGAGCCTCGCCTCCGATCTGAACAACAATTTTGGTGAAGTCCTGCCGATCGGTGACATCACTGAAATCGAATGTCAGCTCAACCCACTCGTCAGTTACGCTTACCGGCTGGATGCGTTCTTCCTGCGTAGTCCAGGCGTCGCCACCGAGTGAAGCATCCTGAAGCTTAACCGAAACCTGCTTCAAAAGTACCGGGTTCGGGTTCCACGACTCTCCTCCCGAAGTAGTGTAGTCATTATAGCTTGGCATAAACACTTTCAGGGTGATCGTGTTGCGCTGCGTCAGATCGAGCCTGTATCCCAAATCGATATAGAGATTGTCAAATCCATGAGCCTGTCCTTCGCCTTTTACGTATTTGGCTACTTTGGCGGAAGTGTTTGCGCCGAAGGTTGCCGGATTATCGTAGCTCTCATTGAATTCGGCAATCTGGTCCGTAGACCATGAAATATTACCATCCGTATCGAAATCGTCAGCCAGTGCTTCAGATTTGAGCGGGGGTACAACTACCGGGTGCTGATATCCTTTGGGGATAAGCCGCTGGTACCAGGCAACTTCGGCATTATTGCCTTCAATATTGCGGATATAAAGCTCATTCTCGCTCAGTGACAATATTTCGTAGGTGGTGGCGCCGGTATAATAACCGATAAATCCGCCTCCGCTAATTGTCAGCGTCATGGAACCGTCATCAGCCTTATTGAAACTAAAGTTGTAGTCCGTCCCACCGCTGAACGGGGCAATATAATCACCCCCTCCGTCTTCCTGAACGGCACCGGGGAATTCTCCGGCATAGCCGCCATTCACGTACACATCTCCCTGGGTAAGCTGCTCATATGTCAGCCCATCCAGCTTAAAGGTAATTTCATCATTATAAATGCCCTTGCCTGACTTATCCATTGAAGGGGCCGCCCACCATTCCGGGAACGTACCGCCTGCAGGCCCTACTCCCATATGTCCCTGCTGGGTGCTGTCTACGACCCAGGTCTTGCCGTCTAACTGGTCAGCACCGCCTGTTAGAAGGTTAAGGTCGGGATCGTCAAGCATCAGGCTGTTGGTGCTCTCGATAATGACATTTTGGGTATTCATGGCCTGGCCGGCCTTTGTGAGTACAGTTAACTGTACCGTATACTCGCCTTGCAGGGGATATTCTCCGTTTACTTTTTCACCCTCGGCGGTTTGTCCATTGCCCAAATCCCAGAGAAATTTGAACCCTTCTGATGTGTTTGTAAAATGCACGACATTCGGATTATCGGCATTGTACTCATACTCAAAGGTCACATTCTCTGAAACAGGCGGCGTCCCTGTATCCGGTGCAGATGTAATCTGCGGCTCACATGCCATAACCATCAGCAACAGAACCGGGATCAGCCAGTATATTGTTTTTTGATTACTCATAATTTTCCTCTTTCGTTATTAAATTTGTCGTATTGTTGCTCCGGCTCACTTCTAGTAGCCGCTGTTCTGTGTGAGTTTTCCATTCGAAATATCTATTTCGCTCTGCGGTATCGGGAAGAAGCCTTTGGTGGATGTTTGATATTGAACTTGAAAGTCCTGATCGTCTCCGACATAGTTGGCTTTGGTTCCGGCAGGCACACTGATAAACTCTGCAGCCACTTCTTGCCCTCTGCGAAGCAGATCCCAGTAGCGATGACCCTCCAGGGCCAATTCCAGTCGACGCTCTTTGTAAATATTTTCAAGCGTCGGCTCTACCAGGGGCATCTGCACACGGTTGCGAACTTCATCCAGGTAAGGCCTGGCTGATTCCGGGTTTCCATCCTTGACATGCATTTCGGCCGCCATCAGCAGTACGTCGGCATATCGAATAACCCGGTAGTTGTTACCCCAGTTAAGCTCAAGCTGCCCGTCGGAAGGAGTGTATGCTTTATGCGTAGTATACTTTTGCGTAAAGTTTCCGGTGTGCTGGTATCCAACCGTCAACCCGGCGTTTAACTCGCCTTCGAAAAGTACGGTTGCTTCGAGTCGCGGATCAGCGGGATCAAAAGCGTCGATTAGTTCCTGGGTAACCGGAGAAAAACTCCAGCCGCGCTGATAATCTTCATCAGTTGGCTGTGTTACTCTTGGCCCCTGCATCTGTGCAGCTATATTTCCTTCGCCGCCCTGTATATATCCCCAGTCCCACCACGGACGGGAATCGGAATAAGTGATTTCAAATACCGATTCAACGCTGAACTCAGCTTGCGGTGTGAACAGGTTGTTATAATCAGCCAGCAAGTCATGCCCGCTATTGGTAATCACGTCTTCGATCATCTGCAGAGCGATTGTTCGATCCACGGGTTGATCACCGGCGGGTAAGTCCTGACCATATACGCCGTTAAAGAACAGGTAAACCCTGCTAAGAAGAGCTTGTCCGGCCCATTTTGTAATACGACCTTGCTGATTCGTTGCCACGGTTTCGGGCAGATCGGGAATCGCTTCCATCAGATCTTTGCCAATCTGGTTGTAGACTTCCAGGGGATCGGCCTGCGGCTGACTGTATTCATCCGGATTGTCAAGCGGAGTTGTAATCAGCGGTACATTTTCGAAGAAACGCACCAGGTCGAAGTAGTAGTAGGCCCGTAAGAACTTAGCCTCAGCGATGGTCCGGCTTTTGAAACTTTCACCGGCATCGATGTTCTCTACCTGCTGCAGGTACTTGTTGGCGCGATAAATACCCGTATAGTATTTTCTCCAAAGTCCGTGCACTTCGCCATTGGTGGTTCGAAGGTTATGCTTGTCTACCTCGATGATATTGGGTGCATCATTTCGGCTGGATCCGCCTGCATAGGCATCATCTGAAGCAATATCCGATAGCATTTCAGGTACGTGAAACCCGTTAACCGTATTCCACTGAAGCACGTCGTAAATAGCTACGAGCGCTTCCTGGGCGTCTTGTTCGGTTTTATAAAAGTTTTCTTCCACGCGTTGGTCCAATGGCTCTTCTGCCAGGAAATTCTCACATCCCGCCATTACCAGCAGAACAGTGACAACCAACACCGATTGAATTATTTTAAGAGAATTCATAATAGTTGTTGTTTAAAAGGGTGAATGTTGCTCTTAGAAATTTATGTTGAGACCAATTCGGTAACTGCGAGCCTGCGGGTAAATACCGCGGTCGATGCCAATACTGAGCGGTGACGCGGCTCCAATCTCCGGATCAAAACCGCTGTATCCCGTCAAAGTGAACAGGTTATCTGCAGCTACATAAATTCTTGCGGATTCCAGTTTAATGGCCTCGAGGAGCCCGGGTGACAGGTTGTATCCTACCTGTACGTTCTTAATTCTCAGGTAAGAGCCGTCCTCGACATACAGGTCTGAAATCTTGGTCCAGTTACCGTTGCTGTCATTCCAGGTAAACCGGGGGAGTTCATTAGAGGTACCTTCTCCGGTCCATCGATCGAGATACCTAACCGGCATGTTGGTAGTTGTGAGGTCATGGCGGCGCGTGGCATTAAAGATGTCGTTGCCCACCGTTCCCTGCATGAATATGGAGAGGTCGAACTGCTTGTAATTTGCTCCCATATTAATACCGTAGGTCATATCAGGTGTTGGATTGCCAATCATGGTGCGGTCACCGTCATCAATCTGGCCGTCTCCATCGAGGTCCCGGAAACGTACATCACCCGGCTGGGCCAAGGGTTGTATGAGGTTGCCGTCGCCGTTGACATACCCGTTAACCTCCTGCTGATTCTGGAAGATACCGTCTGTCTCATATCCCCAGAAATAACCGATAGGATTTCCGACTTCCGCCCGGGTTACGATGCCGTAAGTGGCAAAACCGGCCCCGGTGATGACGCCTTCAGCATTACCGATATGCGTTACCTCATTACGGTTAAAGGCCACATTGGCCCCGATATTGTAGCTGAACTCATTGTCGTAGTTTCGATAGTCTGCACTGAGCTCTATGCCTTTATTCTGAACACTACCACCGTTTACAACAGGGGCGTTGTTACCGACATGCCCCGGAATGGGGGCCTGAACAAGCAGCCCTTTCGTTTCCTTGATGTAGTAGTCAGACTTAATCATCAAACGGTCATTCCACAATCCCAGGTCAATTCCGATATCGGTTTGCTCTGAGGTTTCCCATTTGAGATTCGGGTTGGATACACTCGAAGGAATCGAACCGGTAGTAAACTGCTCGTCCGGACCAAAGCTATACCCGTTGCCGGTTGCAATGGTAGAGGTGTAGGCAAAATTACCAATATTCTGGTTGCCGTTCTGTCCCCAGGAAGCCCGAACTTTAAGCAGGTTAATGATTTCGATGTCGTTCATGAAATTCTCGTTGCTCAGAAGCCATCCGGCAGAAACCGAAGGAAAGACGGCATACCGGTTATTGGACCCAAACTTAGAAGATCCGTCTACTCGAAGAATACCGGTCAACAAGTACTTGTCATTAAAGTTGTAGGTTGCCCGGCCGAAGTATGAGAGCAGCTTTTCGTCATAGGCACCACCTGCGGCGCGCATAGATTCTTCGTCGGAACCGACATTTATCCATGCATTCTGCGGATTGGTCATCAACAGGTTTGCTTTGGCTCCGAACAGATCCTCAAAATGAACCTGCTGGGCAGAAATCCCGCCAAGCAGCTTGACATTATGCTTGTTAAAGTCCTGCTCGTAAGAAATGGTATTCTCCAGGTTCCACGTAAACCAGCGGTTTTCGCTTTTACTCACCAGAGACTTGTCATTGCTCTGTGCCGAGTTGAGATAGAATACCGGGTTATAGTTGTCATTTTGCACAAAAGCGGCATCAATACCCAAATTACTCCTAATCACGAGGTTGGGTATCAATTCGTATTCTGCATATAAGTTGTTCACCAGCTTGTCGACCTGCGTACTGCCATTCGTGACCTGCAATCTGGCGAGAGGGTTGACGATTTCCTGGGATACGTAGTTTGAAATGCCGTAAAACTGGCCGTCATTTTGAACGGCGTGGCTGGGATAGCCCTGTAGATCGTCTTCGTCTACCTCATAGATTGGGGTCAACGGATCCATGTTTAGGGCATTGCTCAGTGGAGAGCCCCACTCACTGTTACTGAGAACGGCGTTTCGATCGATACGGCTGTAGTTGAAACTGTTGCCGAACCGGAATACATCGCTGACGTCGTTATCCAGTTTCAGATTGAAGGTGTAGCGGTCAAACTGGGATTTATCTCCCCCTATAATACCTTCCTGCGAGAATAAGGAGATACCTGTTGAATAGGTAGTTTTTTCGTTACCGCCTGAGATGGTGATCTGATGATTCATCATCGGGGCATTTTCGTTAAATACGGCAGATTGCCAATCCGTTCCGCCGGAAACATTTTGGCCAACCGGGAAAGGCATGCTTAGGCCCGCGTTGGCTGCTCCCTCATTCATCATCATCATATATTGGCTGGCGTTTAATACATTCATCTCTTTCCAACCGTTCTGAATGCCGGCATAGGCTTCGTAGCTGACCTTTGTCTCCCCGGCCTGGCCGGATTTCGTTGTAATGAGAACCACTCCGTTTGCGGCACGGGCGCCATAGATAGCAGCGGAGGCAGCATCTTTCAGAACCTCCATTGATTCTATGTTACCTGGATTCAAGTAGTCTATACCGCCGACCGGTATGCCATCCACAACGTAGAGCGGATCCGCGTTGCCGGTGGTACCTGCTCCACGGATACGGACAGTAGGCATTTCACCCGGCTGTCCCGATTGATTGGCAACATAAACACCGGCTGTGCGTCCCTGCAGCGCCTGTTCCACGCGCAATACCGGAACTTTTTCAATGTCTTCGGAACTGACGGAAGCTACCGAACCGGTAATTTCGCTTCTTTTCTGGGTT
>Ga0102929_1000938_pt1 | contig 17283 bp, 14 predicted proteins | sample SalPonR1_B_D2_MG_FD_78510 | JGI IMG/M metagenome (GOLD analysis project Ga0102929, IMG submission 78510) | Salt pond soil microbial communities from South San Francisco under conditions of wetland restoration - Salt Pond MetaG R1_B_D2_MG | ecosystem: Environmental > Aquatic > Marine > Intertidal... | reverse complement strand
GTTCGATACGCGCGGACTCAGCCGGGTGCTGGAGGTCAATCCGGACGATCAGTATGTTACCGTCGAAGCCGGCTGCACATGGGCTGAACTGAACACGGCCCTCGAAGGCACCGGACTCCGTACCGGCTATTGGGGGCCTCTTTCGGGGCTTAACGCCACGATCGGTGGGGCCATGTCACAGAACAGCGCCTTTTTCGGCTCGGCGCTGAATGCAACGGTTGCCGAGTCGGTTATCGGCGTCACGGTGATCCTTGCGAATGGACGTACCGTGACGACCGGGGCAGGGGGGCGCGCGGGCACCAAACCGTTCACGCGCGAAGGCGGACCGGACATGACCGGCCTTTTTCTTGGCGATAACGGCGCTTTGGGGCTCAAGGTTTCCGCGACATTGCGCCTGTGGCCGCAGCCGCAGGAAACCGGGTATCTTTCCTATGGCTTCCGGACCTTGGCCGACATGGCCGGTGCGCAGGTTGCGATGGCGCGGGAACGGCTGATTTCCGAGGGTTTCGGCATCGACAAGACCAAGGCGTCGCATTCGGCCAGCGTCAACCGCATCTCGGACGGCCTCAAGACACTGGGGAACGTCGCCCGGACGGGCAAGACGATGATGGGCGGGCTGAAGGATGCGGCATCGGTTGCGGCGGGGGGAACATCGTTTCTGAAAAAGCACGAATATTCGCTTCACCTGGTTCTGGAGGCGCGTAGCCAGCAAGAACTGGACGTTTCCATGACCCGCGCGCGAGAGATTTGCGCGACCGCCGGTACGGAACTGGAGGCGTCGGTGCCGCGCGTGATGCGGTCCAAGCCCTTCGGGCCGGTGCGCGGCATGCTTGGCCTCAATGGTGAGAGATGGGTTCCCATTCATGCGGTTTTCCCGCTCGGGGACTGGAAAAAGGTCGTGGACGCGAATGACGCGTTCTTTGCCGAATGGCAGCCGTTCATGGAAAGGCACGGCATCGTCTATTCGGTGATGTGTTTGACTGTCGGGATGGAGTTCTTCATCGAACCGGCTTTTTATTGGGAAGACGAGATCACGCCGCTGCACGCCAAGAGCGTTGGAGAAGATGTGGTGAAACCCTGGATGAATCGCCCCGCGAACGAGGAAGCAAGGAACGCGGTTGCCAAGCTCAGGGATGCGACACAGGACCTTTATATCGGCCTGGGTGGTGTGAATTGGCAGGTTGCGCGTGATTATCCGTTCATTTCGGTTCTTGATGGCGCCACCCGCGACCTGCTGACGGGCATCAAGCATTCCGTTGATCCGCAAGGTCTGATGAATCCCGGGTCCCTCGGGCTGGCCGCTCCGGATCACTCAGGCTGACAGACCGCAACAAGCAGTAAAACTGGGAGAGAGATTTTGGGTTACACGATAACGGAAAAGATACTTGCACGCGCTGCCGATCAGGAGTCGGTCAGGGCCGGCGACGAGATCATGGCCAAACCCGATTTCGTCCTCGCCTACGATTTTCCCGGCTACACGGATGTCTACTTCAAGCAGATGAAGGAGGAGTTCGGAATCGAGAAGGTGGCCGAGCCCGAACGCTTCGGTATCTTCATCGACCATATGGTGCCGGTCGCCTCCCCCAAGGAGGAGGAACTACACAAGGGCACTCGTGCATGGTGCGCCGAGAACGATGTACCGCTTTACGAAAGAAAGGGCATCGGGCATCAGGTTGCCGCCGAGGTCGGGTACGCCACGCCGGGCGCCTTCGTGGTGCATTTCGATGGTCATATCAGCCAGCTGGGCACTTTCGGGACCCTTGCCATCGGTCTGCGGCGCAATATCCTCGAGGCTTTCGTGAGGGAGAAGGTTTCGATCAAGGTGCCTGAGACGGTGCGCGTCAACCTGCATGGGAAACTGAAACCCGGCGTCATGGCCCGCGACGTGTTTCACCATATCGTGAGGATTCTCGGGCCGTCTTCCTGCCGTTTCCAGGTTCTGGAAATCGGTGGCGACGGTCTTGAGGATCTCAGCATCGAGGGGATTCAGTCGATCACCTGCCTGGCGATGTTCACCGGTGCGCTGACCGCGATCGTGAATCCTGCCAATGAGCGCCTGGAATACGCGAGTTCCAGGGCCAGAAAGGAGCTTGAGCCGGTCTCCAGCGACCCTGATGCCACATACTCCGCCGTCCACGACATCGCGCTTGACGATCTCGAACCCCTGGTTGTCATTCCGCCGACTCCAGCGAATTCACGCAACCTGTCCGAGTATGTCGGGCTTGATGTCCATTCCGGATATCTTGGCTCCTGCGCATCCGGGCGGCTTGAGGATATCGAGGTTGCTGCGCGCATCCTCGAGGGCCGGCAGGTCAAGAGCGGCTTCATGCTGCATGTCATCCCGACCAGTCACGAGATCATGGCCGAGGCGGGACGGCGCGGGTACTTGTCCACATTGGCCGAGGCGGGCGCTTATCTTTCCACGTCCAGTTGTGATTTTTGTTATGGCCGCATTGCCACGATGACAGAAGGCCAGCGGGCGGTGTCCACCGGCACCCTGAACGTGAAGGGGCGGATGGGCAGCCCGGATTCGGAAATCTATCTCTGCAACGCCGCGACCGTGGCCGCATCAGCCATTGAAGGCTGTATCGCGGATCCCCGTGCTTACCTGTGAGGCGATCATGGCACTGAAGAACTTGCGTGGCCGCATCGCGTTCATCTTCGAGGACGATGATTTCGACGTTGATCAGATCGTTGGCGTCAAGAACATCAAGATTCAGGATCTCGACGAACTCGCCGGTCTGGCGATGACGACATACGACCCCGAGTTCGGGTCCAAGGTCCAGCCAGGTGACCTGATCGTCGGTGGCCACAATTTCGGGTTCGGCCATCCGCACTACCCGCCGATGAAGGCGTTGCGCCACCTCGGGATCACGGGCGTCGTGGCCGAGTCGTTTTCCCCGGGCTACTGGCGCGGCGAGATCTCGATGGGGTTTCCGCAGATCAGCTGTCCGGGCATTCGCGCCTTCGTGGACCGCTGGGACGAGATCGAGGTCGACTGGGAGGCGGGCATAGTCCGCAATATCTCCAGAGGAACTGACATTGCCTTTGAGCCGCTGGCGCTGGCCGACCGGGCGATGCTCGAGGCTGGGGGCCTGCTGGAATACCTGAAGGCCAACACCGAGGAGAACACTCAATGAACGTGGGGCATGCAAAGACAGATGCGCAGACGGACTTTGCCCAGCGGGTCAGGGCGCAGAAGACCGTCTGGTCGGCCGGGGCCTATGATGCCTGTTCCGCCCGGATGATCGAGCAGGCCGGTTTCGATGCGGTCATGATGTCGGGTTTCGGCGTGTCCGCATCTCACCTGGGTGCCCCCGATGCCGAGCTCTACACGATGACCGAGAACCTCGGCGTGGTGCGCAACGCGGTGAATTCAGTGAACGTTCCGCTGGTGGCTGACATAGACACCGGATACGGCAACGCCATCAACGTGATGCGGACGGTTCGCGAATTCGAAGCGGCCGGTGCCGGCGCCGTGATTATCGAGGATCAGTTGGCCCCGAAGCGGTGCCCCATCTGTGTGGGTGGCGTGGAGGTGATCGACAAGGAGGAGGCCGCAGGCAAGATCTCGGCCGCCGCGCATGCCAGGAAAAACCCCGACATGCTGATCATCGCGAGGACGGATGCAACCGATCCGCAAGAGGCCATCGACCGCGGCAAGGCTTATGTCTCGGCCGGTGCCGACGTCATTCAGCCGATTTCCAAGTGCTTCGATTCGATCGACGGCCTGAGGGCGATGCGCGAGGGCTGTGGCGTGCCGCTTTCGCTGCAAATGCTGGGTTGGCTGGAAAAGGATCTGTCGCCGGAGGACGTGGCGGGTGTCGCCGGGATGGCGACATTCGCGCTGGTGCCCCTGATGACCGCGGTTCAGGCCCTTCAGGAGAACCTGGCCGTCCTTGCCCGGACGCGGAGTTCGCGGGAACTGCCGCGCCCCGTCACCTCGCACAACGATTTCCTTGAATTCATCGGCTTTCCCGAAATCGAGGAACTGCAGATGAAGTATCTGAATACCTAACCCAAGACCCAACCAATCATGAAAAACGGGAGGAAAATCATGAGACTGAGATCAGGAATAGCAGCGGCGTCAATGGCGTTGATCGCGGCTGGCACATCTTTGGCCGTCGCGCAGGAGGACAATGTGCGCGTCGCCGCGATTGCGCCGCTTTCGGGGCCGGGTGCTTTTGACGGTCAGCTTGCCATCGAGGGCATGGAAGCCATGGTCGAAATCGTCAACGAGGGCGGTGGCGTCCTCGACGGGCGGATGATCGAGCTGGTCATCTACGATGACAAGGGCAATCCCGAGGAAGGCGTGAGCGCCGCCAAGAGGGCAATCGAGAACGATGATGTAGACCTGCTGGTCGGCGGCTGGTTTTCATCGGTTGCGCTGACCATGAAAGAGGTGACGCGGGATCGCATGCTCAATATCATGACCTCCACGCAGCACCCGAACACGACCAAGGAAGGTCACGATCTTCTGTTCCGCCTGAATGCGACATCGACGATGATGTCCGATACCTATTCGGATTTCATCTGTGACAGGATGGATATCGACAGCATCGCCTTCATCACCATCAATGACGACTATGGCAGGCTCGAAGCGGAGAATTACGAGAAGCTGCTTGGCGAATGCGGTATCGATTTCCTCGGCAACGAGTTCTACAACAAGGACGATGCCGATTTCATGACCGTTCTGACCAAGCTCAGGGCCATGAACCCTGATGCGATCTACGTGTCGGCGATCAATACCGCTCAGGGCGCGACGATCTATCGTCAGATCCGGCAGGTCGGATACCAGGGCACGACCATCGCTTCGGCCGGCAACATGAACCCCAAGCTGGTGGAATTGTCCGGTCCGGCGCTGGAGGGCGTTTATTCGGTATCCCTGTTCGCGCCCGACAGTGATGACCCCGAGTTGATGGCCTGGGTCGAGCAATACAATGAAATGTTCGACAACGAGCCGTCCTTCATCGGATCGCTGGGGGCACAGGCCGTGGAAATACTGGCCCAGGCCATCGACAAGGCCGGTGCCGTCCGCGATTACGAGAAGATCGCCGAAACGATCCGCGCCAACGAATGGAACACCCTGCTGGGCGACATAACCTTTGACGAGATCGGCCAGGCGCAACAGAACATCTACCTGATCCAGATCAACGATGGAAAAATCGAGACCGTGAACTGATCGGGCTGTCTTGAGAAAAGAAGGCAGGTCCGGACGTGATCCGGACCTGTCGCCGCGCCACCCCGCGATACATACCAATCCCGAACAAAGAGAGCCGACAAGCGCATGGATATCGAGACGATCCTCCTGATTCAGCAGATCATGAACGGTCTGGTCAACGGCATGACCTACGTGCTCATCGCGACCGGTCTGACGCTGGTTTTCGGTGTTCTTCACATCATCAACTTCGCACATGGCGAGTTCTACATGCTGGGGGCGTTCTTCACCTTCTTCGCATCGAAGCTTCTCGGCCTCGACTATGTGACCGCGGGTATCCTGGCCACGGTCGCGGTGGCTTCGCTGGGTATCGTGGCCAACCGGTTCTTCTTCTGGCCGCTGAGACGCGAACACGAATTCACCCTGCTGCTGTCGAGCCTCGGCCTCGCGCTTCTGCTGACAAACGGTGGCGAGCTGATCTTCGGCGCAGATCCGAAATACATCTCCAGCCCCTTTGCCGATGGCATTGTCGCAATGGGACCGATGATCCTGACACAGCAGCGCATTCTCATCTTCGGGATCGGCGCGCTGATGCTTGTGCTGCTGTATTTCTTCATCCAGAAAACGACGATGGGCAAGATGATGCGCGCCACCGCGCAGGATGCAGAAGGGGCGGCCCTGACCGGCGTGGACATCCGACGCGTCTACACCGTCACATTCGTTCTGGCCTGCGGCCTCGCGGCGCTGGCCGGGGCCCTGGTGGGACCGACCGCCATGATCTACCCCACCGTGGGAAGCTGGGCCGTTCTCAAGGGGTTCATCGTCGTGGTCCTGGGGGGTCTGGGCAGTATCGTGGGGGCCCTTATCGGGGGGCTTACCCTGGGTGTGGTCGAAGCCCTTGTCGGCGGATACATTTCACTGGGCTTTGCGCAAGCGGTCGGGTTCGCGATCATCATCGTGGTGCTTCTGTGGCGGCCGAACGGTCTGTTCGGGGTTGCACGGAGGGCAGGATGACAATGTCTCGATTTACCGTTCCCGTACTGATCGTCGGGGCAGTGGTTCTGCCTCTGGCGACAGGCAATACCTACCTGCATCACCTGCTGGTGCTGTGGATGCTGTTTTCGCTGCTGGCCCTCAGCCTGAACATCATCATCGGCTATATCGGCGAACTGAGCTTCGGTCATGCGGCGTTCTTCGGGATCGGCGCGTACACCACCGCGATCCTGGGGATGCATTTTGGCCTTCCCGGAATCTTCGGGCTGTTTGTTGCCGCGGCAATGGCGGGCCTTTTCGGTCTGGTGATCGGCTATGCCTCTCTGAGAATCGAGGGTCCGCAGTTCGCGATCCTCACACTCGGCTTCGGGTCGATCATATACACCACGACGAATTACTGGGTGGATGTCACGCGCGGGCCCATGGGGATCTCCAATATCGCGCCCCTTGGTGTTGGCGGATTGTTCGAATTCACCACGGCGATCGAATACTACTATCTCGCGCTCTTTCTGGTGGCGGGCTTCGGGTATTGCTGTCACGCCCTGATGCAGAGCCGTACAGGCCGTTCCTTCATCGCGGTCCGCGAGAACGCGTCGCTTGCCGCGTCTCTGGGCATCAATGTTTTCCGGACCAAACTTCTGGCCTTCGTGGTCGCGACCGCGGTTGCCGGTGTGGCGGGCGCCATCTTTGCCCCCTACCTGACGGTGGTCACTCCGGAAGTGATGAGCCTGCACTACATGGTGGCGATCATCATCATGGTCATCGTGGGCGGGCGCGGCACCATCGCGGGGCCTATACTGGGCGCTCTGATCTATGTCGGCATCCTTGAACTCCTGCGCGCCACGGGCCCGCTGAGGATGGTGATCTTTGCCGGGCTGATGACATTGTCGGTCATCTATCTTCCCGGTGGTCTGATCAGCATTCTGAAGCGAAAGATCCACATCGGAGGCGGGGTGACAGACCAGCCACCGAAACCGGAGGCCAAGCAATGACGTCCCTTTCCGTCAACACCCTGACCAAGAAGTTCGGCGGACTGACCGCCGTGTCGGACGTGGATTTCGAAATCGGTCCGGGCGAAATCCTCGGGATCATCGGCCCCAACGGTGCCGGCAAGACAACGCTTTTCAACATGCTTGCCGGGTCGATGGAACCGACATCGGGAACCGTGTATTTCCGGGGCGAGAACATTACCGGATTGCGAGCCGACGAGGTTGCCCGCCGCGGAGTGGCACGGACTTTCCAGATCACCAGCCTTTTCCCGTCGCTGTCGGCGCTCGACAACGTGCGTTCGGCCACATACCGGACCAAGCGGACAGGCTGGATCGCGTCCATGTTTCGCACCGCTGCCTACCGCGCGGAAGAAGACGAGGTGAACAGAGATGCGATGGACGCTCTGGACTTCTGCGAACTGGCGCATCACGCGCACTACAACGCGCAGGAGTTGTCCTACGGAGAGCAGCGCCGCCTTGAAATCGCGATCGCTCTCGCGTCCAAGCCGGCCCTCTTGCTGCTGGACGAGCCGGCGGCCGGCATGAACCCCGAAGAGGGTCAGCGACTTGTCGGGATGATACGCAACATTCGCGACCGCGGTACATCCGTGCTCTTGGTGGAGCATCACATGCGCGTCGTCATGGGTGTTTGCGACCGGGTGGTTGTGCTCGACCACGGTGTCAAGATCGCGGAGGGCGCTCCGACCGAAGTGGCAAACGATCCCGAGGTGATCCGCGTTTATCTTGGACGGGAGGCGGTCAGTGCTTGAGATCCGTAAAATCAATGTGAAATACGGTCAGCGCGAGGTCATTCACGACCTCTCTCTCGAGGTTCCGGCCGGTGGAGTGGTCACGCTGATCGGGTCCAACGGTGCCGGCAAGACGACCGTCCTAAAGACCGTGTCCGGCCTTCTGCGTCCCACATCTGGGTCGATCCTCTTCGAGGGCCGTCCGATCGAGAAGGCAGAGCCGCATGCCATCATCGAAGCGGGCGTGGTCCACATTCCCGAAGGCCGCCTGTTGTTCAAGGACATGAGCGTGGCCGAGCACATCGAGCTGGGCACGATAAGAGCCCACGCCGGCGGACGCACCCGGGAGCAGCGTCTGGAATGGGTTCATGAATTGTTTCCGATCCTGTGGGAACGACGCCAGCAGAAAGCCGGAACGCTATCCGGTGGTCAGCAGCAGATGCTGGCGATCGCCCGCGGCATCATGGCGAACCCGAAGTGCCTGATGCTGGACGAACCGTCGCTTGGCCTCGCCCCGATCCTTGTCGATCAGCTTGCCGATGCAATACGCAGCCTCAATGAAAACGGCATCACGATCCTGCTTGTCGAGCAGCGCGTGGACCTGGCGTTGCGGCTGGCCGACCGTGGTTACGTCATCGAGACCGGCCGGGTCGTGCTTGAAGACAAGGCTTCGGCCCTGCTCGAGAATCCGCGCGTCAAGGAGGCCTATCTTGGAGCATGATGATACCGGCCCCGCCCCGCGTCCGCATTATGTCACCGTCCACGGGGGGGGGCAGGTCAGATTATGGATTTCCGGTGAGGGTGCAAACCTGATTGTCCTTCCCGGGCTGGTCAGATCCGCGGAGTCGGCGGCTCGCCGGTTTGCCCGAAACAACCCGGGCTGGCGTGTAATTGCCGTGGAGTTGCCGGGCATAGGCTATTCGACTGCTCCGCCCGGGGCCGATACGCACGCGGTAGCCGGACAGATTGCGGAATCGCTGGATTGGCTTGGTGAGGAATCCTGCGTCCTCGTGGCTCTTGATCTTGCCTGCCCGATCGCTGAAATCCTTGCCGCGCGGGGGCTTTTGCGGGTCGCGCGCGTCGTGACACTCGGACGCGAAACCGCCTGCCGCTGGAAGACGGCCGGCATCTCGCCGCCCGACCTGAGCCCGCGTCAGGACGGCACACATCTTTTTGCACTCTGGTCGTTTCTCCGCGACAGGCACCTTCTTGTACCGGACAATCCGGGGCTGCCCCTTGACGATGGCGAGCCCGTGCCATCGGTCGACATGTTTTCGGACACATTCGTTTGCGCGGCGCAGGACCCATCTGGTTTTTCGATGGCGTGGCGCAATTGCATCACCGCATTGCAATCCCCGGCATCGGTTGCGACGCCTGACCTGGCCTGTGACGCCGATCTTGATCTGAGCGGGGTGCGGCTGCAGGAGGGCAGGGCCGCGCCGCCGCCCACGGATCCCGTGGCGGACGGTGCCATCTGGCATGATTATGTTGAAACCGCAAATGGCAGGCTCCATCTGCGGCGGGCAGGTGCGAATGGCGATCCCCTTCTTGTCATTCCGACCGGAGGCGGATCCTCCGCGCAGTTCGCGCCGGTCATCAGCGGGCTTTCCGGAGGGCGCAGCGTGTTCGCGGTGGATTATCCCGGAAACGGCCTGTCCGCGCCCCCGGAGGGCGAGGTTTCCATACATTCGCTGGCCAATGACCTGATCGTCCTGCTTGATGCGATGGGGATTGAACGCACGGATATATGGGGGTCGCATACCGGTTCACTCGTGGCTCTCGAGATGGCGGTGATCGCGCCTGAAAGAGTGCGCCGGATCGTGATGGAAGGGCCGGTCTTTATTGATCCCGGTTTGCAGGATGACATCCTTGCCAACTACTTCCTGGATTTCACACCTGACAAGTGGGGCCGTCACCTGCTGTCCGTCTGGAACTGGCGGCGCGACATGTTCATGTACTGGCCCTGGTACCGCGTTGAAAGGACGGCTGCCCGCCATCTGGGTGTTCCCGATGCGGACCAACTTCATTTGTATGCGCTTGGCATCCTGGAGAGTGGCGGAACATACGACCTGGCATACCGATCGGCGTTTTCCTACGACACGGGGGCACGCCTTGCGAAATTGACACGGCCGGCCCTGGTTTGCGCCGGGCCGAATGATCAGCTCAGGAACGGCGTGGCTGAGGCGCGGCGGTTGGGTCCGTCCGGACTGGTGACGGCCAAGGAGACCCCCACGACGGTCTGGTGGCCAGACCCGGATCCCGATGAGGCGCGCGAAACTCTCGCGGTGTATGACAGCTATCTACGCCAAGCGGTCAGGGACTGACAGGTCATCGCGCGGCCGCGGTTGGCAAACGAGAGCCCTCAAGCGGTATATGGTCGGCGAGCCACCCCATCGACCACCGTGAAGGCGAGTTTCCGGGCGATCATCCGTCGATCGGCTTCTGTCTCGTGGCTGCGGGGGCGATACCAATCCGTCAGCCCGTTGAGAGCGGCAAGTATCGCACGTCCTGATATAGCAACGTCCGGCGCGCCAAGCGTCCCGTCAAGCTCACCGTCGCGCAGCGTCTTTCGGAACCGTTCCTCGTACCGGTCACGCATGCCCACAAGTTCGGCCAGAACCCGGCGCTCGGCCTCGGTCGTCGCCCCGGTCAGATAAATCTCGACCCCTTGCTTGATGCTGCGCTGATATGGAAGATGCTCCATCATCACCATCGCGTGGGCTTCGGCCATGCGAAGCAGTTTTTCCCTTGCCGGAAGGCTTAGACCGATGACCGGATCCACCGCGTCAAAGCAGAACTGCATGGCCTGACGATAGACGGCAAAGAAGATTTCGTTCTTGGCGCGGAACCGATGATAGACCCGGCCCTTCGTTGCGTTCAGCTCGAGGGCGATGTCGTCAATCGTTGTCTTGTCGAACCCCTTGTGCATAAAGCATCTTGCGGCGGCCTCGACAATTTCCGCCCGGCCGGAGTCACGTTTTGCCGGGGGGCCGACGGGGTGTGCGTTCGTCACAACAGGGCCCTCATGAAGTCCCCGAAAGGTCGCCGGGGTGCTTTGCAAGCTGCTCCCTGAGGGCGAGTTTGGAAATCTTGCCGGTTGCCGTCATCGGAAGCTCGTCCATGAACAGCACCTTGTCGGGCAGTTGCCACTTGGCCATCATGTCCGAAAGGTGGCCAATGACATCTTCCGCCTTCAGGCCGGCCCCGGAGGCGCGAACCACCGCAAGCAAGGGGCGCTCGCCCCACGTCTCGTCGGGTATGGCGATGGCGGCGGCCTGCCTGACGCCCGGGCAGGTGCAAGCAGCGTTTTCCAGGTCGATCGAGGAGATCCATTCTCCCCCGGACTTGATCAAATCCTTGGTCCGGTCCACCAGCGTGAGGTCGCCCTGCCGGGAAATCCGGGCAACGTCACCGGTTCGGAACCAGCCGTGTTGATCGAATGTCCGGTCTTTTTCTTCGGTGCCTCTGAAATAGTCCGCGATGACGGTGTTGCCGCGCACCAGAAGTTCGCCGGCCTCGCTTTCGTCGCTTTTCATCTCGGTGCCGTCCTCGCTGACGATTTTCATCTCCACGCCAAAGAGGCGCTGACCCTGTTTCAGTTTCTCTGAAACGGGCACGGTAAGCGGCTGATCCCGATTGACCCTTGTTGCCGTTCCCACCGGGCTCATTTCCGTCATTCCCCACCCGTGAATCACCTCGATGCCGAAGTCATCCTCGAGGGTCCGGATTTGGGCCTCGCTGACGGCGGATCCTCCGATCAGCAGGGAATGCAGCTTGGCGGGCTTGCGATGCCGGGTCTTCATTTCCTCAATCAGGCCTGTCCAGATCGTGGGGACGCCCCAGGCAATTGTTGCGGCCTGTTCGTCCATCAGATCGAACAGACTTGGCCCATCCAGCCGGGGGCCGGGCATGATCAGGCTCGATCCCGAAAGGGGGGCGGAAAAGGGCAGGCCCCATGCATTGACATGAAAGAGCGGCACCGCGGGCAGGATGCGCTGCTCGACCCCGAAGGATTTGGGGACCCCGAGGATTATCGACATCGCGTGCATCAGGGTCGAACGGTGAGAATACAATGCCCCCTTCGGATTGCCCGTTGTCCCGGAAGTGTAACAGAGTCCGGATGCGGTGGTTTCCGGCAGCTCCGGCCAATCGAAGTTCGCGGGCTGGCCGGCCACCAATGTCTCATAACTTTCCGTGCCGTCGGGGAGACCGGAAGGAAGACCGGCCTCGTCGCAAAGGGCAATCAGCCTGATACCGGATGGCAGGCGCGGCTTGAGTTGCAAGACGAGGTCCGCAAGGTCCGTATCGAATAAAAGGACGCGGTCCTCGGCGTGGTTGGCGATCCATGCGATCTGGTCGATGAACAGGCGCGGGTTGATCGTGTGGCAAACCGCCCCGATTCCGGAGATGGCATAATAAAGTTCGAGATGCCGATGGCTGTTCCACGCGAGGGTGGCAACCCTGTCTCCCGGGGCCACTCCGATTTCGCAAAGCGCATTGGCAAGGCGCAGCACGCGTTGCCGGGTGTCGTGATAACTTTGGACGTTTACCTGCCCGCTCGGGTCCGCCGACACCACTGTCGAGGCGCCATGAACCTCGGCCGCGTAATCCAGTATGGACGGGATCGACAGGGGGCGTTCCATCATGAGACCCTGAAGCATGCATTCCCTCCCAAGTTCGTGGCATCATTGCCGAAGATACAGGCGCAACAAAATGATACTACCCAGTATAATGCAAAAAGGTGAACATACGATCAGGTAGTCTGTCAAGAAACCTCGCGGCCTTCTTCGCCCCGGAAAAATAGATGAAATCCTGCGCTGAGGGCCTTTTCAATCCGGCACATGAGCTGACCCTTCGGGATGTCGACAGGCACGCTGAAACCGGGCGGAGGGCCAAGTCAGGAAGAATTCCGGATCGAGCCCTGCGACCGGACAGACACTGAAACAGGTGCTCCACGCGCAGAACGCCCGTCGAAGAAATTGGCGGAAAACGGCAGCGGCGCCGGACTCGGAACACTAGACATCCATTATACCTGCTGAAATACTAGATGTACTTTAGTTGGGAATCGCCCTTGTCGTTGGAGAATGGACGCCATTCGACGCCAAGCAAGTGACGCGACAGGAACAAGGTGGGAGGATCTGAATTGCCCGAGTGTTTGGCGCCGACAAGACATGCATTTGCACGCCCCGGAGTTATCTGTCGTGCGGCTTCTTCAGCAAAGGTGGGGTCAAATGTCTAGAATGCACCTCGTTCACATGTTCTTCCACTCGCCGATCACCCACACGGCCCTCAGCTGGGCCAGTGAGGAAGACGACCACCTGGACGGGATGGGCGATTTCGCCTACTGGCAGGAGCTCGCGCGGACGCTGGAACGGGGGCGCTTCGATGCAGCCTTCTTTGCCGATACTCCGGCCGCCTCCGATCAATACAAGGGCGGGCCGGAAACGCCTCTGAAATACGGTGTGGTCTGGCCGACACACGACCCCATGCCGTTGGCGGCGGTGATGACCGCGGCAACCGAGCATCTGGGTGTTGGCGTGACCCTGTCGGTGACCGGAAACCCACCCTACCTGGCCTATCGCCGGCTTTCAACCCTCGACTACCTGAGCGGCGGCCGCATCGGCTGGAACGTGGTCACCGGACACATGCAGGCCGAGCACAGGGCCGTTGGGCAGCACCTTGTCGACCATTCCGAACGTTACGATCTCGCCGATGAGTTCATGGAGGTTTGCTACAAACTCTGGGACAGTTTCGGCGACGGCGCCCTGCCGATGGACAAGGCTGCCGGAATTCTGGCTGACCCGGACAGGATCGAGAAAGTTCACCACGAGGGCAAGTATTTCCGCTGCGATGCCGTCTCGCCGACATTGCAGTCGCCGCAGGGCCGGCCGGTCATATTCCAGGCGGGCTCATCAGGTCGGGGAATGGAGTTCGCGGTCAAGCACGCCGAGGCGATCTTCGCAATCCAGCCGCATCTCAAGGCGATGACATCGTTCCGTGAGCGGTTCGACGCGGCCGCGGCGGAGGCCGGCAAGGATCCGATCGGAATTCTTTTCGGGTTGCAATATGTACTCGGCAGTACGGAAGATGAAGCCCGCCGCCGGCTCGAGGCGCTGCGTGAGCGCGTGCCGCTCGACGCCGGCCTGAGCCGGCTTTCCGCCCCGCTCGGTATTGATTGCAGCACGCTCGATCCGGATCAGCCGCTCGAAGAAGTGCCGACGCAAGCCTCGCAGGGAATGGCGCAGGCGATGAGTCAGATAGGAAGCGATACGGGCAGGAAAATCACCGTGCGGGAGGCCGCGATACAGATGGGTCTTTCCGGTGGGCTGCCGCAGGTGGTCGGCTCTCCTGAGCAGGTTGCCGATCAGATCGAACATTACTGGCGTGAAAGCGGCGCATTGGGGTTCAATCTGAGTGCGCCGACCAAGCCGGGCATGATCGAGGAGTTCGTCGATCACGTGGTGCCGATCCTGCAGGAGCGCGACCTGGTGCGGCGGGAATATTCGGGAGACACACTGCGCGAAAACATCAACCTCTGAACGACCGGGCGCGCCGCCCGGAAATTCTTGATAGCAAACGGCGCAACACAGGGAGGAAAAATGAAAAATCTACACTTGATGGCCGCCGGGGCCGCTCTGCTGGTGCAGGTTTCCGGGGCGAATGCAGCGGATTACAACTGGCGTTATGTCGGCGTGATCAACTCTGCCCATGACTACGCCAAGATAATGATCGAAGGGTTCGAAAGGGTCGAGGAACGAACCGACGGTGCGCTCGGTATTGAATACGTCTCTTATGGCGAGACTCCATACAAGGCGACGGATTCCCTGACCCTGGTCCGCGACGGTCTGGTCGAGATGACCGAGTGGATACCGGCCTACAATGCCTCCACCTATCCGTTACTGGCGGGTCCGGAGCTTCCCTTCGTGATGCCTGAACTCAGGGATGCAGCCGGTTTCCAGGAGTCGAAGATCAAGGCCTGGAGCACGCCCACGATCAGCGATTACAAGCAGAGCATCATCGACGAACACGGCGCGGTCAGCCTGTCCACACAGTTCTATGACCCGATCAACATCTGGTTCACCGACGTGGTGACGGACATCGAGGGCATGAAGGGCAAGAAAGTCCGGGCCTTCTCTCCCGTGCAGGCCGATTTCCTGAACGCTGCCGGGGCATCGCCGGTGAACATCGCCGCGGCGGAAGCCTATACCGGGCTCCAGCGCGGGGTGATCGACGGCGTGATCACCGGAGCCGGTGCGGTGGTCAGCTTCAAGTGGAGCGAAGTTCTCAATTCCGGTTTCACGACCAACCTTACCCTCCTGTCGTTCGACATGGTGGCCGCCGAGGCCAAGCTGGACGAGCTTCCGGATGACGTGCGCGCCGTGCTCGTCGAGGAAATGGGCAATGTCGAGGCCGAGATTCGGGAACTCATGCCGAAGGCCTATGAACAGAAGATCGCGGAGCTGAAGGAAGGTGGCCTGACCATCACCAACCCGTCCCCCGACCTTTACGCCGAGTTCCACAGAATCGCCGTTGAAGATGTCTTTCCAGCCTGGGCCGAGCAGGCGGGGCCGAAGGCCGAGGAAATCCTCTCCGACTTCGGTATCGATCTGAACTGAACGAAGACCGAACGGATCGATGCAGACCGGGAAGGTCAAATGGCACGAGCGTGCAGGGGTCTTCGCCTCTGCCGCTCTGTTGATCGTGCTCTTCGGGCTGTTGCTGACGGATGTTGTCCTGCGGTGGCTGCGCGTCGAATTTTATTGGGGCAGTGAAGGTGGCGGCCTCCTCATGGCGTGGATGATCTTCCTTGCGCTGCCGATGGTGATGCGCACCCGCGGGCATATCTCCACCGACTTCGCGCTGGCATACCTGCCGGACAGGGCGAAGGCCGTTCTCGGTATGGCAGGGCACGTTCTGATGATCGCCTATCTTGCCAGCCTTGCATGGTACTGTGCCGACCTTGCTCATTCCAACTGGCAGAGTGGCGCGCGCTTCCAGGGTATTCTGCGCCTGCCGATGTACCTGGTTCAGAGCGGCATCCTCCTGGGGCTGATCCTGATGCTTGTCAGCGAAATACTGATCCTTTTCGAAGAAGCCCGGGCTTTCGGCCGGTCTTATGGCGGCCGGACATGACCGTGATGGTTCTCATGGGCCTGACGGTCGTCCTGCTTCTGGGTTTCGGGTTTCCGGTGGCCTTGGTGCTGGGTGCGACCGGGATGATTTGGACATGGCTCTACGACCCGAACTACATGTCGGGTATTGCCCACACCGTGTTCAATACCGCCAGCGGTGAGACACTGATCGCCATCCCCCTGTTCGTGCTGATGGGCCAGATAGTTCAGCATTCCCGCGTGGCGGAGAGATTCTATGAGACGGTCGCAAGGTGGCTGCGGGTTCTGCCGGGCGGGCTCCTGCATGCCAACATTTCCGTCAGCGCCGTATTCTCGGCGGTCAGCGGCTCCAGCATGGCCACCGCGGCCACCGTCGCCTCGGCCGCGCTGAACAGCCTCGAACGCCTGAAATATGACCGCCGGATGTCCACGGGCACGCTTGCGGCGGGCGGGACGCTTGGCATCCTGATCCCGCCAAGCATCCCGCTCATCGTCTACGGATCACTGGCCGAGGAATCCATTGGCAGCCTATTCATCGCCGCCCTTCTTCCAGCGGTGTTATTGGTGTCTCTTTTTCATGCCTACATATTGGTCAGGGCGCTCATAAACCCGGCTCTTGCGCCAAGGGCGCATGGATCGGAGCTTTCCAGGGTCAGTGTATTCGACGGACTCAACAGTGTGCTGCCTGTTCTTGCCATAATAGTCGTGGTCCTCGGGGGCATCTATGCCGGCTGGACCACCAGCACCGAGGCCGCCGCGCTCGGCTCGTTCATGTCGCTTCTGGCGGCGGCCTGGCAACGGGCGCTTTCGCTTGAAATGCTGCGGCGTGTGCTGACCGAGACGGTGATGTTGAGTGCGATGATCCTGTTCATCGTGATCGGCGCGCAGGTGTTTTCTTTCGCAGTCTATACCTGGGGCATCAATATCGAGATCGGACGGTTCGTTGCCGACCTGGCCTTCCCTCCGCTGGCTATCTTCGGGGTCATCGTATTCGTTTACCTCGTGCTGGGCATGTTCGTCGACGCGCTGTCGCTCATGCTGATGACGCTGGCGGTAGTGCACCCGATCGTTACGAACCTCGGGTATGACCCGATCTGGTTCGGCATCGTGCTCGTGCTGCTGCTGGAGGTCGGGCTGATTACACCGCCGGTGGGGATCAACCTCTTCACCATCAAGGCCGTGCGGCAGGACATACCGTTGAGCGATGTTGCCTTCGGGGCGCTGCCCTTCGTGCTCATCGTCCTGGTGACCGTCGCGCTGTTGGTGGCCTTTCCCCAGATCGT
>Ga0102929_1000936_pt1 | contig 17289 bp, 17 predicted proteins | sample SalPonR1_B_D2_MG_FD_78510 | JGI IMG/M metagenome (GOLD analysis project Ga0102929, IMG submission 78510) | Salt pond soil microbial communities from South San Francisco under conditions of wetland restoration - Salt Pond MetaG R1_B_D2_MG | ecosystem: Environmental > Aquatic > Marine > Intertidal... | reverse complement strand
CGTCGCCATGACGCAGGTGCCGACGAACTCCGGGCTCGTGCAGGACGTCGCATCGGTCGGGGAGGCGTGTCGCGAGCGGGACGTCCTCTTCCTCGTGGACGCCTGCCAATCCGTGGGACAGATGCCGGTGGACGCCGAGGCGATCGGCGCGGACTTCCTCTCCGCCACCGGACGGAAATTCCTCCGCGGCCCCCGCGGCTCGGGGTTCCTCTGGGTCTCGGAGCGGGCGCTCGACGCGGGGCTGCTCCCACTGTTTCCCGATCTGCGGGGCACCGACTGGATCGCACCGGATCTCACCCAGCCGTCACCCGACGCGCGACGGTTCGAGACGTGGGAATTCGCCTGGTCGCTCGTGATCGGCCTGGGGGTCGCCGCCGAGTATGCGACGACGGTGGGCCTCGAGCCGATTCGCGATCGCGTTCGTGCGCTGGCGTCGCGGATGCGCGAGCGGATCGGCGGGATCGACGGCATGCGGGTTCTCGACCGCGGTCCCGAGCTCTGTGGCATCGTGACCGCGACCCACGACCGGATCTCCGCCGAGCGGCTCAGGGACGGTCTGCGGCTGGAGGGGGTCCACACCTCCTGGCTCTCCCGGGAATCGGCCGTGCTGGACTTCGACGACAAGCAGACCGAGACCGCGCTGCGCATCTCACCGCACTACTACAACACGGACGAGGAGATCGAACGGGCGATGGATATCCTGGCGCGAATCGTATCGGACGCATGAGCTCCTTCGAATCCCTCGAGCGCGACGACTCGCGGTCCGTGAAGAAGACCGACGAGGCATCCGTATCCCTCACCACACGAACCCGTGAAGGGGAGTTGACCGCCGAAGTGGAGAGAGAACTGATCCGGAAGTGCATCGCGGGTGAGGCCCGCTGGTACGAGCCGCTGGTCCGCGCCTACGAGGGTCCGGGAATGCGGGTCGCGGTGGGCATGATGCGCGACGAGGACGCCGCGCACGACGCCCTCCAGGAGACCTTCGTCAAGGTCTACCGGAAGCTGGATCAGTTCGATCTGAATCGGACCTTCGGGCCCTGGTTCTTCCAGGTCCTCCGCAATCAGTGCCGTGACATGCTGCGCAGCCGGAAGGCGCGGGCGAAGCACGTCGGCCACGACGAGCGACTGGAGGAGCGGCCCGCGGGTGAGCGGTGGGATCCGGATCGCCACATGGAGCGTTCCGACGCGAAGAGGATCCTCTGGGAGGGACTCGACCGGGTCGGAGAAGAACACCGCGAGATCCTCGTGCTCAAGGAGCTCGAGGACTTCAGATACCACGAGATCGCCAGGATCCTCGAGATCCCGGAGGGGACGGTCGCCAGCCGACTCTACCACGCTCGGCGCGCGCTGCGGGACGAGCTGGAAGAGCTGGGCTACGCGGGCGTCGGGAGCTGAACAGGGGCATGCAGCCGAACGTCACGAACGAGGAGCTGATGCGGTTCCTCGACGACGAGCTGGGACCGGAGGACCGGACCCGGGTCGAGCGGGAACTGAGCGTCTCGACGGAACTCCAGCGGGACCTCGCGCGGTTCCGTCAGATGCGGGCCGAGCTCCGCTCTCTTGGAGCCGACGTGTCGAGCCCGGGCCTCTGGGGAGCGATCCACCGGAAGTTGACGCGGCCGCTCGGGTGGACTCTTCTCATCGCGGGATCCGCGGTGTGGGCGGTGTGGGCCTTCTGGCTCTACTTCACGTCGCAGGAGGATCTCGTTCTCAAGCTCGGCATCGGCGCCGTCGTCATCGGCGTCGCGCTCCTGCTCGGCGTGGCCGTTCAGGAACGCTGGGCGGAGTGGAAGACCGACCCCTACCGCGACATCCACAAATGATCGTCGTCACGAGCCCGGACGTACCCGGACGCCGCATTTCCAAGGTTCTCGGCCTGGTGCGCGGAAACACGATCCGTGCCCGTCATCTCGGACGGGACATCCAGGCCGTCTTTCGCAATATCGCCGGCGGCGAGGTCCACGAGTACACGAAGATGCTCGCGGAGGCCCGGGAGCAGGCGATCGACCGGATGATCGACGATGCGGACGCACTCGGTGCGGACGCGATCATCGCCGCCCGCTTCGAGACCTGCGAGGTGATGAAGGGTGCGGCGGAGATGCTCGCCTACGGGACGGCGGTTCAGCTGGAGCCCGACGCGTGATGCCACGCGGGAGCCGGCTGACCGCGGCCCTGCTGGCAGGCCTCCTCCACACGCCCGTGTCGGCGCAGCTGGTCGACGCGCCCGCCGTGGGTACCGACGCGGATCTCGCCCTCGCCACGTCGATCGAGTCGATCGTGGGTGTATACCCGCTCGATGGGGTGCACTGGGGCATCCAGGTGACCGATGCCGCGACGGGGGAAGTCCGCTACGCGTCCGACGCACAACGCCGGTTCATCCCCGCCTCCAACATGAAGATCGTGATCAGCGCGGCCGCGCTGCTCGAGCGGGGACCCGACTGGCGGTTCACGACGGAGATCTGGTCGGTCGCGCCGATCGACGACGCGGGGCGGGTCCGCGGGAACCTCGTGATTCCGGCCGCCGGCGATCCGACGCTGTCCGCCCGCTTCTGGGACGACGACGATGCCCCGCTGCGCGCCATGGTGGACTCGCTCGTGCGCCGCGGGATCACCTCTGTGGACGGGGCGGTCGTCCTGGACCGGACCGCCTGGGACACGCTCGCGGTGCCGAGCTCGTGGATGGTCGGGAACGTCCCGTCCGGCTACTCGGCGGCTCCGGCCACCTTCGCGATCGGCGAAGGCGTCACACGGATCGAGATTCGGGGCGCGGAGGAGGCGGGCGAGCCCGCCGTGGTCCGGCGAGTAGGTGGTGGTACGCCGGGGTTCGTCGTCGGCGACGTCACGTCGATCGCCCGCAACGACACCACCGGCACCGGAGTGGACATCGACTGGCGACCCGAGTCGCGCGTCCACCATGTGAGCGGCGACTGGCGGGTCGAGCGGATCGACACGGTCGAGGTGGCGACCCGTACGTCCGAACCTGAGGCTCTCGCCCGGCTCGTCCAGCTCATGGACTCGGCCGGCATCGTCGTGCGCGACGGCGTCCGCATCGTGTCGGACACCACGGAGACCGTCGGTGGAGGCTGCCTGGCCGGGCGGACGCGCAGCTGCGACGCGGCCGAGGCGGTGGTCGTCCTCGAGTCGCCCCCGCTGATCGACATCGTGAAGTCGCTGCTGGAGCCGTCCCAGAACTGGATCACCGAACAGGTCATGCGGTCCATGGCCGTCGGCGACGATCCGCTCGCCTCCCGCGGGGCCGCGCTCGACTCCGTGGAGCACGTGCTGGCTCGCGAGGCGGGTGTCGACACGCTGGACCTCTCGCTGAGGGACGGATCCGGACTTTCGGCCTACAACCTGGTCACGCCCCGGGCAATTTCGAGAATACTGGAGCGCATGTTGCAGACCTCGTACGCCGGGATGTGGCGTGACGCACTCGCCGCGCCCGGCGAGGACGATTCGACCCTCCAGTACCGTCTGGACGATCTCGAGGGGCGGATCGAGGCCAAGACCGGGACGATTTCGAACGTCAACTCGTTGTCCGGTTATCTACTGGACGACGCAGGGCGGACGATGATCTTCTCGATACTGACGAACGGGTCCGGGCTTCCCTCCGGACGTGTTCGGGCAGCGATCGACGAAGTCGTCCGGACAATCGCCGCGACACCGCGGTCCAATCCCTGATACGAACCGACCGACACACTCAGACCTGCATGGAGCACACACGATGAAGCGCACGACCCTGATGCTCGCCGCACTCGCTCTCCTCTCGGTTGCCGCCCCCACGGCCGCGGATGCCCAGATCTACATCGGCCCGGAGGTCGCCTTCAACGACGAGGCCGACTTCGGTATCGGAGGTGGCCTCGAGTTCGACATGCCCTCGATCGATCCGAACATCTCGTACCTGGGTGACTTCCTCTTCTTCTTCCCCGACGGCTTCGACTACTTCGAGTTCAACACGAACCTGACGTACGATCTTCCGCTGGAGGACTCGTCGATCGTGCCCTTCGTGCTGTCCGGGCTCAATGTGGCACGCGTTTCGACCGAGGGCATCGACGACGCGAGTGACACCGAGATCGGTCTCAACATCGGCGGCGGCATCAAGTTCGACGCCGGGGACCTCAGCCCCCGCGTCACCGGCCGCTTCAACCTCTTCTCGAGCGAGAGCTTCACCCTGACGTTCTTCGTACCGTTCCGGGTGTCCGACTGACGTTCTCGCGCCGCGCCTGCCCCCGTGTCGGGGGCAGATAGAGACCTGGCCGATGCGGGCCGACGACCGACCGGGTCGTCGGTCCGTTCGTGTCCTCCCCGACGACGGCCTCCCAGGCCGGATCCCGACCCCGGATCCCGACTCGGAACCCGACCCGGATCCTGACTCGGATCCCGACCCCGGATCCTGACCCGGATCCTGAAATGGGTCCGCGGGTAGTCGTCGTCCCTCCGCAGTCCGCAGCGCGCTTCCGTTGACCCCTCCGTGCGGGTCGGGTAGCTTTTGGTACTCGGAATCATTCTTGATAAAGACAACGTCTTCTCACCAGACCAAGGCCCATGAGTTCTCCCATCCTCAAGATCGAAAACCTCCAGGCGAAGGTCGCCGACGAGGATCTCCAGATTCTCAAGGGCGTCGACCTCGAACTGAACCAGGGCGAGATCCATGCGATCATGGGTCCGAACGGTTCGGGAAAGAGCACGCTCGCGAAGGTCCTCGCCGGACACCCCGGGTACGAGGTCACGGGTGGCTCGGTCACGTTCGAGGATGAGAACATTCTCGAGGCCGAGCCGGACGAGCGCTCGCAAGCCGGGATCTTCCTGGCCTTCCAGTACCCGGTCGAGATTCCGGGTGTCTCCATCGCCAACTTCCTCCGCACCGCGCTCCAGGCGCACTCCGGAGACGAGGAGCTCGACCTGTTCGAGTTCCAGGATCTCCTGATGGAGAAGATGGAGCTGCTCGACATGGACCCGACCTTCGCCGAGCGCCCGGTGAACGACGGGTTTTCCGGTGGTGAGAAGAAGCGCAACGAGATTCTCCAGATGGCCTGCCTTCAGCCGAAGCTCGCCCTCATGGACGAGACGGATTCCGGGCTGGACATCGACGCGCTCCAGATCGTGGCGAACGGCGTGAACAAGCTTCGCGAGGAGAACCCGGAGATGTCGGTGCTGCTGATCACGCACTACCAGCGCCTGCTGAACTACATCAAGCCGGATCACGTCCACGTCATGGTCCAGGGCCGGATCGTCCAGTCGGGCGGCCCCGAGGTCGCGCTGCGGCTGGAGGAAGAGGGCTATGCCGAGTGGCAGGGCATCGAGGCGGCTGCAGGGGAGGTGGGCTGATGCCTGTCAACGAGACCGTCAAGGACCTGAATCTCGACGAATACAAGTACGGATTCGTCGACGAGGAGCAGCACGTCTTCCGGACCGAGCCCGGCCTCAGCGAGGAGGTCGTGCGTCAGATCTCGAAGCACAAGGACGAGCCGGAGTGGATGCTCGAGTTCCGGCTGAAGGCGCTGGAGATCTACGAGTCCAAGCCGATGCCGAAGTGGGGCGGAGACCTCTCGGGCCTCCAGGATACGCTCGACGAGATCTACTTCTACGTGCGTCCGCAGGATCGGATGGAGCACTCCTGGGACGACGTGCCCGAGAAGATCAAGGAGACGTTCCAGAAGCTCGGAATCCCCGAGGCCGAGCAGAAGGTACTCGCCGGCGTCGGCGCGCAGTACGAGTCCGAGATGGTCTACCACTCGCTCAAGAAGGAATGGGACGAGAAGGGCGTGATCTTCGACTCGATCGAGGACGGCCTGAAGAAGCACCCGGAGCTCTTCCGGAAGTACTTCGGCACCGTCATCCCTACGGCCGACAACAAGTTCAGCGCCATGAACTCGGCCGTCTGGTCGGGCGGGTCGTTCGTCTACATCCCGCCGGGTGTCGAGCTCGACACGCCCCTGCAGGCCTACTTCCGGGTCAATCAGGAGCTGATGGGTCAGTTCGAGCGCACGCTCATCATCGCGGGTGAGGGAAGCCGGGCCCACTACATCGAGGGCTGCACGGCTCCGACGTACTCGACCGACTCCTTCCACTCCGGTGTGATCGAGATCGTCGTGGAGAAGGGCGCGCACTTCCGCTACACGACGATCCAGAACTGGTCGAACAACATGTACAACCTCGTCACCCAGCGTGCTCTGGTGCACGAGCGGGCGACGATGGAATGGCTCGACGGGAACCTGGGCTCGAAGCTCACGATGAAGTATCCGTCCTGCTACCTGATCGGGGAGGGCGCGCACGGCAACATCCTCTCGATCGCGTACGCGGGTGACGGGCAGCACCAGGACACGGGCGGCAAGATCATTCACGCCGCGCCCAACACCACGTCGTCGATCGTCTCGAAGTCCATCTCGAAGGGCACGGGCCGGTCGTCGTACCGCGGCCTCCTGCAGGTCCACGACGGGGCGCGGAATGCCCGGTCGAACGTGGAGTGCGACGCGCTCCTCATCGACGAGACCGCGAAGACGGATACCTACCCCTACATCGAGATCGACGAGAAGTCGGCGCATATCGGGCACGAGGCGACCGTCTCCAAGATCGGGGACGAGCAGCTCTTCTACCTCATGAGCCGGGGCATGGCAGAGGAAGAGGCGATGGCGCTCATCGTCCGCGGCTTCATCGAGCCGATCGCGAAGCTGCTGCCGCTGGAGTACGCCGTCGAACTCAACCGCCTGATCGAGCTCGAGATGGAAGGGAGCGTCGGATGAGCCAGGCTGTCGATACGGAAATGGGTATCAACGAGGGCGTCACCGACGCGCTCGACCGCGAGGCCGCCGAGGCTCGCTCCGGCGGGGAGCCGGAGTGGATGCGCGAGCGGCGCGTGCATGCCTTCGACGTCTACGCACGCACTCCGATGCCGACCCGGCGGCTGGAAGAGTGGCGCTACACGGACCTGGACGAGAAGCTCGACCTCGAGTCGCTGGTTCTGGGTGAGCGGTCGAACGTGGCCGACGACCCCGATGCCTGGCCCGAGGGTGTCCGCACCGCGATGGACGAGGACTGGGATGCCGCGGCGCACGTGGTTCTGATCGACGGCACGATGGTGCACGTCGATCTGGACGAGGCGCTGGCCACCAAGGGTGTCGTCGTGTCGTCGCTGAAGGACGCGATGAACGACGAGGACGCCTGGGAGGACATCAAGCAGTACCTCGCGACCCAGGCGGTCACGCCGGACCGTGGGAAGTTTGCCGCGCTCAACGGCGCGCTCTTCCTGGATGGCGTGTACGTGCATGTCCCCCGTGGCGTGCACATCGATCTGCCCATCCGTGTGACCCGCTGGGTCTCGACGTCGGGCGCCGCGCACTTCGATCGGGCGCTGATCCTGGCCGGTGAGACGGCGAAGGTCACGTACGTGGACGAGGTCCTCTCGGACGACCTCGACACGCACACCTTCGTCTCGAATGCCGTCGAGGTGATCGCGAAGGACGGCTCGAACGTGCAGTTCGTGCAGATGCAGCGGCTCGGCCGCAACGTGTTCGCGCACTCGCAGCAGCGCACACTGGCCTTCCGCGACGCCACCGCGAACACGCTCAACATCGCGCTCGGTGCGACGACGAGCCGCCTGGACCTGAACGCGCAGATGCTCGGGCCGGGCTCGAGTTCCGAGATGCTGGGTCTCTATTTCGCCGACGCCGACCAGCACTTCGACCACAACACCAGCCAGGATCACGTCTCTCCGAACGCCTTCAGCGACCTGCTCTTCAAGGGTGCGCTGGACGATCGGAGTCGGGCCGTCTTCCGTGGAATCATCCGCGTGCATCCCAAGGCGCAGCAGTCGGACGCCTACCAGACCAACCGGAACCTGCTCCTCTCGGAGGAGGCGTCGGCCGACACGCTTCCGAACCTCGAGATCGCCGCGGACGACGTGAAGTGCTCGCACGGCGCGACCGTGGGGCAGCTCGACGAGGATTCGCTCTTCTACATCATGAGCCGCGGCATTCCGCAGGAGCGGGCCGAACGACTGGTGGTGATGGGCTTCCTCGGCGAGATCCTGCTGAAGGTGTCGCTCGGCGGTGTGGTGGAGAAGATCACGAGCGAGATCGAGCGCAAGCTCGCCAACGTCTGACGACCGTGCGCCGCCGCGGCATGGCAGACCGATCGAGGAGCGCGCTTCCATGAGCGCCTGGCTGCGCGTCGCCGCCGTCGGCGACGTCCCGCCGGGTACTCTCCACGGAGTGACCGTGGAGCGTACCAAGGTGGTCCTCGCGAATGTGGACGGGGATTTCTACGCCCTGCGGGACCGCTGCTCCCACGCGGACTTCCCCCTCCACGACGGGGTGCTCCTGGGCGAGACGCTCGAGTGCATCCACCATGGGGCGAAGTTCGACGTGTGCAGCGGGAAGGCCACCGGATTTCCGGCGATCCGGCCCGTGAAGAGCTACGAGGTGGACGTTCGGGACGGAGACATCTTCATTCAGCTGGACTGAGCGCATGCCGACCGACGTTCGAGCGTTCGACCCCGAAGTGCTCCGGGGGGATTTCCCCGCGCTCGATCAGTCCGTGGACGGACACCCGCTCGTCTACCTCGACAACGCGGCCACCACCCAGAAGCCGCGGGCCGTCATCGAGGCCCTCGACCGGTATTACGAGGCGGACAACGCCAACGTGCACCGGGGCATCCACGAGCTGAGCCGCCGTGCCACCGAGGCCTTCGAAGGGGCACGGTCGAAGGTGGCGCGCTGGATCAACGCAGCCGACGCGACCGAGATCGTCTGGACGCGCGGCACGACCGAGGCGATCAACCTGGTCGCCTTCGCGCACGGCTTCGACATGCTCGGCGCGGGCGACGAGATCCTGCTCTCGATCCTCGAGCACCATTCCAACATCGTGCCGTGGCAACTCGTCGCGGCCCGCACGGGTGCCACGATCCGTTACATCGAGATCGACGACGACGGGGAGTGGATTCTCGAGGACCTGCCCGACCTGGTGGGACCGCGTACGAAGATCGTCGCGCTGAACCACGTGTCGAACGCGCTCGGCACGATCAACCCGGTCGAGAAGGTGGTCGAGCACGTCCGCTCCCGCGCCCCGGAAGCGGTCATCCTGCTGGATGGTGCCCAGGCCGCGGCGCACATGGACGTGGATGTGCAGGCGCTGGGCGTCGACTTCTACGCCTTCAGCGGCCACAAGGTGTGTGGCCCGACGGGAATCGGCGCGCTCTGGGGCCGGAAGGACCGCCTCGAGGCGATGTCGCCGTGGCAGGGTGGAGGCGAGATGATCTCCGTGGTGGAGCGCGATCACTCGACGTGGGCCGCCGTCCCGCACAAGTTCGAGGCGGGTACGCCCAACATCGCGGGAGCGGTGGGGATGGGGGCCGCGATCGACTACGTGGGGGCGGTCGGCAAGCCGGCGATCCTCGCGCACGAGCGTGATGTGGTCGGGTACGCGATCCGGCAGCTGGAGTCCCGCTTCGGTGACCGGATCCGCATCTGGGGCCCGAAGGCGCTCGACCGACGCAGCGGCGTGGTCTCGTTCTCGCTCGACTTCGCGCACCCTCACGATATCGCGACCATCCTCGACTCCGAGGGCGTCGCGGTGCGCGCGGGTCATCATTGTGCCCAGCTCGTGATGAAGCGCTACGGCGTGCCGGCGACGGCGCGCGCTTCGTTCTATCTGTACAACACGATCGAGGACGTCGACCGAATGGTGTCGGCGCTCGGAACGGTGGAGGACTTCTTTGGCTGATTCTGGAAGCGATTCCGGCGACTACGCCGAACCCAAGCTCAACTCGCTCTATCAGCACCTGATCCTCGAGCACTACAAGAGCCCGAGGAACCGAGGTGAGGTAGAGGATCCGACCGTCGAGATCCACATGCAGAATCCGACCTGCGGCGACGAGATCAAGCTCACGCTGAAGGTCGAGAACGGCCGGATCGCCGAGGTGAAGCATACCGGACAGGGGTGCTCGATCTCGCAGGCGGCCGTCTCGATGATGTCACAGCTGCTGGCCGATCGACCGCTGGACGACGCGGGCCGCATCGCCGAACGCTTCACCGAGATGATGCACGGGGACGAGGAGGCCAGGAAGGATCGCTCGATGGGCGACCTGCGGGCACTCGCCGGGGTCAGTAGGTTCCCCGTGCGGGTGAAGTGTGCGCTCCTGGGCTTCGACGCCCTGCAGGAGGCACTGAAGGAGATCGGCGCCGCGACCTGATCGCGCCGCCACGGGCTCCGGGTGCGAAGAGCGGCCGGCGCCCATCAACGTGTCGCCGCCGAGAGGCGGCCGGGAGGAACGACTGAGCGTCACGACGGTGTACTCGGGGCATCTGGCGAACACGCCGGTCGGTACCATCCGCCTCTGGGCGACCGATCGGGGGATTCGTCGTCTGGACTTCCGCGACGGCCCCAACCTCGTCCGGAAGGGAGAGAAGCTCTCGGGCGGCTCCCCACCATCCCTCGTCGAGGACACCCTCGCACAGCTCGTCTCGTACTTCGCCGGACACTGTCGCGAGTTCGACATCCCCCTCGATCTCGGTGCGCTGACCCCCTTCCAGATGGATGTCTACCGGCATCTCTCCGAGCTCGGCTTCGGGAAGGTGACCACGTACGGGTCGATCGCGGAGGAACTCGGGACCGGCTCGGCCGGCGCGCGTGCCGTCGGGCAGGCCGTGGGCGCGAATCCCGTGGCGATCGTCATCCCCTGCCACCGCGTCGTCGGGTCCGACCACACGCTCCACGGATATTCCGGCGGGCTGGATCGGAAGGCGTGGCTCCTCCGACACGAGGGCATCGTCGTCGATGGGGAGCGGGCCGACAGCCGTGTGCATCCGGAGGAACTTCGACTGGAGTTGTGACGGTACACATCCGCGCACGTGCTCCGACTCTCGAACCAGCAAGGACCCATTCATGCGGACGTCTCGCATCGCTCTCGCTCTGATCGCCTCCCCCTTCATCCTCGCCGCCTGCGGCGATGGTGGAACGTCCGAGGAAGTGCCGCAGGGACCCCCGGTGGTGACGGAGGAAGTCGCCGAACTCTCGACGGGTGAACTGCTGGGTCTGGACCGGGCGAACATGACGTCGCAGACGCCCTGGAGAGCGGGGGCCGTCACGCGCACGGCGTCCGACGTGGCGCCCACCTCGGTTCAGACGGGGGTGGAGGCGCTCACGGCGGACGGCTTCGATCGACTGCTGTTGACGTTCCGAAGCGGTGCGCCCGCCCCAGGGTATCGGATTCGCGCCGCCGGAACCGAGCCGCAGATGCTGTGCGGAGAGGAGACGACACTCGAGTCGAGCGGCGTGCTCCTTCAACTGACGCCCGCCCGGATCCGGACGGACGACGGCACCCTGACGGTCGACGCCGCCGAGGTGGACCTCGGGCTTCCGGTGATCGAGGGAGCGCGTCTGGTCTGCGACGGGAACCGGGAGGTGGTCTGGTTCGTCGAGACCACGTCCGACGCCGTGGAGGTGCGGGTGCTGAACCTGGTCACCCCCGAGCGCATCGCCGTTGACATCCGGCCCGGCGACACCGGGCCCGAATAGGGCCTGCCGCCCTCAGCTTTCCCGAGGATCGAGCAGCACCTTGATGGACCCGCTCCGGCGGCGGTCTCCGGCGGCCGACAGCGCGGTGCGGTATTCGCTCAGCGGGTACACGTGCGTGACCATCTCGTCGAGCGGTGCCCTGGTCTCCTGCATCGCCAGGAGCGTGGCGTCGAAGGTGTGCATCGCCTCGCCACGGAAGGTCTCGCGGCCGTACCCCACGAATCCCTCGATCGAGAGTTCGCGGGCCCACGTGAACGTCAGGTCGAGCTTCGGGATCTCGTGGGCACAGCCCAGCATCACGATCCGGCCCCTGGGTGTCGCATATCGGAGGGACTGGGACAGCGTCTGCCCGCTGCCCACGCAGTCGTAGATCAGGGGGAACCCGCCGCCCGCGTACACCTCGTCGCCGATGATCGGCGAGTAGGGTCGCGCCCCGGTCCCCAGCAGGGCGTCGCGGGCCTCGTCGCCTGGCTTAACGACCGATGTCGCGCCGAAGGCACGCGCGAGGTCGGCCTCCTTCTGCCGCTTGGTCTGGGCGATGATCTCCCCGGTGAATCCGGACGCCCGGATCGCCCAGATCGTGCCGAGAGCGATCGGTCCGCTCCCGATCACGAACACCGGCTCGTCCGGGTGCGCGGGCGGCGCGTTCAGCGCGGCGTGCATGCCGATCGCGAGCGGCTCGGTAAGGACGGCGGTGCGGTCGTTCAGCTCCTCGGGGACGGGAAAGACCTGCACCTCGTGCGCGATCGTCTGCTCGCCCCAGCCACCGGGCAGCGAGGCGTGGTACCCCTGCACGATGCCCGGCTGGATCGGCTCGCCGTCGATGATGGTGCGCCCCACGTCGCCCGCGTTTTCGCAGGTCGAATGTCGGCCGTTGCGGCAGGAGCGGCACTGCTCGTCGGCCGGGTAGCCGCGCACGTCGCAGGACACCATCGTGTCGAGCGTGACGCGCTGCCCCACCTGCACGCGGGTCACCGCGTCGCCGACCTCGATCACCCGTCCGAGGATCTCGTGGCCGAGCACCGCCGGGAAGGACCCGAACGGCTCCATCGCGGGGGAGGCGGCGAAGGTCAGGTTTCCGATGTCCGATCCGCAGATGCCGCAGTGGATCACCTCGACGCGGACCCAGCGATCTCCCGGCAGCTCCGGGGTGGGGACGTCGGTGAGATGCACCCCGCTCGGGGCTCCGTAGAAGGCGGTGTCGGTCACGCGACCGAGCGTCTTGGCGAGCAGGAAGCGGGGGATGGTGACGTCGAATGTGACCGCGCGCACGGGACTCTCCGGGGATGCTCGGGATAGGCACCGGAAGATCCCGATCGGGAGGCGGACCGTCCACCCCGTTAGATTTCAGAGGTCGACCGAACTTCGATTCGTGGAGCGCTGCACGGACACATGGAGACGACATGAAGGCAGTCATCGTCGCGGGCACGCGAACCCCCTTCGCGCGATCGGGCACCCAGTTCCGATCGCTCACGGCCGTCGATCTCGGCCGCCTCGTGGTCCGGGACGTTCTCGACCGTGCCCGGCTCAAGGGCGACGAGGTCGATCACCTCGTCTTCGGGACCGTCGTGCACGACCCGCACGCCGGAAACATCGCCCGCGAGGTCGGCCTGACGACGCTTCCGAAAACCGTTCCGGCCACCACCGTGTCGCGGGCGTGCGCCACCTCGAACCAGGCGATCACCGACGCCGCGAACCTCATCGAGGTCGGACAGGCCGACACCGTCGTGGCCGGGGGTGCGGAGTCCCTCTCGCACATCCCGATCCTCGTGTCGGAGGAGCTGTCGGAGACGCTGGTCCGGCTCTCGAAGGCGCGGAGCGTGGGGGATCGTCTCAAGCTGATCGGGGGCGTTCGGCCAAAGCACCTGGTCCCCCGGGCTCCCGAGATCGCCGAGCCCACGACGGGCGAGACCATGGGCGAATCGGCCGAACGGATGGCCAAGGCCAACGGGATCTCGCGCGAGGATCAGGACGCCTGGGCCCTGCGCTCCCACGAGCTCGCCGCGGCCGGCATGGACGACGGTCGCCTCGCCGACGAGCTCACTCGTGTCTACGTCCCGCCGACCTACGACGAGGTCGTGGCGGAAGACAACGGGATTCGGCGTGACACCTCCCTCGAGAAGCTGGCGGGCCTGAAGCCCGTCTTCGACCGGAAGAACGGCTCCGTCACGGCGGGGAACGCCTCCCCGCTGAACGACGGTGCGTCCGCGGTCATCCTGATGAGCGAGGAGAAGGCACGCGCCGACGGTCACGAGATCCTCGGGCGCATCCGCAGCTACTCCTACGCCGCCCTCGACCCCGCCGAGCAGCTGCTCCAGGGGCCGGCGTTCGCGGCCCCCGTCGCGCTCGATCGCGCCGGGCTCTCGATGAAGGACATCGGCCTCATGGAGATGCACGAGGCGTTCGCCGCGCAGGTGCTCTCGAATCTCCAGTGGCTCGACTCCGATCACTTCGCCCGAGAGCGCCTGGGGCGGAGCCAGAAGGTCGGGCATCCGGACGTCGATCGGATCAACGTGATGGGCGGCTCGATCGCCATCGGGCACCCCTTCGGAGCGACCGGCGGCCGGGTGACGATGACCCTCGTGAACGAGATGAAGCGGAGGGACGTCCAGTTCGGTCTCATCACCGTGTGTGCGGCCGGTGGGCTGGGCCTCGCGATGGTGATCGAGCGGGTGTAGCTGGAACTCCGCTACCCGGAGGTCGCATACTACAGCCATGGACACCCGACCCCCGACTCCGCGCGTGCGACCGACGCTCGCCCTGCTCGTGTCCGGTCTGGTCCTTGTTCCCGCGGCGTGCCAGCCGCCGAGTGACGCTGTCGAGGAAGATCCACGCCCCGGGGCGACACGAGACGTCCATGTCCGGGTGCTCCCGAGCCGTGAGCAGGGTGGGTCTCCCTGGGACATCCAGGAGGACCTCGCCCGGCTCCGAGACTCCCTCGACGCTGCCCCGGATATCGAACGGCCTCGTGATCCGACCATCGGGGATCCGACGGTCGGCGAGTACCGCTACGGAGCTCCCGCGCCGGTGGAGTGTTCGCCGATGCCCAATGCGTGGATCGATCTTCCCCTGTGTCGGGGGCGCTGATGGACCGCCGGGCCGCGCTGCGGCTGCTCACCGCCGGAGTAGTGGGGCAGGGCTTCCTGCCCCGGGTGCTGTCCGCTTCGCACATCCCGGGGTCGACGGCTCTCGCGGACCCGTATGCCCTGGTCCTCGGGACCGTGCAGGACGCCGGCTTCCCGCAGGTCGGGTGCTATACGGAGCTGTGCGACCTCGGGCGTGAGCTGCACGCGGCCGGTCGGGGCCGCTTCGTGTCCTCGCTGGCGCTGGTGGACCCCGATGCCGACGAGTACTTCCTCGTCGACGCGACGCCGGACATCACCCGTCAGATCGACCTGATCGACGAGCCCGGGTTCCGCGAGAAGGCGGCGGCCCGGCAGCCCTTCGACGGCATCTTCCTGACCCACGCCCACATCGGCCACTACACGGGGCTGGCGGTGCTCGGCAACGAGGGGATCGGGATCACCGACACGCCGGTCTACTGCACGGAGGCGATGGCCGACTTCCTCGGCTCGAACGAGCCGTGGGCGTTCATGGTGCGGCAGGGGCGTATCGTGCCCACACCTCTCGCCACCGACCGGTGGCACCGCGTGGGCGAGCGCCTGGAGGTCCAGCTCTGGAGCGTGCCTCACCGCGACGAGTTCGCGGACACCGTCGGCTTCGTCTTTCGTGGCCCGTCCCGGACCCTGCTGTTCCTGCCCGACATCAACGACTGGCGGACGTGGGAGCGCGACCTGGCCGATACGGTTGCGGCCCTCGACGTGGCACTGCTGGACGCGTCGTTCTGGTCGTTGGACGAACTCCCCGGTCGCTCCATCGACGACCTGCCGCACCCTCTGATGTCCCAGACGATGGATCGACTGCAGGGTGTGGTCGACCGCGGCGACGCCGAGGTGGTGCTGACCCACCTGAACAACTCGAACCCCGCCCTCGACCCCGACGGGCCGGAGCGCGCCGAGGTCGAGCGACGGGGATTCGTCCTCGCCCGCGAAGGGATGCGATTCGGCCTGTAGGGCGGCCCCCGCGCGACACGACGGACCGGGCCCGCCCCGGACTGTGGTTCCGGCCAGTCTACAGGTTCGCGAGCACCCCGCGGATCTCGGCGAAGTCCGGCACGACACCCGCGTCTTCGGTGACCCAGGTGTAGCGGATCACGCCCGCGCGGTCGACCACGAAGGCGGCGCGCTTTGCCACCCCATGGCTGCCGTAGAAGTCGTCGTAGATCGCGTCGTAGGCCGTCGCAGCTTCCTTGTTGAAGTCCGACAGAAGCGGGAAGTCGAGCCCGAGCTCCTCCCTGAACTTCGCCACGACGAACGGCGAGTCGACGGAGAGGCCGAGCACCTGCGCGTCGAGCTCCTCCCAGACGCTCCAGTCGTCGCCGATCGCGCAGAGTTCGTCGGTGCAGGTCGAGGAGTAGGCGAACGGATAGAACAGCAGGACGACGGGCTTCTCGTCCCGGTAATCGGACAGCGAGACGCGATCGGGGCCGGGGCCCGCGGGGAGCGAGAAGTCGGGGGCGGAGTCGCCGATCTGAAGGGCCATGGACTGAGTGTGGTGGAGGGTGGGCGCGACGTCATCGCGGGAGTGTGGATCGAGAGCCCCACCTACCCGTGGGAGAGGGCGGAGTTGCCTCGGAGCGGTCCCCGGAACAGTGTGCTCAGTCGCCCCCGATCCGGAGACCCCGCTGAAGACGTCCACGATCCGTTCCATCGGCCGATTCGCCGGCCCGACCGCCGCGGCGGTCGTGCTGGTGCTGCCGACCCCGGACGGCCTCGACCCGATGGCGAAGCGCACGGGGGCCGTCGCGCTCTGGATGGCCATCTGGTGGATGACGGAGGCGGTCGCGATTCCGGTTACGTCGCTCCTGCCGCTCGCGGCCTTTCCCTTCCTGGGCGTTCTGTCCGCCGCGGACGCCTCGGCGCCCTACGCGCAGGAACTGATCTTTCTCTTCATGGGCGGGTTCTTCCTCGCCGCGGCGATGGAGGGTTCGGGCCTCCACCGCCGGATCGCGCTGTCGATCCTGTCGGCGGTCGGATCGAGTCCGGAGCGGCTGGTACTCGGCTTCATGCTGGCCACCGCCGCGCTCTCGATGTGGATCTCGAACACGGCCACGACGGCGATGATGTTTCCGATCGGGCTGGCCGTGGCCGAGCTGTTCCGGGGCGACGCCGAGAAGGTCGGGTTCCGTTTCGGGGTGACGCTGATGCTGGGCATCGGATACGCCGCGTCGATCGGAGGCGTTGCGACGCTGATCGGTACGCCGCCGAACGCGGTCCTCGCGGCGGCGGCCTCCGACCTGATCGACGTCGAGATCGGATTCGCCCAGTGGATGATCGTCGGCCTTCCGACGACGGCCGTCATGCTGCCGCTCGGCTGGCTCCTCCTCGTGCGGGTCCTGCACCCGCCGGGGGACCTCGAGGGGGACGCCGCGGGCGTGATCGAGGGCGAGCGACGGTCCCTCGGACCCGTGCGGCCCGCCGAGCGAAGGGTCGCGGTGGTATTCGGGCTCACGGCGCTCGCGTGGCTTCTGCGTGCGCCGAAGACGATCGGCGCGGTGACGATCCCGGGCCTTTCGACGTTCGCTCCGCAGATCCGTGACTCCTCCATCGCGATGACCGCGGCGCTCGTGCTCTTCCTGCTGCCGGCTGGAGACGGCTCGGGCGACCGTCTGCTGGAGTGGTCCAGGGCTCGCCGGATTCCGTGGGGCGTGCTGGT
>Ga0102929_1000934_pt1 | contig 17298 bp, 14 predicted proteins | sample SalPonR1_B_D2_MG_FD_78510 | JGI IMG/M metagenome (GOLD analysis project Ga0102929, IMG submission 78510) | Salt pond soil microbial communities from South San Francisco under conditions of wetland restoration - Salt Pond MetaG R1_B_D2_MG | ecosystem: Environmental > Aquatic > Marine > Intertidal... | reverse complement strand
CTGCGTGATGGCCGACAGGTCTATATCAATGGTGGATTGGCAGGGGATGTGACGCGTCATCCGGCCTTTCAGCGCTCTGTGGAGTCCGTGGCGCGGCTTTACGATTTCCAGGCCGCCGAGGAAAACCGCGACTTGATGACCTACGAGATCCCCGGCGGCGGGGGCGAGAGGGCCAACCGGATCTGGCAGCTTCCGCGAAGCCATGCCGAAATGGTCGAGCGGCGAAAGGGGCTCGAGGCATGGACCGAACTTCATGCCGGGTTCCTGGGGCGTTCGCCCGATCACGTCGCGTCCTGCATTGCGGGCATGTACATGGGACGTGACGTGTTCCACGACCATGACCCCAAGCGTGCGGCCGCGCTGGAAGACTATTACCGTTATGCCCGCGACAACGAACTCTACCTCACCTATGTCATCATCAATCCCCAGGCCGACCGCTCCAAGGGGGCGCATGAACAGCAGGACAAGTTCCTCGCGGCCGGCGTGGTTGATGAAGATGACGAGGGCCTGACCATCCGCGGCGCCAAGATGCTCGCGACCGGCGGCATCATGGCAAACGAGGTCTTCGTCACCTGCATTCAACCCCTGCGCCCGGGAGAAGAGCCCTACGCCGTCTCTTTCGCGGTGCCGATGAATGCCCCCGGCCTGAAGCTGATGTCGCGCAAGTCCTACGAGGCCGCGGCGCCAAGCGTCTTCGACAATCCCCTGGCCAGCCGTTTCGACGAGAATGATGCGGTCGTGTATTTCGACGACGTGAAGGTTCCCTGGGACAGGGTCTTCGTGAACCAGGACACCGCCATGTGCATGAAGCAGTTTCAAGCCACGCCGGCGCATGTGCACCAGAATTACCAGGCCCAGATCCGGTTGATGGTGAAGATGCGTTTCCTGATGGGGTTGGCCCGCCGGATTGCCGATACCAATGGCACCCTGGAATTCCCCCAGGTTCGCGAGACGCTGGGCGCACTGGCCGCGCAGAACACGATGGTCGACGCGCTGGTGCATTCGATGGAGATCAAGGGGCAGCAGTGGGGTGAATACTTCGTCCCTGACCGGCACACGCTGTATTCGGCCCAGGTGTTGACCCAGCAGATGTATTCCCAGGTCATGACCACATTGCGCGACATGGCGGGCGGTGGCCTGATCATGCTGCCGTCGTCGGTCGAGGACTTCGCGAACCCCGAACTGCGCGAGCTGATCGGCAAGACGCAGCAATCGCCGGCGGCCTCTTCGGAGGGGCGCGTGAAGTTCTTCAAGCTTGCCTGGGATGCAATCGGGTCCGAATTTGCCTCGCGCCATACACAGTACGAGATGTTCTATGCGGGTGCCAGCTTTGTCACGAAGGGACATTCCTTCCGCACCTTCGACTGGGACCGTTGCACGGGGCTCGTGGACCAGATGCTCGACAGTTACAGCCTTGAGGAAGAATTGGCCGCGATCAATGTGGCCGCACAATAACAGGAGGCAGACATGCCAATCGACAAGGAACACAAGGAATTCTATCCGGTGGATATGGACGCCGACGGCTGGCACACCCCGCCGGGCTATCCCGAGGGGATCCAACAGAAAATCCTGGCCGGAAAGCTGGACGAACAAGCCAAGGTCGGCAACCGCACCCGGCTTTTGCGCTTCGCCCCGGATGTCTACACCACCAAGCCCTTCGTCCATGATTACTGGGAAGAAGTATACCTGGTCGAGGGCGATCTGACGGTCGGCAATGATGAAAAGGGGCAGGGCGGCGAAGCCTTCGCGCCGCACACTTATGCCTGCCGCCCGCCGGGCGCCTATCACGGCCCATTCAAGTCCGAAGGTGGCTGCGTGCTGCTGGAAATCCACTACTACGACAGCTGATCGGCCAGATCGGAGCGACTTTGCCGCCCGCCAAGGCCCCGGCTGGGCACAATGCCCGACGACGATTCCAAAGCATCGCGCGTGGTCGGTGTCGGGCAGGGCGGGCAAGGAAATACGGTGGCGCGCTGGCCGCGTCGCAAAGGAGGAAGCGACAATGCAGATCGCGGCGCGTATCGAAAGTTCGACAGGTGAGCAGAAGCAGGTTTTCGAGGTGAACTCACTGATCATTGCCGGCTGGGCGGGACGAGACCGCGCGAAGATGGAGGCCCATATCCAGGAGTTGGAGGCGCTTGGCGTCGCCCGCCCCAAGGCGATGCCGACCTACTACCGTGTCGCTGCGGCGCGGTTGAACACCGATCCGGCAATCCAGAACACCGGTGACTCATCGTCGGGCGAGGCCGAGGCCGTGCTGTTGGAGCAAGATGGCCGGCTCTATGTCGGGCTGGGGTCGGATCATACCGACCGCAGGGTTGAGGCCTACGGCGTGACCGTTTCCAAGCAGATGTGCGACAAGCCGATCGCGGATACTTTCTGGCCGCTCGACGAGGTGGTCGATCATTGGGATTCCCTGGTGCTGCGCAGTTGGGCGGTCATCGGCGCAGAGCGTGTTCTCTACCAGGACGGGTCGCTGGCCGATCTGTTGTCACCAGAGGCGCTGATTCGGGGCTGCGCCGACGCCGCCGGGACGCTGCCCGATCGGACCGCCATGTTCTGTGGCACCGTGCCGGCCATCGGCGGGGTCCGTCCTGCGGCCCGGTTCGAATGCGAGTTGCAAGACCCGGTGCTGTCGCGCCGCATCTCGCTGGCCTATGACGTGGAGGTTCTGCCCATCATGGAAGATCAGCCCTAGAACGGGCTGACGCGGCGGCACGCAGCCCAAGGGGCAAGCCGGACGTCGCAGCGCACCGCACGGGAGGAGGGGCGCGGTCGCTCCCGGGGGGCGATCCGAGATGCATATCGGCCGGGGATCGTGGCTTGCATTCCCTGCGCCGCTGTCCGGGACGGGACTGCCCCACGGATTGCGCCCCGGGGCTGGTGAAACCGGCCCCTCGCGGGGTCTGGAGTGCATGGAAAAAGTGTGTGCCAAGCTAAAAATAGCATTCTGGTGCTTTACATCTAATTTTATGAACACTAAGGTTTTTGCAGTTGAACAGCGATCGGTCGTGGCGCGTGTGCTATGGTGTGGGTGCGAGTTGCTGTGCCGGTCTGCGACGCGCTTAGGCGCAGCAATTCTGGGAGGTAGAATGCGGGGCGCTCATTACCTGAGAATTCTGGGGCTTTCGCTTGGCTTCGCCTGGTCGGTTTACCAGCTTGGTGTCGGCTTCACGCGCGGCCTTCCGGAACTCGTATTCCTGCCGCTACACGTTCTCTTTGCCGTTGCGATCACGATGGCGCTCATCCCGGGGTTCCGGGTCTCCAATGCCGACGATGGCCGTCCGCGTACGGGGGGTGAGCCGGACCAGGCTCCGGAGGACGCGCCGCGCAACCTCCTCGAAATGATCGTGAGCTCTCTGGCGATCCTGCTGGCCGTGTTGATCGGGGTCTATTTCTTTGTCAATTCCGATCCGATTTCGCGGCGGATCCCGATGGTGATGTCCCTGTCGGGGATGCAGATCCTCATCGGGACCTGCGTCGTGCTCCTGGTGCTGGAGGCGACCCGCCGGACCGCGGGGCTCGGCATGTTGATCGTCGTGAGTGTCTTCATCCTTTACGCGATGTTCGGCGAGTTCTTTCCGGGGCGGCTGGCGGCCACGCCGATGCCTTTCGCCGATTTCATCGACCAGCAGGTCTTTACCACAAGTGGCGTCTTCGGGGTGCCGACGGCGATTTCGGCCACCTACGTCTTCTACTTCGTTCTGTTCGCGGCCTTTCTGGAGTTTTCCGGCGGCGGCCGGCTGTTCATAGACCTTTCGATGCGGGTCACCAAGAACGCGCGCGGCGGCGCCGCCAAGGCCGCGATCCTGAGCTCGGGCATGATCGGCATGAGCAGCGGCAGCGCGGTCGCCAACGTGATGAGCACCGGTGTGTTCACCATCCCCCTGATGAAGGAGTCGGGATACAAGCCGCGGGTTGCCGCGGCAGCCGAGGCACTGGCTTCGACCGGCGGCCAGATCATGCCCCCGATCATGGGGGCGGCGGCCTTCATCATGGCCAACACGCTGGGCATGCCCTACGGCGAGATCATCAAGGCGGCCGCTTTGCCGGCGCTTTTGTATTTCTTCATCGTATTCGCCGCGATGGACCTGGAAGCGCGCCGCATGGGGATGAAACCGGGCGACCTGGCCCATGCTGTCGATGAGCGGGCCGGGTACCTGCGCCGGATGCACCTGCTCGTGCCGCTGATCTACCTGGTTTACGGGGTCGTCACCGGGCGTTCGTTGATGATGTCGGCGCTCGAAGCGATCGCGCTGTCGGTTCTGGCCAGCTGGATCCTGCCGGAAACGCGCATGGGGCTGACCCGCATCATCCATGTCCTGGCGCAGGGCGGCGCCCGCGTGATCTCGGTTGCCGTGCCCTGCGCGGCGGCCGGCATCGTTGTCGGGGTCGTGTCGCAGACAGGTATCGGTATTCGTTTCACCGAGTCACTGGTCTCGATCAGCCAGGCCAGCCTGTTCGTCGGTCTTCTCGTGGTCATGCTGGGCTGTCTGATAATGGGGATGGGGCTGCCCACCACCGCCGCCTACATCATGGCAGCGACACTGTTCGCGCCGGCCCTCGTCCGGATGGGCGTCGAGCCGCTGGCCGCGCATTTCTTCGTGTTCTATTTCGCCTGCCTGTCGATGATAACGCCGCCCGTTGCGCTTGCCAGCTACGCGGCCGCGGCCGTTGCCAACACGTCAGCCGCGGCAACAGGCTGGACGGCGGCCGTCATCGGGATGCCGCTGTTCCTTCTGCCCTATGCCTTCATCATGGACACCTCTCTTCTGGCGCAGTCGGGCCTGTTCGTAACGGTGACCCACTTCACGACCGCCTTGATCGGCGCGCTGTTCTTCGTGGCGTCCACCAGCGGCTTTCTGATCGCGCGGAACCGGATGCACGAGACGGCTCTGTTCTTTGTGGGCGCCGCGGGGCTGTTCTTTCCAAGCACAGTCACCGCGATTGCCGGACTGGCGCTCGTCGCGCTCGGGACGGGATCGCAATGGTATCGTCACAACCGAAATTCGTCTGCACAGGGCGATGATCTGGCCCCGGTGAGCGGGGCGCAAACTGAAGCGAAAAACAGGGAGGAAAGACAATGAAAAATCAACTTGGAAGACGCGGATTCCTCGGCGCCATGGGTGGTGCCGCGGGACTGGCTGCAATGTCGCCTTCGGCGTTGCTGGCCCAGGCGCAACTTGACATGGCCACCATGAATGTCGGCTCGGCGTGGTACCAGTACGGTGTGCTGCTCAGTCAGTACATGCAGCGCGAACTGCCCGACGGGTCGGTCGTGAACGTGCGCGACTTCGCGGGCGGCGACGGTAACCTGCGGCTGATCGAGAACGATGATCGGGTGCAGGCCGCGATGACCTTTTCCATGAACGTCGCATGGGCACGGCGTGGCATGACCGATATATCGGAAGCGACTGCCGACAACGTCACCCTTCTGGCCGGCGCGATGGACCAGTACTACATCGGGATGATGGCGCTCGACTCGATCGGGGTCGATACCCTCAGCGAAGCCATTGCCCAGGAACGCGGGCTGCACATTGCGACCACGCCGCCGGGCTCGAGCGGCGACATCGGCGTCAGCTTGCTTCTGCGGGCGCATGGCATCGACGAAGCCACGCTCAATAGCTGGGGCGGCAGCATTTCCAGGGTGAGCCTGCAGGCTGCCTCGGAAAACATGGTCACCGGCCGGGCCGACGTTTGGGTCAACATGCTGGTGGCGGGGCATCCGCGCGCGACCGAACTGGCCTTCGGTCACCCACTGCGTTTCATCGGCCTCTCCGACGAGGCGATGGCAAACATGACCGATCTGGGCCTCAATGCGGCCGAGCTTCCCGCCGGGGCCTTCGAAGGCCACGACGCTGGCGTCATGCTGCCCGGCACCTCGACGATCCTGATCGCCAACCAGAATCTCGACGAGGATTATGCCTACCAGATGGTCAAGGCGATCACCGAGAACCTCGATGGTATCAAGTCGGAGATGTCCTCGCTGGGTGGCTGGGACATGGCCGCGGCCGCCGACACCGAGCTGGCGGGCGGCATCCCGCTGCACCCGGGTGCCGAACGGGCCTTCCGCGAGGCCGGCATCATCTGAAGCCAAAGGACGGGGGCGGCCTGCGGGCCGCCCCCCGACAACCGGTGTCGGCGTCAACCGGACCACCCGTGGTGCCCGCAGACGGGCCTTCGTGCGACGTGGCGTGACCGGCAATATGACATTTCGTAAGGCGCCGGCAGGGTCGGCATTGAAAGTGACGGACGGAGGATTCGACCGCGATGATCGAACGCAAGGCAAGCCCCTACGATGACCGGATCTATACTGCGGCGTGGAGAGCCTGGCAGGACCCGGAAATCCCCGAGCGGTTCAATCCGGTCGATCATCTGCTGGCGCGTGCGCGCGCGGCGGCGGACCCGGCAAATCCGGTGCTGATCAGCGACGGCCAAGGATATTCGGTCGATGCTTTCGAGACGTTGGTGGCCCGGTTCGGTGCGGCGCTGCGCGCCGTGGGCGCCCAGCCGGGCGAGCGGCTTCTTCTGTTCGGCACTGACAGCCTTGAATACGTGGCCACGTGGCTGGGGGCCGTTCGGGTCGGTATCATCCCGGTCGTCGTCTCCGACCTCTACAAGGCGCCGGACCTGCTGTATTTCCTGGAGGATACCGGGGCTGCAACGCTGTATCTGGATGGCGAGCAAGCCGGAAAGCTTGCCACGATCGGTGCGCAGTTGCCCCGCTCGCTTCGTCGCGTCGTGCTGCGCGGCGCGCCCGAGGCAGAGCTGGATGGCGTGCGCGCAGCGGCGGATCTGCATCCCCTCGACGCGCTTCTGGATAGTCCGGCGTCCGACGCGACCGAGAGCCCGTCCTGGGAATGGCACGCCAATGATGTGTGCTACATGTTCTATTCCGGCGGGACGACCGGCAAGGCCAAGGGCATCACCCATCTGGCACATGACTTCTTCATCGTGCCGGCACGGCAGGGCGCCTACTGGAACTACCATGCGGGCGATGTTGTCTATGCCAGCTCGCGCAAGTATTTCACCCACGGGATATGGCCCGGCGTGCTGATACCGCTGGCCCATGGGGCGACTGTCGTGATCGATCGGCGCGGCCCCGCTCCGGATGTGATCTTCGAATTGATCGAGCGGCATCGCGTGACAAAGTTCATCACGGTTCCGACGATCCTGAAGAACATGCTGGTGGAAGGGCGCGAGAGTCGGCGTCGCCCGGACCTCGGGTCGCTCGAACTGGTGATAAGCGCATCCGAAAAGATCTCGCGCGAGGTGTTCGAGGATTTCGAAGCCATGTTCGGCGCGGAAATCCTCGATTCCATCGGCAGCTCGGAGATCACCTATGAATGGATCGCCAACCGCCCCGAGGACTCCCGCCGCGGCAGCCTGGGAAAGCCTGTCTTCGGCTACGAGATACGCCTGGTGGACGCCAACGGCGAGGATGTGACTACGCCGGACACCCCGGGCGAAGCCTGGGTCAAGAGCCGGACCTCGTGCTTCTACTACTGGCGGAAGTTCGACAAGTCGCGCGAGACCTTCATCGGGCCCTGGACACGCACGGGTGACAACCTGATGTTCGACGAGGATGGCTTCTTCTGGTTCGCGGGACGCGACAACGACGTCTTCAAGGTCAAGGGCCTGTGGGTGTCGCCGATCCCGATCGAGGAGGCGGTGGCGCGACACGATGCGGTTCTCGAAGCGGCAGTGGTATCGTACCAGGATGGCGACGGGTTGACGAAGCCGCGCTGTTTCGTCGTGCTGCACAACGATCATGCCGACCAGGCCGGCGCGGCGCTCGAGGTCGAACTCGCGGCGCTGGTCAAGCCGCTGGGGGGCTACATGGTGCCGGCAGAGTTCCATTTCGTGGGCGCCCTGCCACGCACCACGCTGATGAAGATCGACAGAAAGTGCCTGCGCGACAGTCCACAGGACTATATCGCCGTTTGAGCGCGCGCAGCCGCAGGGGGCAATCAGGATGACAGCGAAAGATACCGGTTCTAGCCTTTGGGACTATGCCGTCGGTCTCTATTCGGAGCCCGGCGTGTCGCTGTCCTGTCTCGACATCCAGGAACAATGCGGTGTCGATGTGCCGCTGTTGCTGTTCGGGGCCTGGATGGGCAGTCAGGGGTTCGTTCTGACGGCCACGGATTGCCGGGACATTGATGCCAGAATTCGCGACTGGCGCATCGAGGTCATCCAGGCGCTGCGCCGCGTGCGCCGGCGGATGAAATCCGGCCCGCCTCCCGCGCCGTCGGAAAGGACCAAGAGGCTGCGCAGTGCAGTCAAGGCGGCCGAACTCGACGCCGAGCGGATCGAGTTGGAGGTTCTCGAAGCCTTGGGAGACGACCTGCGTAACGGACCCGCTGGCGAGGCGGCCGCCTGCATTGCGGGAAACATGCGCGTTGTTCTGCACCATTTCCAAGGCACGGCACAGGCCGACACGGCGGAAGAGGCGCTCGAACGGATCATAGAGATCGCGACGCTCCTTCAAGGCTCCGCTCCGAGCCCGGGATAGGCGCTCCCGGATCTGGCATGGATGCGGATCCTGCCGCGCGGGTTAGGTGTGTTTCTGGTGCGTCAGAAAATGGCGCACGCCGCGCCCTCTGACGAGGCGCTGCAAGGCATGCCACGTGTCTGCGAAGGACCTGGCGCGCAGCCGCCGTGTTTCCAGAATAAGCGCCGCCTGATCGATATGGGCGCAGTCCGCATCCAGAAACAAATGACTGTTCGGACGCAACGATTGCGATTGCATGGTCTGAATTCCCGTAATTACTAGATGTATTTGATTTAGGGCGACCAACACAGGGGCGCCACCTCAATCCGGGAAAGCCCGTCATGCGCGAATTGCATAGCTTTCCCGCCTGCGGGTTTGTTGTTGTGGATTGTATTCGGAAAGTCGGACTGTCGTCCGGATCAAGCGCCCGTCGGAAAGATCATGCCGTGATGCCGCGCCATGTAGATGCGCAGCCAAGGGGTGAATCGTTCGGGCGTTTCGCCAAGCGCTGCAACGAGGTCTGCCCGCGTGATCCAGGCCGTCTCGGCAACTTCGGCGGGATCGGGCACCGGGTCCAGATCATCTGGGGCTTCGGCGCTGAATACCGTGGCGTCCTCGTGTTCGATCAGGCCATTGCCGACATCGGCACGATACTCGATCTTTCCCAGTTTCTCGAGGCGCAGGTTGGAAATGCCCAATTCCTCGACCAGTCGCCTCTCGGCACAGGCTTTTGCGCTTTCCCCCCAGCGGGGGTGCGTGCAGCACGTGTTGGCCCATAAACCGGGCGTGTGATATTTTTCTTCAGCGCGTTTCTGAAGAAGGATCTGATCGCCGCGCGTCACGAAGACGGAAATGGCCGGATGCCTGAGCCCCTGCCTGTGAACGGCGAGTTTATCGACCGGTTGCAAGACACCGTCCACCCATGCGGGTATCAGGATATCGTCGGCGGTCGCCTTGCCAAGGCGGCCTGTCGTGTCCCCGCGTCTCGGGCGTATGCTGTCAGCAGGTCCAGACATGACGGGCATCCTCGTGCGGGGCAGGGGTCAAAGAAGTCTCTTGGCGGCGCGGTGTCAACACATACAGCCTGTCTTGACAAAAATAGCATAAGGGCACCAAAATCAAAAGTGTCAAATTTCCGGTGGTGCCCTTGTCTCCCTTGGCCGCCTGCCTAGAATGAATGACATTCCAGTGACCGTAGCCGTCACCATTGACAGGAAGATGCCGATGTCCGCCCCGTTCGAAACCAGTGTCAGAGACGTCGTCATCGAAACCCCGGTCGCCTCGGATATCTCGCAGGTGATCGAAATCGATGCTGTAATCACGTCGGAACGCAAAGAGGAGTTCTGGAACAGAACCTTTGCAAGCCTTGCCACCCGTCCGAATAACGTGTTTTACGTTGCGCGAGTTGACAATCAGGTGGCGGGCTATGTCATCGGCACCATACGCGCCTGGGAGTTCGGCTCGCCCACAACGGGGTGGATCAACGCGATTGCCGTGAACCCCGAGTTCCGCAAGCTCGGTATCGGCGCGCAATTGATCGAGGCGGTCAAGGCATTCTTCCGGTCCAAGGACATTTTCCGCATGCGCACGATGCTTCATATCGATGATCACCTGCTGATGTCCTTTTTCCGCTTTCACGGGCTTTCCGCGGGGCCATTCATCGAGCTGGAAACCACCCTCGATCGCTGCGCCGAGAATTGACCGCAGGCCCGAGCAACCAGATCCAATCAATTTCTGTCGAGATTTCATGAAGCTGCACCAAGCCACACGATACGCGATCTGGGTGACGGTCTACCTGGCGGCGCACCCCGATGAACAGCTCTCCGCCGCGGAGCTCTCCAAGGTCTTCGGCATCTCGCAGCACCATCTTGCCAAGGTCCTGCGCAGCCTCTCGGTGGCCAAGCTGGTGTCGTCCACGCGCGGGCCGGGTGGCGGTTGCACCTTCGTTGGCGATCCCAAGCGCGTGACGTTGTTCGATATCATCTCGCGCTTCGAGGACGGCTTGTGGGACGACGAGACCCAGAACACGGCGGCGCGCGCAGGCGAGGAACTGGTTGAGGTGTCGCGTGTTATGAACGAGATCGACCGCATTACCAAGGCGACACTGCGCTCTGTGACCCTTCACACGATCATCAATAGCGCGCACGTCAGCGCGCGGAGCGATGCCATCCTGACGGAAAACGCGTCCTGATCGCGGATCAGCCTTTGCCCTCTTGTCTGCGCCGGCCCCGTGTCGCGCCATGCAGTACCTCATCCGACCACCGCGACCCACAGCATTCGCAGGGCCAACGCCACCAGCAGGCCCAGCACGATCCATTCGAAGACCGCCGTCGGAAACGCCCGTCCGATCCGGGCGCCCACCACCATGAATACCATGATCGGCACAAGGGTCGCGCAGGAGACCGCGAAGACCTCGGGCGTCATCACCCCGGCCACGGACAGGGTGACGGCCTGGGTCAACCCGAAGACCAGGAACATGCATGACACCGCGAATATGAATCGTGGTCGCGGCCAGCGCAGCATGTGCAGGAAGACAAGGCTCACCGGGGCCGAGATGCCGGTCATGCCTTGCAGGGCCCCGCTGGCGAAGCCCATTGGCCCGGCCAGCCGTCGGCCCGCCTCTGGGGACAGCCGTATCTCGGGTTTGAAAAGGAATACCGCAGCGTAGACCAGGATCATGCCGCCAAGGACGGCGGACAGCACGCGTTCGTCAATACTGATGAGCAGGCTGGTGCCGGCGGCGATTCCAAAGACCGCGAAAAACAGCATAGGGCGCATCAGCAAGGCATTGTGGTATTCTTTCCGGAACTGCCAGATCTGCTGAATATTGGTAAATATGAGGGGCGCCGCCATCAATGCAACGGCATGGGGCAGGCCGACGACGGCCGCCAGCACCGGGACAGAAACGATCGGGATGCCGACGCCGATCGCGCCCTTGACCGTGCCGGCCAGCGCGAGTGTGCCGAATATGACGGCAAATTCGAGCGACGATATGGCGCTGAGATCCATTCCGTGAACTAGCCTTTCCGGCGCGAGGCGGGCTCCTCAGCCCTGCCAGCGCTTGACGATGCCCGGGTCCAGGTCGAACAGGTCGAGGGCGCGGCCCACCGTCTGGTCGATCATGTCTTCCAGGGTTTCGGGGCGGTTGTAGAAAGCCGGAACCGGCGGCATGATGATGGCCCCGTTGCGCGACGCCTGGTCCAGCGCGCGGATATGGCCCGCATGCAAGGGTGTCTCGCGGAACATAAGAACGACCCGGCGGCGCTCTTTCAGGCAGACATCGGCGGCGCGCGCGATCAACTCGTCGTTGTAGCTCTGGGCGATCCCGCTCAGCGTCTTGGCCGAGCAGGGCGCCACCAGCATTCCCTGCGCCTTGAACGAGCCTGACGAGATCGAGGCGCCGATATCCTTGTGGCTGTGGACCTCGTCGGCCAGGTTCCGGACCTCATCGGCGGTCCAGTCCGTTTCTTCGAGCAGGGTCCGAACGGCAGATGGCGAAATCACCAGGTGCGTGGTCACATCGGGCATGTCGCGCAGGACCTGCAATGTCCGCACGCCGTAGATCACGCCGGACGCCCCGCTGATGCCCACGATCAGTCGCTTCATGTGGCCCTCCTCCGCATATGTTCATGACCCGGGTGGCGCATTCGCGCGGGCTCGGCCCGCGCGAATGTCTTTTTCAGGCCCCTGATGGGGCCGCATCACTCGTCGAAGCCGTATTCCTTCCAGCGTTTCGCCACGAGCGCCTTGTGCTCCTCCAAGGGTTCAACCGTGGGCGGGAAGCGGTCGCCGTCGTATTGTTCCTCCGGCCGGAAATCGAGGTTCCGCGTCGCGTCGATCAGAACCCGGCACCACTTTCCGGTCCCGAAGAGATCGGCGTTGCGGTCTTCCAGGCGGGTCGACGGGTCAAGAAGCGATCCGAAGGTTGCCGGGAAGAACACGATGTCGTCTTCGGCGGCGTTGACCCGATAGGCAAAGGCCCAGTCCAGCGAGCCGTAGTCGTGGATGTCGATATCCTCGTCCACCACCCAGACGTGCTTGAACCGCAGGTGCGACGAGTTCGACCCCCAGATCGCGCAAGCGGCCTGTTTCGCCTGGCCCCGATAGGTCTGGTTCAGCTGGATGATCAGCGTGGTCCCATTGTTGGCCGGAGGACAGTGCACATCCGTCACGCCCGGCACACCGGCCGTTGTCAGCACGTTCCAGGCGACAGCCGCGCGCTGGATCGAACTCATCACGGAATTCTCGTTGAGCTGCTTGGGCAGGGTTCCTTCGAGCGTGCCCCGGAAGATCGGCTTGTCGCGCATGGTCACAGCGGTGACCTTGGTGACGTGCTTGGGGCACTGGTCGCCGCCGAAGTAGCCGGTGTATTCGCCGAACGGACCTTCCATTTCGAAGGTTTCGGGATCGGGATCGATATAGCCTTCCACCACTATCTCGGCGCTGGCCGGGACGAGGATGTCGCTGGTCTCGCACTTGACCAGTTCCACCGGCTTGCCGCGCAGGGCGCTCATCGCTTCGTATTCCGAAACGCCCGTGGGCAGCGGCGCCGAGGCGCAGAAGGGCAGGACGGGTTCCCAGCCGTAGACATGGGCGACGGGCATCTTCATGCCCTTGTCGGCCCATTTCTGGAAATGGACGCCCCAGTGCTGCGCCCGCCACAACTGAACGGGCAGGGTGTCGGGGTGCTCGCCCAGCATGCCGCGGTAGATGCCGATATTGTGCTGCCCGGTGTCGGGGTCGATCGTCACCGTGCCCTGGTAGGTGTTGATGTAGCGCCCGCCGTCAAGCCCGTGCCAGCGCGGGGCCGGGATCTTGTAGAGGTCGATATCCTTGCCGGTGAAGATGTTCTCTTTCACCGGGCCGGTTTCGACCTGCACCGGGTCCATGCGATTGGTGAAGCTGTGGCGGACCGCCTGCACCATGTCCGTCACCGTCGCATCCGGAGAGAGACCAAGCATCATTTTCAGGCGCGAGTAATTCGACTGTCCGCCGGTAAAGACCTCGCGCGACCACACGTCGTCGTCCGCGCCATAGCCCTTGATGTTCTTGAACAGGATCGCGGGTCCTTCGCCCTGGCCGAAAGCCTTGCGCGCGATGGCCCCGAGTTCGCAGTCCCAATCGACTTCCGCGTCGATCTCGTGCAGTTCGCCGGCCTCCCGCAGCGCGTCGATCCAGCCGCGCAAGTCGCCGAATGCGCGTGGCTTGATCTTCTTTTCGATGTCTCCGAAGTCACCCATCTCGTATTACCTCCTCTAGGTCATGAAGCTCACCCTCCGGGCCATGGGGAGGGCCGCGCGGGCCTTCCATGCCCTGGAGTGGCAAAGGGTGCGGTAACGATGATGAGTGAAAAGGAATTTGTAAAATTGAATGATCAGATTTAAGCTATAAGCATCATGGATAACAGATCCCTTGACCTCAATCTCCTCCGCGTGCTGCGCGTCTTGTTGCAGGAACTCAGCGTGACGCGGGCGTCCGAGCGCCTGAACCTGTCGCAGCCCGCTGTCAGCGCCGCGTTGAACCGTCTGCGCCAATCCTTTGACGACCCGCTTTTCCATCCTGCACGACGCGGCATCACCCCCACGCCAAGGGCGCTGGAACTTGCAGAAAAGGTCGAAAGGATCCTGCAAGACGCAGAGAGCCTGACCACACAGATGGATTTCGATCCGCGCACCGAACCTGCGCGGTTTGTCATCGGTGCAAATGATTTCGGCCTCTTTTCCATCGTTGCGCCGCTGTTGGAACGGATCCATCGCGTCAGCCCGCAGACCGAGCTGATCGTGAAGCGGCTGTCGCAGAATATCGGCCGGCAGCTGGCCCATGGTGAAATGGATGTTGCCATCACGCTCATGTCCACCCCGGTTTCGGGCGCGCGTGTGCGGCCGCTTTTTCGTGAAACCTTCACCGCCATTGCGCGCAAGGGCCACCCCTGCCTTGAGCGGCCGCTTGGTCTGGATGATTTCTGCGCGCTGGAGCAGGTGCGCGTTCCGGCCGCCGACGCGCGCCAGGCAGACCCCATTGACGAGGCACTTGCCGAATTGGGGCAGACGCGGCGGGTCGTGGTGACGATCCCCAGTTTCTTCAGCCTGCCGCAGCTGCTGTCGAACTCGGAGCTGATTGCGGTGGCACCGACCCGGCTGGCGCGCCATTTCGAGGGCGCGCTGACCTCGGTTGCCTTGCCGTTGCATGTGCCCGGGTTCACCATGAACATGACATGGGACAGCCGCACCCAGGAAAGCCAAAGCCACAAGTGGCTGCGCAGCGAGATGGAGGCGGTCGCGTCCGACCCGGTCCTGGCCGGACGCAGTTCCGGGTCCGGGGGCGCGCTTTCATAGGCTGATTGCGGCCCCGGATCCGGTCTCCGCAAGGCTGGATTTTATTTTTTCGACTATAATTAGTGTTCTTGTGCTAAAATGCCTTTACGGGCAGTCCAGTCCTCTGGTAGACCGTTTTGCAAGGGCGGCGCAGTCAAGACGCCGCAGCGTGATCGAACCTTGTATGGAGGGAAGATGCCCAGGGATGACAACTCACCCGACGGTAGCGAAGGGTCGGATCGGGACGGCGGGGCACAGGCCCGTGTTCTGGGGACGTCGCATCTTCGACTGGAGGACGAGGCGCTTCTTCGTGGGCAGGGCCGCTATGCCGACGATGTGGGCACCAGCCCGGGCACCTTGCACGCCTGCATCATCCGCTCCAGCGTCGCACATGCCCGCATCCGGCACATAGAGACATCTCATGCACTGGCGCAGCCCGGTGTCGCCTGCGTGCTCACGGGCGAGGATGTCCGGCAGATGTCGGACCCGTTTCTCGTGGCGGTCAAGCAGCGTGTCGACCAATGGAGCCTTGCCGTGGACCGGGTGCGCTATGTCGGCGAGCCCGTGGTGCTGGTGGTGGCCCAGAGCCGCTACGCCGCCGAGGATGCCGCGGAACTGGTCGAGATCGAGTACGACACGCTGCCGGTGGTCGTTGACGTCCTGGAGGCGCTGGAACCGGATGCTCCGCTGCTGCATGAAGACGTCGGTTCGAACGAGGCGCATCGGCGCCAGTTCAGCTACGGCGAGCCCGATGCGCAGTTCGAGAAAGCCGCCCACCGGGTCGGGCTGACCGTTGAATACCCGCGCAGTTCCTTCGCGCCGATGGAGTGTTTCGTCGTGGTGGCCCAGTACAACAGCGCCAGCGCGGAATACGACATCCTGACCAATTTCCAGGGACCTTTCAGTGTCCAGCCCGTGATGGCCCGCGCCCTGCGTGTGCCGGGCTCCCGGCTGCGGCTGCGCACTCCGGCCGACAGCGGCGGCAGTTTCGGTGTCAAGCTGTCGGTCTTTCCCTACGCGGTGCTGATGGGGCTGGCCGCGCGGGTCTGCGGGCGGCCCGTGAAATGGGTCGAGGACCGTTTGGAGCATCTGCAATCGGCCAGTTCCGGTCCCAACCGCGTGAGCCGGATCGAGGCGGCTGTCGAGGCGGATGGAAAGATCCAGGCCCTTCGGATGGAGAACATTGAGGATTACGGCGCCTACCTGCGCGCGCCGATGCCGGGGCCGCTCTACCGGATGCAGGGGGCGATGACGGGGGCCTACGACATCAAGCATCTGGCGCTGGACCAGCGGGTCGTGCTGACGAACAAGATGCCGGCGGCCCTGGTTCGCGGCTTCGGAGGGCCGCAGCTCTACCTTGCGCTGGAAAGGTTGGTGCAACGCATCGCGGTGGAACTGGAGCTCGATCCGCTCGAGGTGATCCGTCGCAACCTGATACAGGCCGATGCCTTTCCCTATCGGGCTGCGGCGGGGGCGCTCTACGACTCGGGCGATTACCAGAAAGCCATCGACATCGCGGTTGGCGACGGCCGACTCGAGGCGCTTTACGAACGCCGCGATGCCGCACGGGCGGCCGGACGCCATTACGGTATCGGCTTTGCCACCGTGGTCGAGCCGAGCATGTCGAACATGGGCTACCTGAGCACCTTGCTGTCGCCCGAACAGCGCGAGCGCTCGGGCCCCAAGAACGGCGCGATCTCCATGGCGACGGTTGCGGTTGATGCGCTGGGCTCGGTCAGCGTGACAAGCGATGTCACGGTGCAGGGGCAGGGCCATCAGACGACGATCGCCCAGGTCGTGGCTCAAAGCCTCGGGCTGCAACCCGAGCAGATCAGCGTCAATCTCGAGATCGACACGCAAAAGGACCGATGGTCGATCGCGGCGGGCTCCTATTCCTGCCGCTTCGCGCCGGGCGCTGCCGTGGCGGTGCACATCGCCGCAGGGCGTATCCGCGACCGCGTGGCGCGGATCGCGGCCAAGTCGCTCAACGTCATGCCGGAAGAGATCGAATTCGGCGATGGAAAGGTGTTCGCGCGCAACAATCCCGATAACGCGATGCAATTCGCGCGCGCGGCTGGCACCGCGCACTGGTCGCCGATCCTGGTGCCCGAGGAAGATGAACCGGGCCTGCAGGAAACGGCCACATGGGAGCCGGAACAGCTGGAGCCGCCGAACTCGAAGGACCAGATCAACACGTCGCTCGCCTATGGCTTCGTCTTCGATATCTGTGGTGTCGAGATCGACCCGGTCACGATGGCCGTGCGCATCGATCACTATACCACCATGCACGACGCGGGGCGGTTGCTGAACCCGATGCTGGCCGAGGGGCAGATACGCGGCGCTTTCGTGCAGGGGCTGTCCAGCGCGATGTACGAGGAGTTCGTCTACGACGAGAATGGTTCTTTCGCCTCGGGAACCTTGGCCGAATACCTGATGCCGACCGTGTCCGAAGTGCCCGAGATCGAGATCCTGCACATCGAGACACCCTCG
>Ga0102929_1000933_pt1 | contig 17299 bp, 13 predicted proteins | sample SalPonR1_B_D2_MG_FD_78510 | JGI IMG/M metagenome (GOLD analysis project Ga0102929, IMG submission 78510) | Salt pond soil microbial communities from South San Francisco under conditions of wetland restoration - Salt Pond MetaG R1_B_D2_MG | ecosystem: Environmental > Aquatic > Marine > Intertidal... | reverse complement strand
TGCTGCAGACCTGTTCTCTGGCGACCACGTTCACCGCGGCCCAGGGTCTTCTGCTGATGCTCCCGAACATGTACAAGATCGCCGGTGAGCTGACGCCCACGGTCTTCCACGTGGCGGCACGTTCCCTGGCGGGCCAGGCACTGTCCATCTTCGGCGATCACCAGGACGTGATGGCGACCCGCGCCACCGGCTTCGCCCAGCTCGCCTCCGCATCCGTGCAGGAGGCCCAGGACCTGGCGCTGATCGCGCACGCGGCCACGCTCGAGACCCGGGTGCCGTTCCTGCACTTCTTCGACGGCTTCCGCACCTCCCACGAGCTGAACACGCTGGAACTCGTGCCGGATACCGTGCTCGCCGAGATGGTGGCCGAGGAACGGGTGATCGCGCACCGCCGGCGGGCCCTGGACCCGGACCAGCCGGTGCTGCGGGGCACCGCCCAGAATCCGGACGTCTATTTCCAGGCCCGGGAGGCCGCCAATCCCTGGTACGCGGCGGTCCCCGGGGCCGTCGCCGGCGCCATGGAAAGATTTGCGGCCCTGACCGGCCGCCATTACCGGCTGTTCGACTACACCGGCGACCCCGCGGCCGAACGGGTCATCGTCCTCATGGGCTCGGGGGCGGGCACGGCGACCGAGACCGTCGAGCACCTGAATGCACGGGGCGAGAAGGTGGGGCTGCTCCAGGTCCGCCTGTTCCGGCCCTTCGACGCCGCGGCATTCCGCGCCGCCCTGCCCGACACGGTCCGCCGTGTGGCGGTGCTGGACCGCACCAAGGAACCGGGCTCTGTCGCCGAACCCCTGTGCCTGGATGTTACTGCCGCCCTGGCCATGGCTCACGACGGTCGCGAGGGCCGCGACCGCCCGGCCGGCCCGCCCGCCGTGATCGGCGGCCGCTACGGCCTGTCGTCGAAGGAATTCACCCCGGCGATGGTGCGGGCCGTGTTGGACAACCTGGCCGTCGACGGGCCGAAGCGGGGCTTCACGGTCGGCATCGACGACGACGTAAGCGGCACCAGCCTCACCATACCCCGGGACTTCCGACTGGACCGGGGCGAGACGTTCCGGGCCGTCTTCCACGGACTCGGCGCAGACGGCACGGTGAGTGCGAACAAGAACACCATCAAGATCATCGGCAGCCGGCCGGGCACCTGCGCCCAGGGCTATTTCGTCTACGACTCCAAGAAGGCCGGCTCACGCACCGTGTCGCACCTGCGTTTCGGCCCGCGGCCCATCCGTTCCACCTGCCTGATCGAGGAGGCCGACTTCGTCGCCTGCCACCAGTTCGAGTTCCTGCATACCGACGACGTCCTCGGCCTGGCCCGCCGCCGCGCCCGGGTGCTGCTGAACGCACCCGGGCCGGTGGACGCGGTCTGGGGCCGGCTGCCCCGCTCGGTGCAGCGGGAGATCCTGGACAAGGACCTGGACGTCTGGGCCATCGACGCCTACCGGGTGGCACGGGAGGCCGGTCTCGGGCGCCGCATCAACACCATCATGCAGACCTGTTTCTTCCGGCTCATGGACATGATGCCGGCGGACGAAGCCATCGCGCAGATCAAGGAGGCCATCGGCCGCAGCTACCGGCGCAAGGGGCCGGAAGTGGTGGAGCAGAACTATGCCGCCGTGGACCGGGCCGTCGCCAACCTGGCGCCGCTGCCGCCCGGGAAGGTGGAGGCCGCCACCGACCGGCGGCCGCCGGTGCCCGATGAGGCGCCCGATTTCGTGCGCCGGGTTACCGGGCCGCTGCTGGCCGGCCGCGGCGACGCGCTGCCGGTGAGTGCGCTGCCCGCGGACGGCACCTGGCCCACCGGTACCGCCGCCTGGGAGAAGCGCAACATCGCGGATTTCATCCCGGAGTGGGACCCGGAGCTCTGCATCCAGTGCGGCCAGTGCGGCGCCGTCTGTCCCCACGGCGTAATCCGGGCGAAGTTCTTCGACGATACCGCACTGGCCAGCGCGCCGGCGGGCTTCGCCACTGCGCCCGTCTCGGCACGCGGCTTCCCGGATACCCGCTACACGCTGCAGATCTACGCCGAGGACTGCACCGGCTGCGCGCTGTGCGTGGATGCCTGTCCGGCCAGGAACATCGAGCACCCCGCGGAGCGCGCCATCAACATGCGGCCGAAGCCCGCCGAGCTGGCGCCGGTGCGCGAGCAGCTGGCCTGGTTCGAGTCGCTGCCGGACGTGGACCGGGGCCACGTGGACTTCTCCACCATACGCGGTGTCCAGTACCTGCCGCCCCTGTTCGAATTCTCCGGCGCCTGTGCAGGCTGCGGTGAGACGCCCTACCTGAAGCTTCTGTCCCAGCTGTTCGGCGACCGTGCGGTGATCGCCAACGCCACGGGCTGCTCGTCCATCTACGGCGGCAACCTGCCGACCACGCCCTGGGCGAAGAATCACGAGGGCCGCGGACCCGCCTGGTCCAACTCGCTGTTCGAGGACAACGCGGAGTTCGGTCTGGGCTTCCGTCTGAGCGCAGATCAGCACCGGCGCCACGCGGAGCTGCTGCTGCGCGAACTCGCACCCCGGCTGGAACCGGACCTGGTCGAGGGTCTGCTCGGCGCCGTGCAGGACGAGGAGTCGGAGATTCGCGCGCAACGCCGCCGGGTGGCCGTGCTGCGCGAGGCGCTGGCCCGGCTGGAGGACCCGCGAGCCACGCGGCTGGCCTCCCTGGCCAGCCACCTGGTGCGCCGCAGTATCTGGCTCGTCGGCGGCGACGGCTGGGCCTACGACATCGGCTACGGCGGCCTCGATCACGTGCTCTCGCTGGAACGGGACGTGAACATCCTGGTGCTGGACACGGAGGTCTACTCGAACACCGGCGGTCAGATGTCCAAATCCACGCCGATCGGGGCGGTGGCCAAGTTCGCGGCCGGCGGCAAGAGCGTGGCGAAAAAGGACCTGGCGCTGCAGGCCATCGCCTATGGCCATGTCTACGTCGCCCGGGTGGCCCTCGGCGCCAACCCGCAGCAGACGCTGCTCGCCTTCCGCGAGGCGGAGCGCTATCCGGGCCCGTCACTGATACTCGCCTACAGCCACTGTATCGCTCACGGCATCAACATGGAGCACGGCCTCCGGCAGCAGAAACTCGCAGTCAGCTGCGGGCACTGGCCGCTCATGCGCTACAACCCGCTGCTGGCAGAACAGGACCAGGTGCCGTTCCTGCTCGACTCCCCGCGGCCCACGAAGCGCTTCCGCGACTATGCCGGCAGGGAGATGCGTTACCGGGTGCTGGAAGCCACCGACCCGGACCGGGCCGAGCGGCTCATGGCGCAGGCCCAGGACCACATCGACCGGCACTGGCGCATCTACGAGGAAATGGCGGGCCGCGGCACCGATGCCAATCCCTATCGGCATCTCGCGGCCGGCGACAGCTCCGGAGGGGAACCGGCATGAAACTCGCAACACGTTACCTGGGCCTGGAACTGGAGCATCCCGTCGTCGCCTCGGCCTCGCCCCTGTCGCAGACCCTGGACGGGGTACGCAGCCTGGAAGATGCCGGCGCCGCCGCCGTGGTCATCCATTCCCTGTTCGAGGAGCAGATCCGCCACGAGGCGGCGGCCCAGGCCCACCTGATGGATGCCGGCACCGAGAGCTTCGGCGAGGCTCTCAGCTATTTCCCCGACATGGAGGGCGCGGAGATCGGGCCACAGCAGTACCTCGAGCACATACGGCGCTGCCGCGAAGCCACGGCCATCCCGATCATCGCCAGCCTGAACGGCGCGAGCCCCGAGGGCTGGACCGACTACGCCAGGCTCATCGAGGAAGCCGGCGCTCACGCACTGGAACTCAACCTCTATTATCTGCCGGCCGACCTGAGCGAATCGGGAGCGGACGTCGAACGGCGCTACCTGCAGACGGTGCACCAGGTGCGCGAGGCGGTGTCCATCCCGCTGGCGGTCAAGATCGGCCCCTGGTTCAGCGCCTTCGGCCACATGGCGCTGCAGCTGGAGACCGCCGGCGCCGACGGACTGGTGCTGTTCAACCGGTTCTACCAGCCGGACTTCGACATCGAGAAGCTGGAGGTGGCACCGACCCTCGAGCTGAGCCGCGCCGGTGAGATCCGCCAGGGCCTGTTCTGGCTGGCGCTGCTGCACGGCCGGGTGCAGGCGTCGCTGGCGGCCACCAGCGGCGTCACCTGCGCAGCCGAGGTGGCGAAGTACCTGCTCGCCGGCGCCCACGTGGTGATGACGGCCTCCGCCCTGCTGCGCCTCGGCCCGTCCTATCTGGCCAGCCTGCGGGACGGCCTGGCGGACTGGATGGAGGCCCGGGGCTACGAGGACGTGGAGCAGGTGCGCGGCGCCATGAGCCATGGCCGCGTGGCGGAACCGGCCGCGTTCGAGCGCGCCAACTACCTGCGCGTGCTGGACAGCTACCAGAACCGCTGGGGCTGAGCCGCCGGCGGGGTCATCACCCTGCAACATCGGGACGGCAATCTCCGGCAGGAGCGGCTGCGCTACCCTCCGCCGCCGCCGAGGCACCACAGAAGGACCCGCACCGTGAGACTCCGCTTCCTCATTGCCGCGACGCTGCTTGCGCTCGCCGCCGGCTGTGCCACCGATCCGGAACCCGCCGCGGATACGCAGCCCGCTACCGACGAGCCGCCGCCCCGCCTGGTGGTCCTCGTCGTACTGGACCAGGTCGGCGACTGGGTGCTGGACGAGCACCTGGCGCTGCTGCCGCCGGCGAGCCTCATGCGACGTGCCTGGCAGGAGGGCGCCCGTCACACGGTGGCCCTGCCCTACGCCAACACGGCCACGGCGGCCGGCCACGCGACGCTGGTCACCGGCGTCGCGCCGGCCGAGCACGGCGCCTTCGCGAATGCGGTGCACGATGCCGCGCGCGGACACCTGCCCATCGTCGACGACGGGGCTCACCCCGTGATCGGCAACCCGGACAGCCACGTCAGCCCGCTTGCGCTCCGGGTGCCGACGGTCGGCGATCGTCTGCACGCCGCCACCGGCGGCAAGGCGGTGATCGCCGGGGTGTCGATGAAGGCCAGGGCCGCCGTACTGGCGACGGGCCGCTCGGCCGATATCGCCGTCTTCTACGACGACGACATCCCGGCGCTGACGACCTCCGCGTGGTACCGGCCCGACGGCCGACTGCCGGACTGGCTGGCGGCATTCAACGCCGAATGGCCCGTGGAGCGCACGTTCACCACCTGGCAGCGGCGGGCCGACAGCCCCTGCGTCGTGGACGATGCGCCGGGCGAGGGTCCGTTTCTCGGCTGGAACAACGTCTTCCCCTACGATCCCGCGGATTCGCACAAGCCCGACAAGACCTTCGGCTATTCCGCGGCCTCGACCCCCTATCTGTTCGCCGCCGGCCGCTCCGTGATCGAAGCCGAAGCCATGGGCCGCGACGAGGTGCCGGACCTGCTGGTGCTGGGCGTCTCCGGCACCGACCGTATCGGCCACGTCTGGGGTGCGACGTCCTGCGAGTACGTCGATAACCTGCTGCGCACGGACCGGGAACTGACGGCCCTGGCCCGCTCACTGCCGGCAGACGCGCGGGTCACCTGGGTCATCACGGCGGATCACGGCGTGGCCCGGCTGCCGGAGCGAAACGCCGTACCCGGCGGGCGCCTGTCCGGCGCGCAGATCCTCGAGACCGCCCGCTCGGCCGCGCGGGCGGCGCTGGGCGAGGGCGACTGGATCGCCGGCTACCAGTCCTCGAGCCTGTATTTCACCGCTGCGGGCGACGCCCGGGGTGCGGAGCTCGGCGCGGCGGTGGCCGCGGCACTCACGGATCTGCCGGGCATCGAGCGTGCCTACGGGTTCCGTGACCGGGCGACACTGGCCGGCAGCGAGAGCAGCGTCGACCGTCTGGCGGCGGCCTCCATGCCGGCGGACGTCGACGCCGATCTGCTGGTGGTCCCGGCGGCCGGCTGGTTCAACGAGCTCAGCGACGTCCCGGGCGGGGGCACCAACCACGGCACGCCCTGGGACTACGACCGACGGGTGCCCGTCCTCATGTGGGGGTATGGCGTCGAACGCGTCGTCACCGAGGACGTGGCCGATGCCCGCCGGGTGGCCGCAACGCTCGCTGCCATCCTCGGCGTACCGGCCCCCGAGGACGCGATGCAGCCGCCGCTCGCCGGCGTGGAGACGGCCAGGTAGCCGATAGAACGGGCTGCAGCGACGGCGCCGCCCATCCGGCCGCGTAGCGCTGTGTCGGAATTGACTATCCCGCCGGCCAGCGCGCGTCCAGCATGTAGTTGACCGCGGTGCTTCTCTGCAGGGACATGCCGCGGGTGAACGGGTTGACGCGCACACCGGTCAGGGAGCCGATCTCCAGTCCTCCCCGCTGCAGCAGCGCGCCGATCTCCTCCGGCCTGCGGAACAGCCCCCAGCGGTGCGTGCCCTTCGGCAGCCAGCCGAGCACGTATTCCGCACCGACGATCGCGAACAGCCAGGACAGCGGCGTGCGGTTGATCGTGGACACGAACATGATCCCCTCGTCGGCGACCAGCCGGCTGCAGGCGGCCATGAACCCCTCCAGGTCGGCCACGTGCTCGACGACTTCCATGTTGAGCACTACGTCGTAACGCACGCCGGAATCGGCGAGAGCCTCGGCGGAGGTCTGCTCGTAGCGGACTTCGGCCCCGCTCTCCTGCGCATGGGCGCGGGCGATGCCGATGTTCTTCTCCACCACGTCGATGCCGTGGACGCTGGCTCCGAGCCCGGCGATCGACTCGGACAGGATGCCCCCGCCGCAGCCGACGTCGAGTACCGACAAGCCTCGCAGTGGCCGTGGACCGGCCGGGTCACGGCCGGGGAAATGGCGGCACAGCCGGTCGCGGATCCAGCCGGTGCGCAGGCCGTTAAGGGTGTGCAATGGCCAGAACGGACCGTCGCGGTCCCACCAGGTCTCGGCCAGCTCCGTGTAGTAGCGAACTTCCCGCTCGTCGATACTGGAAACCGTTTGCGTCACGGTTCTGTCGAGATTCTGATCTGAAGTCATGGGGTCACGATACGCCAATGGTCGATATAGTGATTACATTAGTAGTTAACAGGACATGGACAGATGACGGGACGACCGCCGAAACTGTGGCCCGCCTTCGACACGATGGCGCTCGACGAGGACCTGATCCGTGACCTCCGTTCAGATCACGCCGGCGAAACCGGTGCCGTGTGGGTCTACAAGGGGATTCTCGCCGTAACGGGCGACGGCGGCGTGCGCGAGTTCGCCCGCGCGCACCTGGCCACGGAGCGTCAGCACCTCGACTTCTTCGAACGCTGGTTACCCCGGCATGCCCGCAGCCGTCTCACGCCGCTGTGGCGTGCGGCCGGCTGGGCACTCGGTGCGCTCCCTGCATTCTTTGGGCCGGCAGCGATATACCGCACCATAGAAGCAGTCGAGACTTTCGTGGAGGATCATTACCAGCAGCAGATAGACAAGCTGGCGCAGCGGCCGGAGTGGGCTCCGCTGCACACCCAGCTGCAGCACTTCTGCGCCGATGAGGTCCACCACCGGGACGAGGCCGGCGCGAGCCTCACCTCCCCGCCCGGCCGTGCGGGGCGCCTCTGGATGCGGATTGTCGAAGCGGGCTCGGCGGCAGGCGTGCGAGCCGCCCGGTACTTCTGAACGGAGGAGCAGCGCATCAGACGCTGGAGATTCAACGTGGACCGGGTGCCGCCCCGGCCGGAAGGATGCGCAGCAGCGAGCCGTTCCCGTCATGACCGGGATCGGGCAGAGGAACGCGGGAAACGCGACCCCGTACCCGCGCTCCGTCGGGCCGACGCCGTCTACGAAGACGTGATGTAGACCGGAATGGGGCCGCTCAGCCGCCTTTCTTCAGTCGCCCGCGGAACAGATCGCGTCTGCTGACAGCGTGACCGGGCGCCGCTTCCTCGCTGCCCGGCTTTGCCAGCAGACTCTGCAGCACTTGTGCCGCAATGTTCTTCGCCGCCTCGTGATCAGGCACGCCGATGACATTGGTGAACACGGGCGCGGCCAGGAAGACCTCCTCGTCGTCTTCGGAGCGATTCGCCGTGAAGCGCACCGTCTCCGAAGGCAGGTGCCAGTCGCTCTGGTCGCCCTGCTCCACCGCCGACCAGTCGTCGCGCTCCCCCGGCAGAAGGATCAGGTTGATGAACCAGGGCGTGATGAGGATGCCGAGCCGGTGGCCTTCCCATTCGCGAAACCCCACGGGCTCGATGGAGAGCGAGTCGTTATAGAACGGCAGGTCCCGCATGCGCGGCTCCGCCTCCCGATAGCGCGCCACAAGGCGTTCGACCGCCGGTTCACTCATGGCAAAGACGCCTCATTCGCTCAAGGGCAGGAACTTGTCCGGCTCGGCATCGCACTGGGGACAGCGCCAGTGTTCGGGCAAGGCCGAGAATGGCGTCCCGGGTGGCACCTGTTCGACGTCGTCTCCCTCCGCGGGATCGTACACGTGCCAGCAGATACGGCACTCCATGCGGGTGTCGTCGCTGATCCGGTCGTGCATCGCCTCTTCCATATCACTCCCGGCGGCCGGGCCGCAGTCAGTCGTCGGTCCAGTAGGCCTCAAGCAACTGGGCGAGACGCTTGCCCGAATCGCGTACGTCTTCCGGCGCCGCCTCGACGACGTGGGGCAGCTCCGTAATCTCGATGGAGTTCAGGATCAGTTTGGCCATGGAATTCGCGTAGCGCACCCACCACACGTCGCGGACGCGTGTCGCCGAGATGATGCAGCGACCATAGCCCCGGGCCAGTATGTCCACCGGGCCCTTGCCCAGAGTCTCGTCCAGGAACAAGAGGTCCTCATCGGACACCGGCAGCAGCGTCAGATTGATGACGTGGGTCTCGTCACCCGGTTCCCGATTGGCGACCCGGTCGGCGATCTCGGTCAGGATGGCCGGGGCATTCGGGGCTCCTGGCGGCGCTTCTCGCCCGCTGACGTCTGCGGGCCTCCGGTCACGCCCCAGGTCGCCCAGACGGGCGATGAATGGCGCCTCTGCCACTTCCAGCAGATCATGGGTGACCTTGCCATCATCGTTGAAATAGAACGTACGCCAGACACCGGTCAGTACCGACTCCTGGGTCTGGGCCACGAAGTCGCCGGTGAATTTAACCGCCACTTCGCCTTCGCCGAGGACCTGGTTGACCAGTTCGCGATTCTCCTCATCGAGCCCGGAGATATCGGCCAGGGCGGGTTTGCCCGGCTGCCACTCGTCGAGTGTCTGCTGCAGCCAGTCCATCGCTGCGCGCGCTCCCGTCAGATTCTCCACGGACTCAGGGTCCGGGATGGAGGGCGGCTCGTACATGGACATGCCGCGGGGCATGTCGATGTACTGCAGCTCGGAACCATCGCTCTCGCTCGGCTGGCTGCCCGGACCTATCGCGACAATGGGTATGTCTCTGATGTTCATCTGTGCTTCCCCCGATCGATCGTTGGGCGGTTCAGGCAGTCACTACCGGAATCTTGAATCCCGGCGGACGCCGCGGTTCAGAGCGCATGATCTCGTTGATCTCGTCGAGGTACTCCTGCCAGTTCCGGATCCGCGAGATGACCCCGAGATAGCCGCCCTCGCGGACGAACACCAGTGAGGGCCACTCCCGGAAACCGTACTTCTTCTGCAGCTCCTTCTCCGCCTCCCTCGTCACCACGGCCGGCCTCAGCTGGCCGTCGAATGCGGAAACGATCTCCGGAAGCACGACGGCCACGTCCACGGTCTCACCGAACTTCTTCGGCTCACCGGCGAAGAACAGTACGTTCACCGCGGGATCGGCCACGAATTCGTCATGCTCCTCCAGCCCGACGGCAGGATAGGCGTATTCGTCGATCAGCCGCTGGATCAGCGGATGGTTCAGGGTCTCTCCCAATGGACTATCTCCAGGTCTCTTTCGTATCCGGCCGGCCGGATTCGTACTCGTCCATGTTGATGGCGTCAGGACCAGTCAGATCCGTATTCTCGAGGGGCTTGTCGCGTTTCCGGTAATCAATACCCCAGTCACTCAGGATCCCGAGGGCGGCTGCCACCGCTTCCGGGAGGCGGGCCTTCACAGAATCGCGCAGACTACCGCCATAGTCATTCAGGAACTCGGGCTGTACGCCGACCAGCGCCAGCTTCTCGGGCGCCTGGCCGAACATCTCGGCCGACATCAGCACCTCCTGGAAGCCGGTCTGGTGCATGCTCATCTTCTTCACGCCCATGAATTTCGGAACGTCGTCGCCGACGATGACCTTCATCTCGGCGGGCTCGAGACCGAAGTCGATGGCGTCGAGGATCAGCAGGTTCTTCGCGGAACGCACGTAGGGCAGCAGCATCAGGCCGAGGGTCCCGCCGTCCATCACACGGACTTCCGGCGGGAATTCGTACTGCGCGTTCAGTTGCTCGGCGGCGCGCACGCCGAAACCCTCATCGGCCCAGAGCGGATTCCCGATTCCGAGGATGAGGGTCTCGAACCCGACGGGGTCCCCGTCCGGCGTTACTTCCGCTATGTCGTCCGTCACCGCGGTTCGTCGCCAGGGTAGTCGTCCTTGTAGAACCGCCAGCCGGACATGATCGTGCTCACGCTGGACTGACGACCCATGAGATCGGCGCGTATCGCCATGTAGGTATGGATGATCGCGAAAACGATGATCAGCCACATGCCGAAATTGTGCCAGGTCTTCACACCCATCGAGTTCGGGAAGAGGACGAATACCCAGCCGAACAGCACGTCTGCCCAGCTGCCGTCACCCAGCCCTTCCGAATAAAGCGCGAAGCCCGTGATCACCAGGAACAGGCCCAGGATGAAATTGAAGAACCACATCGCGCTCTGTGCCAGCGGATTGTGCGCCTTCGTCTTGTACGTCTTCCGGGTCAGGAAGCTATAGTACTTGATCTCGTGGAACAGCTCCTTCCACCAGCTTCCTTTCCAGACGGGAAGGTAGAGCAATTCCCGCGAGTACTTGTTGCCGACGAAGCCCCAGTAGATCCGCACCAGCAGTCCGATCGTGAATACGTAACCCGCAATGAAATGGATCATCCGGATGTTGCCCATCAGGAAGGACTCACTCGCCTCCCCCGGCACACTCGGCAGCGGATTCCCGATCAGATAGCCGGTGACGCACAGCACCACGATGCTGATGGCATGGACCCAGTGCCAGATGCGGACCGGCGCCTCGTAGATATACTCGGGCTTCAGGTTCGCAGGACTGCGCCCACCCATCGCCTCTGTGCTCGTTGCCATGATCGTCTCCTAGTCGATTCCTCGGTTAGCCAGAACCCCTAGCGGACCTTCACCGACGTGAGTTCCTCGCCGTCGGGCGAGATCACGTGCGTGGCGCAGGCGAGGCAGGGATCGAAGCTGTGGATCGTACGCAGGATCTCCAGTGGCTGTTCCGGGTCCGCCATGGGCGTGCCGAGCAGCGCGGCCTCGTAGGCGCCGATGTTGCCCTGGTGATCGCGCGGCGAGGCGTTCCAGGTGGACGGGACCACGCACTGGTAGTTCTCGATCTTGGCGTCCTTGATGTGGATCCAGTGACCCAGCGAGCCGCGCGGCGCCTCGCCGTAACCGACCCCCTTGGCATCCTCCGGCCAGGTCTCCGGCTCCCATTTGGTCATGTTCGCCGTCGCGCTGTCGCCCGCCTTGATGTTAGCCATCATCTCGTCGAAGACAGTGCGCATCTTGTGGGCCGCCCAGGAGGTCTCGAGCCCGCGTGCCGCGGTACGTCCGAGGGTCGAGAACAAAGCGGTGACCGGCAGGTCCAGGTCGCTCAGCAGGCCGTCCACCTGTTCCGTGATCTCCTCATTGCCGCGTGCGTAAGCCACGATGTAGCGGGCCAGCGGGCCGACCTCCATCGCGTTGCCGCGCCAGCGCGGCGCCTTCAGCCAGGAGTACTTGGCGTTCTCGTCGTGAGCCTCGATCTTCGTCTTCGTACCCTTGGCATTCGGACCGAGCTCAAACTTCGGCTCGGTGATGCCGTCCCAGGGATGGAGCCCTGCGTTGGGGTCGCCCGGGTAGTCGTACCAGGAGTGGGTGACGAATTCCTGCACCTGCTCCGGATCCCTCGGGTCGACGTCGTATACCGTCGACAGGTCGCCATTCAGGATCGCGCCCTGCGGGAGCATGAAGCTGTCGTTGTCGAACTGGTTCGCGAAGCGGGGGAAGTCCCCGTAGGACATCACGTTCTTGCTAGACAGGCCCCCGCCGAAACCCCAGTCCTTGTAGAAGGAGGCGATCGCCTTCAGGTCGGGGATGTAGACCTGATCCACGAACTGGATGGACTGGGTGATGATGTCGGACACCAGGTTCATCCAGTACATGTTGAGCGCACCGACGCCACCCGTATCGTTCATGTTGATCGAGCAGGGAGCACCGCCAACCAGCCAGTTCGGATGCGGGTTACGGCCGCCGAAGACCGTGTGGATCTTTACGATCTCCTTCTGGAAGTCCAGTGCCTCCAGATAGTGCGTCACCGCCATCAGGTTCGCCTCCGGCGGCAGCTTGTAGGCCGGGCTGCCCCAGTAGGCGTTGGAGAAGATACCCAGCTGGCCGGATTCGACGAAGCGTTTCAGCTTGTTCTGCACGTCGCTGAAGTAGCCCGGCGAAGACTTCGGCCAGTTGCTGATGGACTGCTGCAGCTGGGAAGTGGCCTTGGGATCGGCGCTCAGCGCGCTGACCACGTCTACCCAGTCCAGGGCGTGCAGATGGTAGAAGTGCACCAGATGATCCTGGGTGTACTGCGCCAGCATCATCAGGTTCCTGATGTGATTGGCGTTGGTCGGGATCTGGATACCCAGGGCATCCTCGACGCAGCGTACCGACTGGATGGCGTGCACGCCGGTGCACACACCGCAGATACGCTCGACGAAAGCCCAGGCATCGCGGGGATCGCGGCCCTTGAGGATCACTTCCAGACCGCGCCACATGTTGCCGGTGGACACGGCGTTCTGGATGACATTGTTCTCGTCGACATTGACTTCGATGCGCAGGTGGCCCTCGATCCGGGTGACCGGGTCCACGACCACGCGCTGACCGCTGTCGTCAAGATTGAAGCCGTTCGGCGTGGTGATGCTGGCCATTACTGCGTCTCCTCAGGCTGTTTGCGCGTCATGTGGCTGATGGCGGAGCCGGCCGCGTGGGCCGCCACACCAATAGCCGCTGCACCGGCGAGTACTCCGCCGATCTGATCGGCCGTGGCCTCGGCGCCGGTTGGAGCGACGTCGAGTTTGCCGATCGCACTGTAGAAGCTGCCCTTGTCCCAGAAATCGTCTTCGGCGCAGCCGAGGCAGCCATGGCCCGACTTCACCGGCCAGGACAGGCCATCATTCCACTCCACGGTGGAGCAGGCGTTGTACGTGGTCGGGCCTTTGCAGCCGACCTTGTACAGGCAGTAGCCCTTCTTGGCGCCCTCGTCGTCGAACTCCTCGACGAACTGGCCGGCGTCGAAATGCGGCCGCCGATAGCACTTGTCGTGCAGCCGCTGGCTGTAGAACATCTTCGGCCGACCCTGACGATCCAGTTCGGGCAGTTGGTCGAAGGCGATCATGTAGGTCAACACGCCGGTCATGACCTCCGGAATCGGCGGGCAACCCGGCACCTTCACGATGGGCTTGTCCTTGATCACCTTGTGGATCGGAACGGCGCGGGTCGGGTTCGGCTTCGCGGCCTGCACACAGCCCCAGGAAGCACAGGAGCCCCAGGCGACGATGGCCTTGCAGTGAGCGGCCATCTCCTTGAGCTTGTCGAGGTAGGGAACTCCGCCCGTCATGCAGTAGACCCCGTCCTCGTTCAGCGGCGGGTTGCCCTCGCAGGCCAGGATGAACTCGCCGTCGTACTTCTCGATGGTCTGCTTCAGGATCTCCTCCGCCTGATGACCGGCGGCGGCCATGAGCGTGTCGTCGTAGTCCAGAGAGATCATGGACAGCACGACGTCGCTGGCGAGGGGATTGCCCGACCGGATGAAAGCTTCGGTGCAGCAAGTGCACTCCAGGCCATGCAGCCAGATCACCGGCGTGCGCGGCTTGGTCTCGAGCGCGTAGGCGATCTTGCCCGCGAACTCCGGACCGAGGCCGAGGCCGGCGGCGGTCAGGCTGCAGAACTTCAGAAAGCTGCGGCGGGTGATGCCATGCTGGCGCATGACCTCGTATAGGGTTTCTCGGGCTGCCATGGCGACGTCCTCTTCTGCTGCTGTGTTCGTCGCTGAATTGGCCATCCCGCGTCTGCCACCATCGAGGGGCCGCAACACGGCTGGCCGTCACCAGCGCGGACGGGTTCGACACGTAGCGTTCTGCTTGTCTTTCAGTCGCTAGTCCCCCATCCGCGTCTATTGTTGGAGTACGCAGTCCATGACTCCATACTGGTAGATACCTACGCGGGTCACGCCAAGGCGCAGGGGCGGAGAAGAGCCGGGCCGGGGAGAGGCGACGGCGCGCCTGGCAGGCCGTCCCGGCAGCTCCGCGGGACGGTCTCCAGGGCCGCGGATCAGTCGAGGACGAGGACGTCCGGGCCGGGTGAGAGCTCGTACAGGCGCTCCACGTCGGCCGCCCGCCGGCGCAGCGCCACCGACTGGTTCACCGTGCCCTTGTCCGACAGCTCGTGGCCGTCGATGCTGGGGGGCTCGTCCAGGAACGCGATGCGGCGGATGCGGGTGCTGGAGCCAGGATTGGCGGCGTTGTGCGCCCCCAGAGCCCGGGCGAGGTGCTCGCGTATAGCGGACTCGGCGGCCAGTGCGCGGGCGCCGGCGGCAGACTCGCCGAGCAACTGCTCGACGCCGGCCGGACTGGGCCAGGCGAGCACGGCGACATAGTCGCGGTCCAGTCCGCAGACGAGGGCATCGCTCACCAGCGGCGAGCAGGCCTGCAGCACGGCCGCCCGCAGATTGCCGGCAGACACCCAGGTGCCGTTGGCGAGCTTGAACTCCTCGGCCAGGCGGCCCGCGAACTTCAGACCCCGCTCCAGGTCGCCGGGCTCGTTGAAGCGGGCCGCATCGCCGATGATGAAATAGCCTTCCGCGTCGAATATCTCCGCGTTCTTCTCCGGCTGGTGCAGGTAACCCGGCGTGATCATCGGCCCCTTCATGCGGATCTCGTAGCGGTCGTCCTGCGGCACCAGCTTGACCGTCAGGCCGGGCATCGGCAGGCCGATGCCCACCTCCTCGCTGTCGAAATAGATCGCCATGCAGCCGGAGGCGGTCTCGGTGGCCCCGTAGCCGGTGGTGAAGAAGACCCGCTTGCCGGTGGTGCGCACGGCGAGCTCCTGCAGACGGTCGTACAACGCCTGGGGCAGACCGGCGCCGCCATAGAGCGCAAGACGGAGCTTCGAGAAGAACCGCTCGCGCAGCTCCCCGTCGCGCTCCAGCGCGTCGGCCAGCATGGCGTAGCCGGCGGGCACGTTGGTGAAGAAACTGACCGGCACGTCCTTGAGATTGCGGATCGTGAGGTCGAACCGGCCGGGCAGGGGGCGACCGCCGTCGATGTGCAGCGTGCCGCCGCTGACCAGAACCCCCATCTTGGTACAGGCACCCGAGACGTGGTTCCAGGGCAGCCAGTCCAGCATCACGTCGCCCCAGCCGGCGGTCTCGCCCAGCACCTGACGGCCCTGGGCCAGGTTGGCCATGATCATCCGCTGGGTCTGGATGACCGCCTTGGGCAGGCTGGTCGAGCCGGAGGTGAGCATGTAGAGGGCCGGCGCGTCGGGTTCCAGCGCGCCGATCGAGCGGAGCACTTCGGGTCCCGCCCGCAGCGCCAGAACCTCCGACAGGGCGACCGCCGGGCGCTCCAGCAGCTCCGGCTCCTCGGTAACCACGATGGCATCGCCGAAATCCACGGCCTCCAGCGCGGCCTTGTACAGGGCGGTCTGCTCGGCAAACACCACGGCCGGCCGCACCAGCTCGAGCACGTGCTTCAGACGGCCGTAATCGCCCCCGACGGCGCCCATGAGGGCATAGTTGATGCTCACCGGGCACACCGGCAGACCGACCGCCATGGCGCCGTACTTGAATACGGCGTGGCGGATGGAATTGCCGGACAGGATCAGCACGGAGCGGTCCGCCGGTATGTGATTATCCAGCAGCCACTGGGCAACCGCATGCGCGTCGCGCCGGGTCTCCCGGTAGGTATGGGATATCCAGTTCCCGTCCCCGCCCTCCCGTTCCGCGAGATAGGGCTGACCCGGACGCTCTTCGGCCTGGCGTTCCAGCTCCAGCAACAGGTTCGGGACGTAGGGCTCCAGGACCGTATGCGGGGTAACGATCAGCGTGCCGTCGGGGCGCTGTTCCACCGTCATCCGGGCCGACGGAAACGCGACCTCGCGGAACGGCGCGTTGCGGAAATCGGTCATCGGCGCTGTGTCCTCGGCGTTTTCCCCGGCTGAACCGATCCTCATCGACCGGGTCGAATAATGCAAGTGACGGAGCCCTGTGCCGGAGCGGAGCATCGGGTGCCGGGCAGCGGGTATGGTCGCTTGCATAACATGACTCTATACTTGGCGCAGATTCGAATACCGAGACGGGAGAGAGGGGCCGCAAGCAGATGATCCAGAGTTCACCGGAGAGGATTGCCGAGTATCAGCAGCGGGGATGGTGGCAGCAGAGCACCGTCGACGACGTCTTCCGTGCCGCCGTGGCCGCAGCCGGCGGCGACGAGGCGGTGGTCGATCCGCCGAACAAAGAGGAGCTGACCGGCACGCCGCCGCGGCGCTACACCTTCGCCGAGCTCGACCGCCTGGTGGACGGGCTGGCCAGCCGGCTCCTCGCCCTGGGCCTGCGCAAGGACGACGTGCTCGCCACCCAGCTGCCGAATACGGTGGAGGGCGTGGTGGCGTTCCTCGCCTGCGCCCGGCTGGGGCTCGTCTTCTGCCCGGTGGCGATGCAGTTCCGCGAGCACGAGTTGCGCCACATCCTGGGCAAGTCCGGCGCCAGCGCCTTCCTGACGGTGCCCCGGTTCAAGGACACCGAGCCCGCCGCCCGTGCCGAGGCGCTCGCGCCCGAGTTCGACCGGCTGCGCCACCTGCTGGTGTGGCGCGAGCAGGAGGCGGACCCCACCGATCTGTCGCTGGAACGGCTCGCCGGCGCCGACCCGGAGCCCCTGCGGGCCTATCTCGAGGCGCTGGAGATCGACCCTCACGAGACCCTCACCCTGTGCTGGACGTCGGGGACCGAATCGCGGCCGAAGGGCGTGCCCCGCCACCACGCCCACTGGGTGGTGAACGGGGAGTCCTGCAGCGAGTGCGGCCAGCTGCAGGAGGGTGAGAATATCCTCAATCCCTTCCCGATGGTCAACATCGCCTCCCTCGGCGGCATGGTCATGCCCTGGCTCATGACCCGCGGCAAGCTGGTGCAGCATCACCCCTTCGACCTGCCGGTGTTCCTGCGCCAGATGGCC
>Ga0102929_1000930_pt1 | contig 17332 bp, 10 predicted proteins | sample SalPonR1_B_D2_MG_FD_78510 | JGI IMG/M metagenome (GOLD analysis project Ga0102929, IMG submission 78510) | Salt pond soil microbial communities from South San Francisco under conditions of wetland restoration - Salt Pond MetaG R1_B_D2_MG | ecosystem: Environmental > Aquatic > Marine > Intertidal... | reverse complement strand
TACTCATGTTTGCCAATGATGTGAGTCTGTCTGACAATGCAACCTGGGGTTCACTCACAAAGAAATTTGAAATATGCATAAGCTTACCCGCCTGTTCGCGTATAGCTGCCACAACTCTGGGGTGGCAATGCCCCACATTGTTGACCGCTATACCCGCCAGCGCATCAATATACTCTTTGCCTTCCGCGTCGCGCACACGAGCTCCAGCTCCGCAGCAAATAGCTATGGGGAAACGTTTAAAAACGGGTAGGTAATTTTTCTGGTCTAATTGGGTATAAAACGAATTGGGAAGTATGTGTTTTTGACGTTTCATTTTATTTTTCAATTAAAGTTCCTGTCTGTTGATTTTCAAACAACAGGGTAATTTGACTGGGTTTGGTGCCGTTTATGATCCGTGCACTTTTAGCTCCGGCCTCAATGGCTTCAATGCAGGCATCGGTTTTGGGAATCATTCCACCCTGTATCACGCCTTCGGTTCTCAGTTGCTCCAAATCGGCGCGACTTAGGTTCGATAGGATTGATTCGGGTCGGTTCCTATCTTGCAAAAGTCCGTCCACATCGGTAAGTACAATAAACTGTTCCGCCCGCAAAGCACCGGCAATATACCCTGCAAAAAGATCGCCGTTAATGTTAAAGTCAGCCCCATCTTTATCAGATGCGATGCAGGTAATCACCGGAAGGAAATCACGCTCGAGGAGCATCTCGATCAGCTCTGGATCGACACGTTCCACATCTCCAACCTGACCGAGGTCGACATCCACCCATTTCCCATTTTTTTGAGTCTCGTGTTTTCGCTTTTTGGCGATGACCGTTTTCCCGTCCTTTCCCGATAAGCCAACAGCGCGATTACCGGCCGCGTTAAAGAGTGAAACAAGCTCAGTATTTACCTTCCCTTTCAACGTTTGCTCCACGTGGCGTAAAGCTTCCACGGATGTTTGTCGCTGACCGTCAATAAATTTCGACTCAAGTTTAGCGTTGGTGAGTGCTTCCTGGATGAAAGGCCCACCACCATGAACAACAACTACGGCATATCCTTTTGATTTTAAGCTCGATATAGCATCCACCACTTCAGACTTTAACTGGCTATTCGTCATTGCATTTCCACCATATTTAAAGACCAACACAGGTCTTGGGTTTGAGCTCATAGATTATTGGGTTTTCTACAAAAGTGCATTTATACTGCCTCTGGATAATTTCTCCCACCTCTATCCAATATCGATACCGAAATATTCGGAATGAATGCAGATTTCTCTTCTTCCGCTGGTGTTTTGGTCGTCCTTGTTTAACCTATTCTCTTCTTATTGGGTTTGGATATTGTAAACACACCAGCACAGTATTTCTTAGTTCAGAAAAGGCTTCCTACCTTTATAAAAATTTGCCATCACTCCTATCACAACAAAACAACACATCACGCTATCGCTAAAAAGGTGATTAAAGCGATGAAAATATTAAACCTATGAGATTAGAAAAACATTTGTGTATCATCGCAGTTACCGCTTTGCTGTTGGGTTGCAACCAAAATGGAGCAGAAGAACAGTCAAAGATGGAGGAGAGTACGGAGGTGGAACAAAAGGAAGTTCCCCAAGAAAACGAAACTCCTGCAGAAGGTGAAGCAGACCAGTACGGCAGAGAACCCGGCGATGAGCATTACGGGCACGACCACCCGCCCACCGAAGAGCAACAAGAAAACCCTATGTTTCTTCAAGAAGAAAAAACTTCTGGAGAAGCAGATCAATACGGAAGAATGCCGGGCGATGAGCACTATGGCCACGACCATCCACCACAAAATCAGGCGCAAGACAACCCGATGAAAGCAAAACCAGAAGGCACTAGTGGCGAAACGGACGATTACGGCCGAAAACCTGGCGACGAACATTACGGCCATGATCATCCTTAGGCCGGGTTACAAATCCAGCGATCCTGTCTCGAATTGAAGAGCATTTTTGCCAAATTCAGCCAGCTAAGTGTTTTCACTCATTTTGGTTTAAGAAGCAGGAAAGGCCATTTTTTTTATTTAGATCCCTTTTGCACGGTTTTGGACTCACGTTTAAATAAATGCTTCAAACCCTTAATGGGCCTTTAGAGATCTTGGTTTCCAGCAATCTCTATCGCGGTGCTTGATGAATGGCCTGTTTATTGATCACATTCCATTAAACCATAAAACCTTACTTTCATGATTGAATGGATTATAGTGTGTGCCGTTCTGGCTGTAGTATTTGGAGTATTGGGCTTTGGAGGCATTGCCAGAGGATTCGCATCAATAGCCAAAATTCTCTTTTATATTTTATTGGTGGTCTTGGTTGTATCCTTGATAACCAACTTTTTATAACAGGGAAATCAAGAAAGTCGATTCATTCCAGATTGACTTTTTTTCAATGCATCCCTCCTAAATTTAAGGGCTGCTCCTTAGTAAGCAATTGCAAAGCGCTTAAGATTTAGAATACCCCGATCCGTTCGGCGCTCCAAAAAAAGAGTAATGATGCAATAGGATTCGCTCCTTCGACAGAAATTGCCGGACTGGAAGTTTTACTTGACAAAAGTAACCCCGTGGTTCCCGCAAATTTCAGCTATCTTCTCAAAGTTGGGCGGCCCGGCTGGTAAATCCGACAGTTCCCCAAACATCTTTTCTATTCCGGCTGGAAAGGCACTGGTAATCATTTTTGCCTTTTCTGTTCCTACTACTGTCCAGGCATGAACTACATTTTTTGGCGCGAAGGCGGTATCGCCAGCTTCCAAGATCGTAGTTTTACCGTCGACCATTATCTCTATTTGTCCTTTTATAACCCTGAATATTTCATCTTCCCTGGTGTGAACATGGGGTGGAATACCGATTCCGGGCTCTACATCATCAACCCATTCTACCAACTGGTCGGCGGTATCACTTCCTATTAATTTATGGGTTTGCACATCTCCAATAACGTTTAATACTTTACCGTCGCCCTGTTTAACAATTTTGGGTGCGAGTACGCTTTCCTCGTTGGGGTTATTTTCTTCCTGAAAAAAGTTACTGCCGATTGATACACCAGGCAGCAAAGCGAATCCAAACCCCAATCCTGAAGTTTTAATAAATTTCTCCCTATCCATTTTATATTTATTTATACTATTTGATTTAGTTGACTTTTTGGTCACATTTCTATTTGGTCTCATTTCTATACTAAATCAGGCTCCTTTAAATAAATTGCAACACCGGTCTCTTCAGTCTCTAAGCACTGCAAATAAGCTTTCGCCACGTCAGAAGCTTGTGGGCATTTACTTCCATCCATTTGCATGGCCTCTGCAGTTTCCTTTACAAAAGGCGGATGTACAACCAAGATCCTGCGATCTTCTGTCATCTCTAAAGCAAGTGCTTTGACAAAGCCTTCTATAGCAGCGTTAACCATTGCTATGCTCGATGTTTTCGGCCACGGTTGATGGGCAAATATTCCACCCGTGAGAACGATGACACCATTTGGATTCAATTTTGGCAACCCAGCACGAACCAAGCTAACCTGGCCCATCAACTTGCTATTTAGTCCAATCCTAAACTGTTCGTCAGTTAGCTCAGAAAATGCTCCAAAGCTAGCGTCGCCAGCCGCACAGATAAGGGCATCAATCTGATTCGTTTTCGTAAAAAATGTTCGGATAGATTCAGAATCTTCAATGTCAATCCTGTCTTCTGAATGACGCGATGCACCAGTTACGTGATATCCTTCGGTTTGGAGTAAATTTTTTACGGCACTCCCAATGGTTCCCGTTCCTCCTACCACAGTTACTTTTTTCATCATGTATCTTTAAATCCAAAGATAGATGACCGATCATGCACCAAAGCTGTGATAAAATCGGTAAAACCTTAGATTTTCAGCAAAATCAACTTTTCCTGAGTTTAGAAGGTGTCGTACCCGTATGATTCTTTAGAAAATAGCTGAAGTAGTCAGGTGATGAAAAGCCCAGTCCGTAGGCTATTTCTTTAATCGTCTTATCGGTAAACTTTAATTCGTGTCGAGCTGCCATAAGTAGCTGTTCGTTTATGAGGCTTTTTGCATTGGTACCGAGAATTTCTTTCACACATTCATTCAGATATTTATCTGAAACATGTAAGTACCGGGCATAATGGTTAACTGCGTGATATTCTGCGAACCGCTGGTTAAGAACTGTCTTGAATTTATAGACCAGGGTAGCTTTTGCATTATTTTCAGAAATGGATGTTTTTATATTGCATTTTCCATCACAGTAAACAAAGAAGGTATTTAAAAGCGAAAGGATGGCTTCGTCTTTATGATTCAAATTGGTACTCACCAATTCATCGAGCATTTCAAGAATCGATTGCACCCTTTTTTCTATGCCCGGCGCAAGTTTAATTTTCGGAATTTCGTCGGTAGATCTAAAGACGCGAACCTGCGTAATGTGTAGATTTTTAAAAGTTGGGTGATCTAAAATATACTTGGGTAAATAGAGGACATAACCCGATGCACCGGAAGTTCCATTTTTAGAAATTTTCCAGGCAAAGTCGGGACTAAGAAAGAACACCGAATTCGATACATTTCTATATTTTGCTTGATCGAGTTCTATGTACTCCACACCTTTTTTTATCCAGCAAAGCGTATAAGAATCATCAGCTCTTGAACTCGAACTTAAATTACCTTGTATCGGAGTGACTTTTATAGCTGATTGATTCATTTCGGAGTTCTTATCAGGCAATTTGTAAAAAAAAGTCCAAAAGTCGAGTCATAATTAAAACTTTTAATTGAAAGGACTGAGATACGCACGCTTCATAATCAGTCAGCAATCGCCATTATACCATCTCATTATTTTGCCTGCCGAAATATTCAATGGAAGACCTTCAGCAGTCTGATAGTTACATTACATCCCACGGGAAAAATTCACGAAATACTTCAACGTATAAGTATCGGACTCCATCAGAAAATGCAAAGGTTCAAAAATATAGGGTGTGTTGATTTGGACTCCACTGCCTGAATAAAACTTACCTTTGAAGCTTCAATAACATCCTTTTTATGTCTTTTAAAGCCTTGGGTCTGGCACCCTATTTACTAAAATCGATTGCCGATCTAGCCTACAAGAAACCGACTCAAATTCAAGAGAAGGCTATTCCCGAAATTCTCCAGGGAAAGGATGTGCTAGGGTTAGCACCCACGGGTTCGGGGAAAACAGCCGCCTATGCTTTGCCTATTTTGCAAAACCTAGAGGGTAAAACGAGAACGAAGAATCGACATATAAATGTGCTTATTCTGGTTCCCACCAGAGAGTTAGCAATTCAGGTTGAAGCGGTATTTAAGTCTTTATCACGAAACCTGCCTTTCCCATTTAAATCAATGGCAGTTTTTGGTGGAGCTTCGATCAACCCACAAATGAAGGGGATGCAGCATGTGAATATTTTGGTGGCGACTCCCGGCCGTTTATTAGAGCTTGCCGAATCAAATGCCATGCATTTTGATGAGCTCGACACACTTGTGTTAGATGAAGCAGATAAGATGCTCAACCTCGGATTTAAGAAGGAAATGGACCGCATTTTTGCCCGCTTACCCGCGAAACGTCAAAACCTGCTCTTGTCCGCAACCTTAAGTGCGGAAGTGCAAAAGATAGAAAACGTATTGCTCAAAAACCCCACCCACATAAAGGTTGAAGCAGAAAAAGAAACGGTTGAGCTTATCAATCAAGTCGGGTATTCTGTTTCGGCAGAAAAAAAGGGCCCACTTCTTCGTCATTTGATAAAAAGCAATGATTGGAAACAAGTGTTGGTTTTTACATCTTCGGTTTATCAGGCCGATTTAGTAGCAGATAAATTGAAAAAAAACGGTATTGATGCCCAAGCGATACACAGCAAAAAAAGTCAGGGAAAGAGGCGGGATGCACTGACCAATTTTGCAGCAGGAGATTTACGCGTCCTGGTGGCTACAGATTTACTTTCCAGAGGAATTGACATTTCTTTCCTACCCCACGTTATCAATTATGAATTACCCAGATCGCCTAAAGATTTTATCCACCGCATAGGCAGAACAGGGAGAGCTGAGAATCCAGGCGATGCTATTACTTTTGTGACCGAAGAAGACAAGCACCACTTTAGAGTGATTCAAAAGAAAATGAAGCGCTGGGTGGACATGATAGATGCTGATCGGATAGATTTAAAATAAAACGCTGTGATGCAGGTCTAAACTTAAGGATCAATTCGAAATTAGCAGGTTATATAGAGATGGCTCGTTTTACTCTACAAAAAATCTCTTCACTATTGACCCGTCTTCGGTCATAATTTGGAAGATGTAAATTCCCCTGTTAAGGGAATGGATGGGTATATCCGGAGAACCACTCGCATCAATTGTCTGAACAATCTGTCCGGTAATGGCCATTACGCGGACCGATTTCACTTTTTCATACCGATCAATTTTTAAACTTCTCGATGCTTGATTGTAGTAAATATCTCCCAGGTCCTGCTGTTCATAAACAGAAAGAGCAGACTGACATTCCTGTACTTTCTCGTAGAGTTGAGTTTCAGTTTCTGAAGTGAAAACTCTTTCCAAAATTCTATCGGGACAAATTTTGTAGACGACAGGATAGCCCGTTACGTTATAGTCGTCGAAAACTCCCCGATCCGGATCTTCCACATTGAAAATCGGAAATGGAGTTCCGTCCAGCCAATTTCCCTGTGTAACCCAGGGATCTCCATCTCCAATAAAAGCGTTGTGGCCGTTCCATTGATCGTGTTCCAAAGCCAATACCATCAACTCGTTCGTTCCATCCGGGCCATAGGCATTGTAGATGTTTTTCAGTCTATTGGTCTGATGATAATTCCAGCATGCAGGGCAATGTGCGGCAAAAATTTTTACAAAGACGGTTTTGCCTTCATCCAAATATGCATACAAATTGTGCTCCTCGCCATAATAGTCAATAAGGGTGAAGTCCGGGGCTGTATTTCCATCGGCCAGCTGGCCATACATGCCAACATGAATAAAAAGTGTAAATAGAATCAAAGCGATCTTTAACATGACCGCAAGTTAGTCTAAATAAGCACCTTTCGCAATACATCTACCGCTAATAAACAGTTGAAATTGCATTCCTTTTGGCCGCTTAAGAGACTTATTTGAGCCCTGAGAGCAAAAGTTGTTCATTGCAAAAAATACATTGTCCATCTGCCTTGATTCCGTCCAGTTCTAAAAACGAACTGCATAAGTCAATAAACTATCTGGGAAAAGACTATTTGATTGCAGTTACAGTTGCTCGCTTCAAATAAAAGTAAAACACTAACTTCAAAGTAGACCATACTCACCCTGTTCGTCGATATAATTTGATCAGTAATCCGGTTACATCCCTACTTTATAGAGATTGAGACATGGATTTATTCGATTGAAATACTTATCTTTATACGCTGACATTTTAAATGTCATTGCCTTTACCAATCAACAACCAACAACAACCATCACACATGAAAAAGATGCGCCTTTACCTCTTTGCGGGAGTGGTCTTTCTATTCTCCTGCATAAACTCCTTCACCTTGGCCCAAGAAAATTGCACTTTATTGCAAGCCCAGAGCGAAGGTTACAACACTTCAATTTCTAATGTTACCGCGAATAGCGACGGCACTTACACCATCGTTATTATTCTCGAAAATAACGGATGCTCGGGTTGTAAAAAACTAAACCGGTTCACGGTAGAAGCAGATCCTGGCACTTATTCAGATATTGAAGTCCAACTCCTTTCGGGAGACTTTACCTATGCCAATATTGATTTTGGCCCTGACCTTGGAGGGGGCACAACTGGCTTTAGAATAAACAATGCCAACGGTATGGGCAATGGTCAGGCCGCTGCTTTCTCAGTAACTTATACCCTTAGCGGAGGACTCCAGGATCAACAATTCATCGCGAAAGCCGGTCCGTTCAACTTAACCGCTAGCTTTTCAGCTTCTGATTTTCAAGCTGTTCTAGGCTGCCTGAACCCAGCACCGAGCGATATTCTCCCCTATTACGACCCACTGGGCGTAGGAAAGATAGATGACATTATTGGCTATGCGTTGACATCGCTTCATGTATCTAACCAGGATCCGGCTTTTGACCCTAACACAGTTTCTGACGTTTACCGCATCGTAGACGAATCAGTTCTGGTGAAAATAGTAACCCAACCAGACCAATATGAAACCGCTCTCAACGAACTGACAGGTCCGACCTACGGATTGACTATTCCAATAGGAGACCCAAACAACAACAAGATTCAGGGACTTTACCCCATTAATAATCTTCTCTTGCTGAATGAGCGTGGAGATATTTTAGTTTCTGTCAGACCTGCGATACCGGGCAGAACCAATACAGGGCTTATCACTTCTCAAGGGGATACTGCGATGCGGTCTTTTATTGCCAGGGATGTATTCAAGGTTGATGGTACCGGAATTAAAGTGGGCGTAATATCTGACAGTTACAACACCCAGTTGGGCAATCAAGCCTCAGATGATGTGATCAAGGGTGACCTCCCTGGAATTGATAACCCCGACTACCCAACACCTGTAGATGTAGTTCAAGAATATCCCTATGGCGAAGCCAGCGATGAAGGAAGAGCAATGGCTCAGATTGTGCATGATATTGCTCCTGGAGCAGGACTGGCCTTCAGAACCGGTTTTGCAGGTCCTTTAGACTTTGCCGTAGGTATTAATGAACTCCAGCAAGCCGGATGTGATATTATTGTAGATGATGTTACCTATATCACCGAACCCTTTTTCAGGGATGGTGTAATAGCCCAGGCGGCTAATAATGTTGCTTCGCTGGGGGTGTCATATTTTTCTGCGGCAGGTAATTTTGGAACCAACTCCTGGGAGAGTAATTTTAATCCCGTCCCTTCGCAAAACAGCTTACCTGGCGAAACACACAATTTTGCACCAGCGGGGGACCCAGTGGATCTTGCACAAAGCATAAAACTTTATCAGGGACAGTATACCGTTGTATTTCAGTGGGATGACGGTACACCCGGCTTGACAACACAATCTGATTTTGATATCTATCTGGCCAATGATGAAAGTGTTGCTCTTTTTGGCTTAAACAGTGCAAATATCGGTGGGGAACCTATTGAAGTTTTACCTTTCACCGTGGTTGCTGATTCTGTCGAATCCAATTTTCAGATTCTGAGAACGGCTACCGCAGAGGGATATGATACATCTCAACCCACACTTTTAAAGTACGTTGTTTTTAGAGGAACGCTGGAGATATTAGAGTATGCATCCTTAAGTGCATCTACTATAACCGGACAGGCGAATGCGCAAGGTGCAATGGCCGTAGGAGCGGTACTTTATGAAAACACTCCCCAATACGGTGAACCTGCCCCTACAGTAGCTTCTTTTTCTTCGAGAGGTAGTACACCCGTAAATGGTGAATTTAGAGCGAAGCCCGATTTCTGCGCCCCGAACGTCGTAAATACTTCGGTTGCCCTGGGTGGTGGGTTTGATTACGAAGGAGATGGTTTTCCGAATTTCATTGGAACTTCAGCAGCTGCCCCACACGCAGCAGGTGTTGCGGCCCTGCTCAAGCATGCCCGAGAGAAGTATTACCTCGATCCATCATTGAGTCCCACAGAAGTTAAAGCCATTCTTCAAAACACTGCCCTGGATATGCACGCCCCTGGCTATGACGTAGAGTCTGGTGCAGGTTTTATACTTGCCGACTCGGCGCTAAATAACCTGGCAAACCCCACAGCTTTTTTGATTACCGTTACCTACGACACGACACTGGTTCCGGGTTTTGATGAAATTCCAATAACCGTTTCCGGAGAATACCTCAATAGTTCTTCCCAAATCGTTTTTAATGGAGATACTATAGAGAGCTCTCATCTTATTGGCGATACTGCTATTACAGCGACGATTCCGGTTTACGATCCATCTGAAGAACCATTTCCGACAATTCAGGTTGCTAACGAATCACAGGAAGGAACAAACGGTTTGGATGGCGGACTCTCGAATACCGTTTACCTAACTACCAAATCAACCATACTTATAGATATTCAAGATACTGAAAAAACGTATGGAGAAAGCCTCCCAGATTTTACAGCAAATTATTTCCTATCAACCCTAAGTGGAAATGACGCCATATCTGCAGCCGGACTCACCCCAGAAGAACTGGCCCGTGTGGAATCTATTGGTTTTACGACGATCGCCAATTCACTTAGTAATGTTGGGTTGTGGGGTATTGAACCCAACGCGAATGACCCTTTAAATCCACTGAGTAGTGTTGAAGCCACTGACCCGATCGATATCTCACTCCTTGAGCGATTCAATTTCGTTTTTGGAAACGGTCTGATGACGATCAATCCATTGGATATCGTAATTGATCCTAAAGACACAACAATTGTTTTTAATGAAGATATCGTCGGACTTGATTTTAACTACCTATTTAACGCAGATAATGGGTTGAACATTAGTTCCGATGACAGCACAGCCATTTCTAATGCAGTTCGACTCGTACACGGAACCGCATTGGTCAACAGGCCTGCAGCTCTTGTGCAAGGAACTGCGCTGGTAAATGAATTAGGTGATCCTTTGCTTACAGCTGAAGGCTTACAGAATACAAGCGTGATGGTTTCAAACGCGGTAAGGTTAACCCAGGGCACGGCACTTGTAAATGGAAGTTTACTGGATGCAGAATCTTTCTATGAATCGACAGTACTTGCAAATGTCAGTGCCAGACTTGTTCAGGGAACAGCATTAGTTAATGCCAGAAGGTTGGTTCAGGGAACAGCTTTGGTAAACGAATTTGATGATTCCGGAGCAATAATAAATGCCTATCCACTTGTTCAAGGAACGGCATTGGTAAATAATTCAGGTGGTGAGTTGAGCACGTCAACATTTAACGCTGATAGTAACAATGAAACCATAGTTATATTGGGCGAAGGGGATCTTCAGATTTTGAGTGGTGAGGCAGAAGGGTCGGTGGAACTCGAGTCTAATCACCTTGTGACTGGCGGAACTGTGGGAACACACTTCATCGTTCCCGGAGCATTTATTTCTAACAATTTCAATATTTCCTACTTAATAGGCGATCTCAATGTGGAGCCAGATACAGCGATATTTGAATTTGACTCAGAAAGCCTTGTTCAGGTTTATGATGGCGCTTCAAAACAAGTTGCGGTCACCGCCGAACCTGATTCAGTCAGCTACATCGTTACTTACAATGGCTCAGAAACACTTCCTGTAAATGCAGGAACTTACCAGGTTAATGTGTTGGTAACCGATGAAAACTACTTTGGATCTTCCAGTGCAAGCTTAACTATTATTCCGGCAACTGCAGTTGTGAGTATTGATGCGACCAGTGAAACCCAGGTATATGATGGAAATGGAAAATCAGTAGCTGTTACTACCTTTCCCCAGGGAATAGGTGTACAGGTATTGTACGACGGCGCGGAGGCCTTGCCAACTGAAGCCGGAACCTATCAAGTGGATGCCATTGTTACCGATCCCAACTACACCGGTTCAGTCAGCGGAATCTTAACCATAGAGCCGGGCACAGCGGAAATTGCTGTTGCGAATATTGATCAGGTATATGACGGGAATGGAAAATCTGTAACTGTTTCAACTACACCGGGTGGATTAAGCACTTCCGTTACTTACAATGGCTCAGCAGACTTGCCTGTAAATGCCGGCACTTACAACGTTGATGTAACAATAAATGAAAATAATTACGTGGGATCAGCATCAGCAATTCTGAATATTACACCTGCCACGGCGATAATAAGCATCACTAACTTAAGTCAGGTATACAGTGGCGAAGGAAAGTCTGTCACTTTGAGTACAAACCCTGAAGGGCTAATCGCAGAAGTCACCTATAATGGTTCTGCTACACTACCCGTTGATGCAGGGTTATATCTTGTTGAAGCTAGTATCGGCGACTTAAATTATACAGGATCAGCAAATGCAACCTTAACCATTACTCCGGCAACTGCCGCTATTTCTTTTGAAGATCTTAACCAAACTTACGATGGTACAGAAAAATCTGTAACGGTGAACACAGTACCGAGCGGTATAAATGCTAACATATCTTATGATGGTGGAGTGGAATTGCCAGTGAATGCGGGTTCGTACCTGGTAGAAGTGACCATAAACGGAACGAATTATGTGGGTTCGGGTTCTGCTACTTTAACCGTTAACCCTGCCGTTGCTACTGCAAGTGCAGAGGGCATATACTTTATTGATGAGGGGGATGCTCTACCAGAATTTAGCACGATTTACGGTGGGTTTGTTGGTGGAGACGATGCTTCGGTAGTGATTTTCGCGACTTTTAATCTTAGCCCGGAGTATTCAGGAGATGCGGGAACTTATGCGGTTATTCCGGCTCCAGTGCTTTCAACAACAAACTATATTTTCAATACCATTAATGGTACGTTGTATGTGAATCCATCCGGCCCCGGCACGAAACAGGTGAAACCAGTCTTTATATGCTCTGAAGAAATGCTTGAGCCAGATGAGAACGGATATTCTTTCATTGCTTATTTAGAATACGAGAACAAAAATCAGGATAATGTTTATGTTCCGATTGGACCAGAAAATTTAGTCAGCGGAACAGCTTCAGTTGATAATTCTGAACAGCCTGAACTTTTCCTTGCCGGTGGAGGAACTTTAACCATGCCATTTGATGGAAATGAATTTACATGGCAGGTAACCAGTAATAAGAATAACGGAAGCAAAGGAGCTATACCTGCCAATACTTCAAACGCAACCTGCGGCAACAAGTCTAATGATCAGGGCACATTATCAGAGGAAAAGGTCGTTACGATATACCCTAACCCTTCTTCCGGTCAAGTCTTTGTCCAATTGAATAAGCAAACCAAAACAGAAGCCAGAATTGAGTTATTTGACAGTACCGGCCGCCAGCACCAAGTTGAAATAAAACAAGGAAAGGGTCTATACCAAATAAATCTTTCAGGTTATACAAAAGGGTTATACCTGGTAAAAATTTCAATTGGAGATCAAGTTGAAGTAAGGAGACTAATTATCCAATAGCCCTTCTGCGAATTGATATTATAGCGGCCGATGTTTAATACATCGGCCGCTATTAGGTTGAAATAAATATCTTTATTGAATGAAAAGGCTCATTTTCGTCGGTGTATTTATTCTTTTTGTCTCTTCGGGATGGGCGCAGAGCCAAGAATCAGACCCGGTTATAGATAGTATTAAAAACGTACTTTCTAAGCCCCTCGCAGACTCTGTAAGAGTAAATTCTCTGCTCGATCTGGCCGCAAATTATTATCGTGTCGATCCAAAGGAAGCGAATAAACTAGCGACAGAAGCTAAGGAACTGGCACAAGGAAGTGGATATCCTACAGGAGTTGCTTTTGCGCACAAGGCATTGGGAATGAGTTACTATTTCCAGGGCGATTGGGTGAATGCACTTGTTGAGTGGGAAATGGCCCTGGAAGTATTTGAATCCATCAAGGACCTAAACGGGGTCTCGAATATACTTAATAATCTGGGGGCTGTGCACTACAATGGCGGAGATACCGAACGAGCGCTGGACTTCTATCTTCAATCACTGAAAGTTGCTGAGGAAACCAGCGATACTCTTAGAGTCGTTACAGCACTTATAAATATCGGATCTGTTTACCTGGTAAAGGAATCGGGGCACGATTTGGCATTTGATTATTACAAGCGCGCTTTACCCATTACCAAAAAATTAGCTGATTATGACGCTATCGGAACAGTAGCAGTAAATCTCGGAGAGATCTACCTAGGTGATACCATCAGCACGAAGCAGGAGCAGTACCAAACAAAATTAGATTCAGCGCTTTACTATTTTGAAACCGCCCTTGATGCTTACCAGAATTCAGCCACTGGAAATGTTGCCTTCGCACTAAATAGTATCGGAAAGGTTTACACGGCAAGAGGAGAGTACGACAATGCCATCCAATACCAACGAGAAGCTTTTGATTTAGCCAATGCACAGGATAACAGATTAGAAATGGCACAGGCTCTATTAAGCCTGGCTAGTACTTTCGAGAAAAAGGGAGAGACAACAAAAGCGATAGAATCATTCAAAAAAGCCGAGAAGTTATCAAAAGAAATAGAAGCATATAACCTTGAATTTTTAGCATACAACGGACTCTCTGATGTGTACGCTAAAATATCTGATTTTGAAAATGCCTACAACTATCACGTGCGATTCGCTGAAGTTAAAGATACGATCTACAACGCTGAGATGGACAAGAAGCTTCAGGCTCAAACCTTGAGTTACGAGATTGAGCAGAAACAAGGCCAAATATCGCTCCTTGAAAAAGACCAGGAAATTCAGGAAGTAGAACTGGAGCGACAGAAAGCAATCCGAAACGGAACCGCTTTAGCAGGGGTACTATTATTAATTCTCATTGCAGGATTGTACAACCGTTTCAAGTACACCCAAAAAACCGGAAAAATTATCGCGGCTGAAAAAGAACGATCTGATGAACTTTTGCTCAATATCCTCCCATCGGAAACTGCCGAAGAACTGAAAGAAAAAGGAAGTGCAACTCCAAAGTTTTATCCCCGAGTTTCGGTGCTTTTCACGGACTTTAAGGGTTTTACTTCTATTGCCGAGAAACTCTCTCCGCAAGAACTTGTTGAAGAACTCAACGAGTGTTTCATCTCCTTCGATAATATCATTGACAAACACAACCTGGAGAAAATAAAAACCATTGGAGATGCATATATGTGCGCTGGCGGCATTCCTGTTGCGAATGAAGATAATCCGTTTGATGTAGTAAAAGCCGCATTGGAGATCCGCGATTTCATGGAGGAATTGCGCGCAAAGCGAACGGCTCAGGGGCTTGATTTTTGGGAACTCCGCATTGGAATACACACCGGCCCTGTAATTGCAGGAGTGGTTGGAAAAAATAAGTTTGCCTACGATATTTGGGGAGATGCCGTAAACACGGCGAGCCGGATGGAATCTAGTGGTATACCAGGAGAAGTCAATATTTCAGGGGCTACATACGAGATAATAAAAGAACATTTCGCATGTAAGCACCGCGGAAAAATTGCTGCAAAAAACAAAGGGGCGATTGACATGTACCTTGTGGAGAGCTTAAAGTCCGTAAAAGTTGAAACCGAGATGGCCGTTTAGCGGTTCTTCTCGCGTAGACCTAAACCCATTTGCAAACTTGCATTATATAATCTAAACTGGCAATTTGGGAAACTTCATAAATGTTTCTCCACGTCCGTCTTCCAGTGCATGATGCTCCACTTATTTAGCCGATTGCCTCGAGCAAAAATGGTAGTTGAGCATCATTTAAAAAAATTGAAGGAGGTTTCATTCCATTATTCTGCGCTTCCAGACCTAAAGAAAAAGCCACTTAACCAGCGGAGAGAATATCATTCCTGTATAAAATTAGGTTGGGCGAGTTCGGAAACCCACACGTTCGCGAGAATGTTCTCGACAAGCTACTATCGTAATTTAATAAGCTCAAGTTCATTTTATCTCCGTCAAAACATATGTTCCAATAATCTCTTTCACAGTTCGTCTCCATAAGGGATTGGCCCACATTCAGACTTATGACTATTCACGTTGTAAACGCCTGCTACGATCCTGCCATCCTCTCCGTTCATGGCAAACCGCCAGTCCCATCTCAAAAAAGATCGTTTGGCTATGGTTTTCTGATGATTTACTTTTTCCCGGTTCTATTTTCAGGTCCCAATGAAATGCTGGAACCAACCATTGCCAGATTATTGCGTTGAGTCTGGATTGAATCGCATCCACGGTGCAACGGGCGTTATCTCTTGATTACCGATTTCACAATCCAAAGCCAATCTATGGCAGGCTGTTTTTCACAGCCCTAAATTATAGGAATGTTGAAGAGTCTGAGTAGATGAATTTTTTCATGTATTTGAAATATATCCAGCTAGCTGCGACCACGATGGGTCATTGCAGAGATTCTGTGGTTACGGTCATTCAAGAGTAAGTGGCAAAAATTTGGGTGTTCGAGTTTCAATATGTTATCTTATCACCCCTTAGCAAAACGATACCAAAAGCTGACCGACATCCTTCTGCGTGATCAAAAATCGAAATTAAAGCAAAACCGACGAATGACATTTAAAAGTATCAACCCATACAACGGCAAAGAAGTAGGTAAATACGAATCGCTTACGGACGATCAACTCAACGATAAATTAAATCTCGCAGGTAAGGCATTCAATTCCTGGCGCCATGTTTCGCTGCAGGAACGCTGTCGCCTAATGATGGCGGCCGGACAGGTGCTACGCGAGGGGGTGGACGAATACGCCAGGATGATAACGATCGAAATGGGGAAGCCCATCAAAGAAGCTATATCTGAAGTTAATAAATGTGCCTGGGTTTGTGAATACTACGCCGAAAACGCAACTGACTTTCTAGCCGAGGAAGTGATCGAAACCGATGCGCAAAAAAGCCTCGTACGCCACGACCCCGTCGGAGCAGTATTTGCCGTAATGCCATGGAACTTTCCATTTTGGCAGGTTTTCCGTTTTGCCGCCCCTACCCTTACGGCGGGTAATGTGGGACTGCTCAAGCACGCCGCCAACGTTTTCGGTTGCGCGGAGATGATCGAAGACGTTTTCAAAAAAGCTGGTTTTCCAAAAGGAGTTTTTCAAAACCTGATTGTACACCACGACAGGTCAGAGCAAATTATCAAACACAACATTGTGAAAGCTGTTACCCTCACTGGAAGTGGGAAAGCCGGCTCAGCAGTGGCCACACTCGCGGGTAAACACTTGAAAAAGTCTCTCCTGGAGCTAGGCGGAAGCAATGCTTTCATCGTTTGGGAAGACGCTGACATTGATGCATCGGTAGAGACGGCTTTAACGGCAAGAATGCTCAACTCTGGTCAGAGCTGCATCGCGGCCAAACGCTTTATTCTGACAGAAGGAATCTACGATGAGTTTGTCGAGAAATTTGTAGCTGGAATCGAGAAAATGTCAGCCGGAGACCCGATGAACGAAGAAACCGAAGTAGGCCCGCTAGCGCGAAAAGACCTGGCCGACCAATTGCACGAGCAAGTTGAGAAGTCGGTGGAAGCAGGCGCAGAATTGCTCATCGGTGGAAATCAAAAAGAAGCTTTTCACGAGCCCACCGTCCTGGGAAATGTCACCCCTGACATGCCCGCATTCAATGAAGAGACATTTGGGCCACTGGCCGCCATGATCAAAGCCAGAGACATTGACGATGCTTTCGCTATTTCAGAAGAATCGAAATTTGGCTTGGGCGTGACCGTTTGTACCCGAGATGTTGAAAAAGCGCTATCCATGGCCGATCAAGTAAGCGATGGCGCCTACTTTATAAACGAATTGGTGAAAAGCGATCCGAGACTACCTTTTGGTGGCACCAAGATTTCGGGTTACGGCCGTGAATTGTCGAAGGATGGCATCATG
>Ga0102929_1000927_pt1 | contig 17341 bp, 20 predicted proteins | sample SalPonR1_B_D2_MG_FD_78510 | JGI IMG/M metagenome (GOLD analysis project Ga0102929, IMG submission 78510) | Salt pond soil microbial communities from South San Francisco under conditions of wetland restoration - Salt Pond MetaG R1_B_D2_MG | ecosystem: Environmental > Aquatic > Marine > Intertidal... | reverse complement strand
GGCGATCAGCACGGCAAAGACTACAAGCATACCACCCATCACCTTCTCCACATGGGTCAGGTACTTCCGATTGCGCTGCATCCAGCCCATGAACGGCCGCGCGAACAACGCCGCCACGACAAACGGCGCAGTCATCGCCAAACCGTAGACCAGCAGCAACGCCGCACCGCGCCATATGTCGCCCATGCCGCTTGCCACCATGAGGATCGCCGCCAGCGCCGGGCCTACGCAGGGCGTCCAGCCGAATCCGAAGGCCAGTCCCATCAGGTAGGCACCGATCATGGTCGTTGGCTCTGCACCGCTTTCCACCCGCGCTTCTCGGTACAGCAGCGGAATGCGCACGACCCCGAGGAAATGAAGCCCGAAGAGCAGCAGGATCGCGGCGGCAACATAGCTGAGCGGTTGACGGTATTCCGCAAATGCCTGCCCCAGGGCGGTGGCCCCCATGCCCAGAAGCACAAAGATCGTGGTGACACCCAGGGCGAACATCACCGCCGAGGTGATCAGCCGCGCCTGCGCCCCCGGCGCGATCGCACCGTCGCCGCGCATCTCGGTCATCGAAATCCCCGCCATGTAACACAGGTAAAAGGGTACCATCGGCAGAATGCAGGGAGTGAAGAACGACAATATCCCGGCAAGCGCCGCCCCCGCATAGGAAATGTCCAGCATCGGCGATGTCCTTGATCAATTCAAATATTCATATTACGTTGAGTGATCTGAATTCGTCAATCGGGTGCCCCATGCGTCTTTCACGCCTTGCCCCGGCGGCCGCATGTGCGTTGCTGTCTCTTTGCTCCATCACCGGCAGCGCCGAGGCGGCCGAGTTGATCATGGTGGAGGAAGACGGGTGTCACTACTGCATCGAGTGGAAGCAGACACTCGGCCCCATTTATCCCAAGACCGCAGAAGGCCGGTTCGCGCCACTGCGCATGGTGGATGTGGATGATGGTGCGCCCGAGGGAGTGACATTTGCGCGCAGTATCAACTTCACGCCCACTTTCGTTCTCGTCGAGCAGGGGCAGGAACTGGCCCGGATCGAGGGTCACCCGGGCGAAGAGTTCTTCTGGGGGTTGCTGAACATGATCCTGAAGGAAAAAACCGATTTTGCACAAGCCGCTGAAACCGACTAAAGAAGAGTTCGAGGAAGCGCGCCGCGCCCCGGCTCGGGCGGGAGAGGCGCAGGTAACCAGACGGGCTTGCAGCATGGGACTACCGGTTTTCGACGGCTCTTTGGACGAAGACGAGATGGACCGCATGGTCGAGAATGCGACGCGCGCATCGAACTTCCTCAAGGCGATCAGCCACGAGGGACGCCTGATGATTCTGTGTCACCTCGTCTCGGGTGAAAAATCCGTGACCGAACTGGAAAGTCTGCTTTCGGCAAGGCAGGCGGCGGTGTCGCAGCAGCTTTCACGGCTGCGTCTCGAAGGGCTGGTGGTTCCGCGGCGCGAGGGCAAGGTCATTTATTACCGCTTGGCGGATGAACGCCCGCGCCGTATCCTGGAACTGGTCTATGAACTCTTTTGCGCCGAAGACGCCGAGGAGGGACACTGACGCATCGAGCGATCGGGGGAGGAGAGCACGATGTATGACTGGATCACGGACGGAACGCTGGTGGCCCTTCTGGGAGCGCTCACCGGTGTGGCCCTCGGTCTTGCCGCGAGGCTGGGGCGCTTTTGCACCATGGGCGCGATAGAGGACATGCTCTACGGTGGATCCGATGTGCGCATGCGCATGTGGATCCTGGCCATCGGCGTTGCGGCAACCGGCACCTTCGCCTTGTCGGGCCTTGGCTTGATGGAAACCGAACGGTCCTTCTACCTGTCGATCCGGTGGATGCCGCTGGCCTCGGTCCTGGGCGGGCTGATGTTCGGCTACGGCATGGCGCTCGCGGGGAATTGCGGATACGGCGCCATCGCGCGTCTGGGCGGCGGCGACATGCGCTCCTTCGTGATTGTTCTGGTGATGGGGGTGTCGGCTTATGCGGTGTTGTCGGGTCCGCTGGCGTATCTGCGAACCAGTGCGTTTCCGCAGGCCGACGTCACCGGAGGGACGCATCCCGGAATCGCGCATCTGCTGTCTGACAGCGCCGGCCTGCCACTTGTGGGCACGGGGCTTGCGATCGGACTGTTCATCATGCTGATGGCCCTCGCCTCGCGACGCTTCCTTTCAGATCCGCGCAGTATTTTCTGGGCTGTGGTCGTCGGGTTGGCGATCACCGGTGGATGGGCCGGGTCCTACTGGGTTGCCACGCACGGATTTTCCGCCATGCCGGTGGTCTCGCACAGCTTTTCGGCGCCCCTTGGCGAAACCCTTCTCTACACGATGACAGGATCGGCACGGCCGCTTTCCTTCGCGGTCGGATCGGTCGCCGGTGTGGTCCTCGGCGCGTTCATCGGTTCGCTCTTCAAAGGCCATTTCCGCTGGGAAGCCTGCGAGGACCCGCGCGAATTGCGGCGGCAGATCGCAGGTGCAGCTCTCATGGGGGCCGGCGCGGTGATCGCCCTTGGGTGCACCGTGGGACAGGGCCTGTCGGCCTTTTCGGTGCTCAGTTTCTCCGCGCCGGTCACCTTCGTGTCCATCTTCGCAGGCGCGGCCTTCGGCTTGCGTCAATTGATCGAGGGATTCCAGCCGGCCGAGTGACCCCCGGCCGGCGAAAGACTGCGCTACGCGGCCGCCGGAACCTTGTGTTCTGCAAAGGCGTCATCGACTTCGGGTTGAACAACATGGTTGCTGTAGTTTGAAATCGTCTTGACGGCCATAGCGAGTATGATTTCGAGCACATGAATGTCTTCGTACCCGGCCGCCTTGAAGGCCGCCGCCGCGTTTTGAGTCGGCAATCCGCGTGTCTCCCACATGTGATGTGTGAACTCCGACAGCGCCTGCAACTTTTCATCTTCCAGTTGCTTGCCCTCGCGCAGCGCCGCCGTTTCCTCGGCGCTCAGGCCCGACGCATTGACAGCAAGCATGGAATGCGCCGCGGTACAGTAGTCACAGCCATTCGCGCGCGACACGGTCAGGAACACGGTTTCCTGCTCGCGCGGAGTAAAATTGCCCTGCTCGCGAAAGTGCTGGTAGCCATGGAGATACGTCGACAGAAGCCCGGGATTGTTGGCCATGCCCCGATACATGTTGGGCACGAATCCCAGTTTGGCGTGCGCGCCATCCATCATCTCCTTGGCTTGGCCTTGTGCCTCATCATCGCTCAACGGGCGTGTTTCGGTTCTGAATTCCGCGGTCATTCGAGTGACTCCTCTGGTCCGGTTGCGTTCCACCGCCAAGTATGACCAAGCGCCGCCGCGCACCACCGCCTCGTCGGTCACCATCGCGTGAGAGTGGCGAGAGAACCGCGACGGGCGCGCGCCCTTGCCGCACGGTTTTTCTCGGGATTGGCTGGCGCCCGGCGCCGCTTTGTGGCACCCCTTCCGGCCAGACACCGGGCTATTCGGAAGGGGCGCGCCGCGCCATGGGCGAGAAACTGCTGCACAGGCTTGCATGGGTGGTTGCCGCGCTTTGCGTGGCCCCGATCGCTGCCGCCGGGCTGGCGGCCTTCACCGGCGACCTGTCCACCTGGAGCGACGTGCTGGCGCCGGTATTGCCCCGCTACGTTCGTACAACCTTTGCACTCGTGATGATCGTAGGCGTGTCGACCGCCGCGATTGGCACCGTCACGGCCTGGCTCGTCACCGTCTATCGCTTTCCCGGAGCGCGGTGGCTGGAGGTCGCGCTGGCACTGCCGCTGGCCTTCCCGGCCTATGTTCTGGCCTATGCCTATACCACGCTGCTGGACCACCCCGGCGCCGTGCAGACCCTTCTGCGCGATCTTAGCGGGTGGGGACCACGCGATTACTGGTTCCCGGAAATCCGGTCGCTCGGCGGTGCGGCGGCGATGCTGACCATCGTGCTCTACCCCTACGTTTACCTGCTGGCGCGGGCCTCCTTCCGGCAACAGAGCAGCAACGCCTTCCTCGTGGCGCGTACCCTCGGACGGTCGCCGGTCCGGGCGTTCCTTCGGGTGGCCCTTCCGATGGCACGCCCGGCGATCATGGGTGGCGCCCTCCTGGCCATCATGGAAACGATAGCCGATTACGGCACCGTCGCCTTCTTCAATGTGCAGACATTCGCCACCGGCATCTATCAGGCGTGGTTCAGCCTCGGGGACCGGGCGGCGGCGGCACAGCTTTCGCTGTGCCTGCTCAGCTTCGCGCTGCTGCTGGCGGGTCTGGAACGGGCGCAGCGTGGCCGGGCGCGCACCGCCGGGCGCGGCGCGCGGTTCGAAACGATGGAACGGCCGCGCCTGCCGGGCTTGGCCGGCTGGGGCGCCACCGCGATATGCGCCGCCCCGGTCCTGGTGGGGTTCATCATCCCGGTGATAATGCTCGGCGTCATGGCCCACGGATCAGGGCAGAGCCTGCTTTCGGAGCGTTACATGGGACTGATGAGCAACTCCGTGACACTGGGTAGCGTCGCCGCGGTCCTGACCGTGGCCGGCGCGATCGTGATCGGATTCCGGGCCCGGACGCGCCCCGGACCCGGCTCAAAGGGGTTGGTGATCGGCGCGGGGCTTGGTTACGCGGTGCCGGGAGGGGTCATCGCGGTGGGGCTCATGGTGCCCATGGCAGCCTTCGACAATTTCCTCGACAGGGTCATGGAGGCACGTTTCGGCATCGACACCGGCCTGCTGATCACCGGGTCGATCTGGTTGATGGTGCTGGCTTACATGGCGCGGTTCATGGCGGCGGCCCTCAACGCTTATGACAGCGGTATGGCCACTGTGCCCGGCCATTACGATGCCATCGGCCGGTCCCTGGGCCAGCCGGGGCCGCGCCTTCTATGGCGCATCCACCTGCCGGTCGCACGGACCTCGGTTCTGACCGCGCTGCTGATCGTTTTCGTGGACGTCATGAAGGAACTGCCCGCCACCCTGATCCTGCACCCGTTCAATTTCCAGACACTCGCGGTGCAGGCGCACCGGCTGGCCTCGGACGAGCGCCTGTCCGAGGCCGCTGTGCCATCCCTGGCACTGGTGGGGTTCGGCCTCATTCACGTGCTGATCCTGTGCCGGTCCCTTGGCAACCGTGGTGGCGACCGCCGCGCAGCACGTCTCGGAGCCGCGGTGAACGCGGGGTGAGTGCGGGCGGCGAGGCGCCCGCGCCGGGACTCAACGGTCGAGAACCCGGGCTTTCTCCAGATAGACCTCGGCCACACCGCTCAGGCGCGCCGGGTTGTCACCTTCCGAGGCCAGGTGCACCTCTTCCAGAACCGGGGCCAGTGCGCCCAGTTCCGCGTTGATCTTCGCGAGGGCCACCTCGACGGTATAAGTCAGGCGATGGACCTCCTCCATGTCGCTCACTGTCAGCGGATCGCGGGCCAGGATTTCGGCCATCCTGTTGTTGTAAGTGACGAAGTTCTCGACCGCCTCGCCCAGTGTCTCGGAGGGTTCTGGCGCGTAATGGTCCACCGCCTCGTCGGCCGCGGCGGCGGTGAGTCCGCCGAGTGTCACGGCCATCGCGGTCGCCAGGATGCAAAATCCTTGTCTCATCGGGTCTTTCTCCTCTAATCGGTTTGACTCGGTTGGCTGCCATCCGCGCGCAGTGCCGTCATCCGTCGACCCACATGCGGTAAAGGTTGCTCTTTGCCTTGAACAGGCGGTCGAAGGCCGGCGTCTTGCCGTGCTCGTCGAAGATCGCACGGGTCGCCACATCCAGATCGTGCAGTACCTCCCACCTTGCCGGATCGCGCACCCAACTCGTGACCCAGCCGACGATCGCCATCCGCCACCGGCTCCACCCTGTGCAGGGCCGACGTGGGGTACAGCACCATGTCACCCGCCTCGACGCGGATCACCCGCTCCTCGGTGCCGTCGTCGATCATCAGCCCGCCGCCCTCGTAATCGCGGAGCGGGGCCAGCGGCAGGGTGAACGAGAGGTCGGTGCGCGCGTCCTTCATGATCGGATCGTCCACGTGCAGGCCGTATTCCATTCCGGTGCGGTAACGCGACAGCAGCATCCGGGCGACCTTCCGCGGCCGCGCCGCCGACTTGAAGACTTCACTGGCCCAAAGCTTCCCGCGCACTGTCGCGAAGATCGCCTCCAGCTCGTCGGAGGGCCGGGCCTGCAGGTTCGCTTTCACATCGCGCGCATACCGGCCCGCGGTGGACTTGCCATCGGTATATTCGAGCTCGGCGGCGGCCTCCCGGATCGCCGCCAGATCATGCTGGTCCAGAACGTTGCCGATGACGAGGAACATGCGCGGTCAGAGTCCCGAAGCCGCCAGTTGCATCCGCGCCGCGGCGCCGTAGATCACGCTGGCATCCATCTCGAAATCGCCCCCGCCCTGCAGTTCGCCGAAGACGGCGTCGGTGGCCTCGAGCGCGGCCAGCATCCCTTTGCCCGCGCGGGCCGCCGCCGGATCGCCGCTGCCGGCCAGATCCGACGCCTCGTCCGCAACCACCTGGAGGAAGCCCCAGCTGTCCTGGTATTCATGCAGGTTCGAAACCTGGCCGCCCTCGGTCGCGACGGTGTATTCATCCGCCGCAACCCGGGTCAGCGCAACGAGCCCCGCGGCATTGCGGGCCGCGGAAATGCCATTGCGGCCCTCGTCGATGGTGGCCAGTACGGTATCGTATTGCGCGGCGATTTCATCGGCCGGCGCACCGGCCTCGGCCGCGGCCGCGAGCGCCCCGAGCTCCTGCTCCAGCCGACCCAGGCCGCGCGCGGCGAGGGGCTCTGCCACGGCGCCGTATTTCTCCTCGATCGGATGGCCCATATGGGTTTTGGCGGCGGCAAGGTCACCGGTGCGGTATAGCGCCATGCCGGCCCGCAGGTGCCCTTCCATGAAGCCGAGATCGCGGATCAGGCCGGCTTCGGGGGCGAGCATGGCCCCGCCACCCTCGCCTTCTCCTTCGCCTTCGCCTTCTCCGTGGGATGCAGCTTCGCCTTCGCCCTCACCTTCGTCTTCTCCCTCTGCGGAGGCCACCTGAATCCAGTCCGGTGCCTCGGATAACTCCGGCGTCACCTTCCCGGCGGCTTCGGCCGCTCCACCCAGCGTGGTCGCCGCGATGGTGCCCATTGCAAGAGTTCGCCGCACCGTGACAGTCCGGCGCTTTTTCTGGGTTTCATGTGTCATCCTGACCTCCCAGTCGCTGATGAATCCTAAATCCGACTGTTTTAGTCGGTAACCTTGGTCACGGTACCTGTCAATATTTCTTATAAAAATAGTCGATTAAATAGACCGCTGCGATCACTGCCTTACGTTGCGACATCCCGACAACGACAGGCAATCGCCTTTACACTGCTCGGGAATTGAGCAAAATTGTCGCAGTTCGGGTGTCTGCCCCCACGGGGCGGGAACGGAACCCGTCAAGACAGGGAGAAAAACATGAAATCGCTACGACAACTTGTAACCGCAACGGCAATGGTGCTGGGCGCGGCGGGCATCGGCTCCGCGCAGACCCTCAACTTCGCCTACGACGCAGACCCGGTATCGCTCGACCCGCATGAACAGCTTTCGGGCGGCACATTGCAGCTTTCGCACATGGTCTTCGACCCTCTGGTGCGTTGGAACAAGGATCTGGGCTTCGATCCGCGCCTCGCAACCGGCTGGGAACGCATCGACGAGACCACCATGCTTTTCGACATCCGCGAGGGCGTGACGTTCCATTCCGGCAACGAGATGACCGCCGAAGATGTGGTCTGGACCATCGACCGGCTGAAATCCTCGCCGGATTTCAAGGGCATCTTCAACGGCTGGACATCGGCTCGCGCGGTTGATGACTACACGGTCGAGATCAAGACCGAAGGGCCAAGCCCGCTGATGCTGCACACCGCCACCTATGTCTTCCCGATGGACAAGGACTTCTACGAGGAAGGCGGCGCCGAGATCGCCAAGCACGGCGACAGCTTCGCCAGCCAGAACCTTTCGGGCACCGGACCATTCACCATCGCGGAGCGCGAACAGGGTGTCCGCGTGGTGTTCGAGCGCAACCCCGACTACTGGGACGAAAACAGCCCCGGCAACGTTCAGACCGCGGTCCTGACACCGATCAAGGAGGCCCCGACACGCGTCGCGGCCCTTCTGTCGGGTGACGTCGACTTCATCGCGCCGGTTCCGCCGACCGATCTGGATCGCATCCGCGAAAATCCCGAAACCAAGTTGGTGACGATGACCGGCACGCGGATCATCACGCTCCAGATGAACCAGAACCGGCACGAGGCCCTGGCCAATCCCAAGGTGCGCCAGGCGATCGCCTACGCGATCAACAACGAGGGCATAGTCGAGAAGATCATGAAGGGCTTCGGCACCGTGGCGGCACAGCAATCCCCGGAAGGATACATCGGCCACAACCCGAACCTGACGCCGCGCTTCGACGTCCAGAAAGCCAAGGCCCTCATGGAAGAAGCGGGGTACGCGGACGGGTTCTCGGCCACGATGATGTGCCCCAACAACCGCTACGTGAACGATTTCAAGATCTGTGAAGCGTCCGCCGCGATGCTGGCCAAGATCGGGATCGACATCGACCTGACGACCATGCCCAAGGCGCAGTACTGGCCCAAGTTCGACGAGCGCGCGGCCGACATCATGATGATCGGCTGGCATTCGGACACCGAGGACAGCGCCAATTTCAACGAGTTCCTGACCATGACGCCCAACCCCGACACGGGCCGCGGCCAGTACAACTCGGGCGCCTACTCCAACGAGGAGGTCGACAGCCTGACCATCGCGTCGCTGACCGAGACCGACCCCCAGAAGCGTGCCGACATGCTGCAGCGGGTCGAGGCGATCCTCTACGAGGAAGCCGCTTTCATCCCGTTCCACTGGCAGGATCTCGCCTGGGGGGCCCGCAACGGGGTGATGATCGAAGACGTGGTGAACGTGATGAACTTCCCCTACCTGGGTGATCTCGTCATCGAGGAGTGAACCCTGTCGGCGGGCCGGCCCCGATGGCCGGCCCGCCACTCATGAGCGTCTCCGCCACGCCGTTGCGCAACGGCAGGACACGAGGATTGAAACGAGACCGCCCGCAAGGACGGACGAGTGACAGGCCCGTAATCCCCGGCGCAAGAAAGTTTGAAGTCCCGACCATGCACATTCTCGCATTCCTCATCCGCCGGAGCCTTCAGGCCGTGATCGTGATGTTCGTCATCTCGCTGATCGGCTTCTCGATCCAGGACAATCTCGGCGATCCGTTGCGCGAACTGGTGGGTCAGTCCGTCTCTGAAGAGGAACGCGATGCCCTGCGCGCGGAGATGGGCCTCAACGACCCCTTCCTCGTGCAATATGTCCGCTTCCTCGGCAACGCGGTGCAGGGGGATCTGGGCACATCCTACTTTTTCAAGCGCCCCGCCCTAGACGTGATCATGGACAAGTTCCCGGCCACCTTCGAACTCGTGATCGGCGCGGTGACGATCTTCCTGTCGCTGTCCATCCCGGCCGGGATCTACTGCGCCATCAACCGGGATTCCTGGATCACCCGGATCATCATGACGGGCTCGATCATCGGGATCTCGATCCCGGTCTTCCTGACCGCGATCGGCGCGGTCTGGCTTTTCGGGGTTGAGCTGGGCTGGCTTCCCGCCTTCGGGCGCGGAGACACTCTGGAGCTGCCCTGGGGCTGGGAAACCGGCTTTCTCACCCTCGACGGACTCAGCCACCTGATCCTGCCCTCGATCACGCTCAGCTCGATCATGCTGCCGCTTTTCATCCGCCTCATCCGGGCCGAGATGATGGAGGCCATGGGCACCGACTACGTGCGTTTCGCCCGCGCCAAGGGGCTCAGTCAGCGCCGTGTGCGCTACGTGCATGCGTTCCGCAACACGCTCCTTCCGGTTGTCACGGTGGGCGGGCTGATGATCGGTACGCTCATCGCCTACACCATCCTGACCGAGACGGTGTTCCAGTGGCCGGGAATGGGCTTTCTGTTCCTCGAGGCGGTGAACCGCGTCGATACCCCCCTGATCATCGCCTACATCATCGTCGTGGGGCTGATCTTCGTGATCGTGAACACAATCGTGGATTTCGTCTACACCCTCATCAATCCGATGGTGAAACTTCCGGGGGCCAAGGGCTGACATGATTTCCTTTTCCGCCTTCGTCAAACGCTTCCTGTCCGATCCGGTCGCCATCGGGGCCGGGCTGGTGCTTCTGGTGCTGGTGCTCATGGCGGTCCTCGCGCCGCTTCTCGCACCGCAGAACCCCTATGACCTGATGCAGCTGTCGATCATGGACAGCGAAATGCCCCCGTCCTGGAAACCCGGCGGCGATGACCGCTTCCCGCTGGGGACCGACGCACAGGGCCGCGGGGTGCTCAGCACCATCATGTACGGCACCGGCATATCGCTTCTGATCGGCCTCGGTGCGGTGGTCGTCCAGGGGGTTCTGGGGATCACGCTGGGCCTGCTGGCGGGTTACAAGGGCGGCTGGATCGACAGTTTCCTGATGCGGCTTGCCGACATCCAGCTGTCGCTCTCGACCCTGATGATGGCGATCATCGCTCTCGCGCTCTTTCAGGCGGCGTTCGATGCCAATATCTATGCAGATTACGCGATCATAATGCTGATCCTCGTGATCGGTATCGCGGAATGGCCGAAATTTGCCCGCACGGTACGCTCCTCCGTCCTCGGCGAGAAGAAGAAGGAATATGTCGATGCCGCCCGCGTCATCGGCCTTCCGGCACGCAAGATCATGTGGGGCCATATCCTGCCCAACACGCTGACACCTGTCCTTGTGATCTCCACCATACAGGTCGCCGAGGCGATCATGATCGAGGCGTCGCTCAGCTTCCTCGGCCTCGGAATGCCGGTGGACCGCCCCTCGCTGGGCTCGCTGATCCGCTCGGGGTTCGAGTTCATATTCTCGGGATCGTGGTGGATCACCCTCTACCCGGCGATCGTCCTGGTGGTGCTGATCCTGGCGCTCAACCTCATGGGTGACTGGCTGCGCGACGTGCTGAACCCGAAACTGCGGCGGGGGGAAGACTGATGGCGATGCTGGATGTAAGCGACCTGCACGTGGCTTTCCCGCGCGGCAAGTCCGAGGTCGAGGCGCTGCGCGGCGTCAGCCTCACGCTGGAGAAGGGCGAACGGCTTGGCGTGGTGGGGGAAAGCGGCGCCGGCAAGTCGATGCTGGCTTTCGCGATCCTCAACCTCATCGCCGAACCCGGCCGAGTCTCGCAGGGTCGGATCGAATTCCATGGCGAGAATCTGCTGGACCTCAGTGAACGCGACATCCGCGGCATCCGCGGCAACCGCATCTCGATGATCTTCCAGGATCCGATGGTCACCCTCAACCCGGTGCTCACCATCGGCACACAGATGGTCGAGACCCTCAAGGCCCACAGGCGGATCACGGACGCCGAGGCGCGCCGCCTCTGCGTCGAGAAACTCAAGCATGTGGCGATCCCCTCGGCCGAAAGCCGGCTTGACGCCTACCCGCACGAGCTTTCAGGCGGGCTGCGTCAGCGTGTGGTCATCGCCATCGCCCTTCTCACCGACCCCGAGGTCATCATCGCCGACGAGCCGACCACGGCGCTCGACGTGACGATCCAGGCCGAGATCATGGCCCTGATCCTCAAGCTCTGCCGTGACAACGACGTGGCGTTGATCCTGATCACCCACGATCTCGGCGTCGTAGCCGAGGTGACCGAGCGGATCATGATCATGTATGCCGGGCTCTGTGTTGAAACCGGTTCCACCCGGGGCATCATCCGGGCGCCCCGCCACCCCTACACCGCCGGTCTTCTGAAGGCTTTGCCGCAATTCGCCGGGCGTGGCGCGCGGCTCTACCAGATTCCCGGCTCGATGCCGCCGATCACGGCCCTGCCGACAGGCTGCGCCTACCACCCCCGCTGTGAACGCGCCACCGCCGAATGCAAGTCGCGGATCCCGCCGCTGGAGCATGGCCATGCCTGCTTCCACCCCCTCGACCAGACCGAGGCCGCCTCATGACCGACCCCATCGTCGAGACCCGCGGACTCGAGATGCGTTTCCCGCTTCCCACGCATTTCCTGTCCCGCGAAAAACCCGTTCTGCACGCGCTCAACACCGTTGATGTCGCCATCCAGCCGGGCGAGAGCTTCTGCGTGGTGGGCGAGTCGGGCTGCGGCAAGACAACGCTTGGCCGCGCCATCATGGGCCTGCTGGACCCGTCCGCGGGCGAGATCCATTTCAATGGGCAGCGCATCGACACCATGGACGATGCGGCGCGCAAACCCGTGCGCCGTGACATGCAGATGGTCTTCCAGAACCCCTATGCATCGCTCAACCCGCGCCGCAACGTCTTCGAGACGCTGGCCGAACCGATCCGCCACCTCATGCCCGAAAAATCCGCCGCCAACGTCCGGGCGCAGGTCGAGGCGGTGCTCGACGCCACCGGCTGCGACCAGAGCTGGCAGCGCAAACTGCCGCACGAATTTTCCGGTGGTCAGCGTCAGCGCATCGCCATCGCCCGCGCGCTTGTCACCAACCCGGCCTTCATCGTCGCGGACGAACCCATTTCTGCGCTCGATGTCTCGATACAGGCGCAGATCCTGAACCTGATGACGGACCTGCAGGCCGATCGCGGGCTCACCTATCTCTTCATTACCCACGACCTGTCAGTGGTGGAACATTTCGGCACCCGGGTCGCGGTGATGTATCTGGGCCGGATCATGGAACTGGCTACCGCCGAAGAGATTTTCGCGGCCCCCCGCCATCCCTACACGCAGCTTCTTCTGGACGCGATCCCCAAGCTCGAGGGCGGGTCCTTCGACAATCCGCGCGAACCGGGCGAACTGCCCGATCCTGTCAACATGCCATCCGGCTGCCCCTTCGCGCCGCGCTGCCACATGGCCCAGGCGCGCTGCCGCTCCGAACGCCCCGAGCTGCGCGACCTGCCCGGCGGCACACAGGCCGCCTGTCATTTCGCCGAATGACGCGTCTCGGCACAGCGATACCCTTCATCTTTCCGGAAATACTCCGGGGTGAATTGCCCCGGCACCGCCGGGGCAAGAGGGGCCGCGCCCCTTACCCGGTTCCTAGGCTCCCGCGTCGGCGGGGCTGGCGTTGAGCAACCCGTAGCGCTCCGCGCCAAGGTTGTCGTACAGGTCCATCTGCGTCTCGAGAAAGTCGATATGGCCCTCCTCGTCGGCGATCAGCTCCTCGAAAAGCGCCTTCGAAACGTAATCCTTGACGCTTTCGCAATGATCCCGCGCCTCGATATAAAGCGTGCGCGCCTCGTGCTCGGCGGCAAGATCGGCATCCAGCGTCTCGCGCAGGGTCTCTCCGATCCGCAACGTGTCGAGTTTCTGAAGGTTGGGATGCCCGCCAAGGAAGATGATCCGCTCGATCAGCTTGTCGGCGTGATGCATCTCCTCGATACTTTCCTCGCGGGACTTTGCCGCGATCCGGCCATAGCCCCAGTCGTCCTGCAAACGGTAGTGCAGCCAGTATTGGCTGACTGCGGTCAACTCGCTCCGCAGTGCCTTGTTAAGGTATTCGATAACTTTCGTGTCGCCCTTCATCGTGTTCTTCCTGTGTCCCTCGGCGGTCCTCGCCGACCATGTCCATCGGTATCACGAAAGTGTCACAATTGCGCATCGTGTCAATGAAGAGCGGCAGGCATCCGCCACAATCGGCCTTCTTGCCGAGGGCGCGATAGATCTTGCCCGGCGTGATCAGGGTGTCGGCATCGGCCGCGCGCATCCAGTCCACGGCGGCGCGGATGTCACGGTCGGTGATCGACATGCAATGGCAGATGATCATTTCGTCGCCTCCCCGGGCCATCGCCCCGGCACTTTCATGGGAAAATCATGACCACGATTCGACCCACTTTACCAGACCCTTTTTGTCAGAATTGGCCGCTGCGCAAAGATGACGCAGCCACCGGTTCAATGCACCGTCGCGCCGGCATGGCCGGACCCATCCCGCCGCCCTGCCAGGTCGGCGCGGCAGAGCACAAGCCCGGCCGTCCGCGCGGCATCGACAAGAGGCAGAAGAAGCGCCCCTTCGACCATCAGGGACCCGATCAGCATCGCATCCTCCCGTTCGCCCGTCGCGGCCGTCATGACAAGATGCGCGAAAACCGCCTCGTCCGCACCGACGCAGGGACAGTTCGGGCGGTGCCGGACCAGCTTGCGCCGGCCATGCCGTGCGAGTATGCCAAGAACGGTCTCCAGGGCCTGACGGCAGCGCATCGCCGCCGCTGGCGCCATCCATGCCCGGAGCACCGTGCCGATCCCGTCCCCTGCGTTTCTGGCCTCATCCGGCCAGCGTCGCAGCACCGCGACCAAGGCCTGTTCCGTTCCCGAAAGGCCGTCATACGTGGCCACGGTGAAGCCACCGCGCATGTCAGTGGCGTGCTTCATTTGGTCAGGATCAGCTTGCCGGCGCGCGTGATCCGCAGCACGTAGCGGGTTCCGTCAAGAACGATCGTCGCCGTCTGTCCGCCTCCTGTCAGCACCCTTGCGTCAAGCGCCTGCCCGGCAATCCCGTCCGTGCCATCACATTGCATCCCCGGCGCGTCCGTCCGGCCGTCGTGCAAGGCGCCTTCGCCTGACTTTCCTGTCTTGCGCGCATGGATCATGGCCGCGCCTCCAGCCGGTCGATCAGCGCTTCCAGCCAGCAGTCGCCACCCATTCTGCCCTGAAACGCCTCGTTGAGAATCTCCACCACCCCGGCCTGGCCCGCCACGGGCACTGGCGCCGGTGCCGGCACGGCTGCAGGGCAGGCATCACGGCATCCTGTGGTATCCTTGAGGACCATCGCGGCACTCCTTTCACTGATGTTGAAATGCCGGGCTGAACCGAGTCGGATGGCTGGGCGTGTCTGCTCCTATTTCTGACAAAAATACTATGTCTTGTCAATTCACCCCGCACATGCGCCGCCATGCCCGCGAGTCACGGTGCCGGATTCGTCGAAGGGCGCCACGGCACCCGGCCAGGCCGAAGTCACGGCCAGTAGCGTGACATCTGGCCCCGGGGCCACCACATCTGCCCGAAAAGCATGCGCCGAACACCACCGGTCGAAGCATTTCACCCAAAACCACTGGCGCAGAATCACCAATTCTGCCTATAATCGTCCAAGCGCGTGGCAGAGCAGGCCGCATGACGGGACGGGCAGGAATGACCCTTCAGGGAACCAGACAATTGCCTCTGAACCTCGGCAAGGGGCAAAAGACCGACGTGCGGACCCAGTTCGCCGCGCTATGCTATCGCATCGTGCGCGACAAGCCGCAGGTCATGCTGATCACAAGCCGCGGTTCGGGACGCTGGATCATCCCCAAGGGATGGCCCATGGATGGCCGCAGCCCCGCCGAAAGTGCGGCCATCGAGGCGTGGGAAGAGGCCGGAGTTCGCGGCAAGGTTCACGAGCGTTGCATCGGGGTCTATGCCTACCAAAAGATGCTCGGCCCCGAACAGGGCATTCCGTGCCTCGCCATGGTTTATCCCCTGCGGGTCAAATCGCTGGCGGCGAAATTTCCCGAGTCCGGACAACGCAAGCGCAAATGGATGACCCGCAAGAAGGCCGCCGCGCGGATAGACGAACCCGAACTTGCGCACATCCTTCGCCGGTTCGACCCGTCGCTGCTGCGTCGGTGACCACCGCGCGGCTTGAATTCTCCGACGTCCTGCCTACCTGATTTAAAATTCCCTCCGGAATACCTCGATGATCAAGTTCACCCTCAAATGCGCCGACGGGCACGAATTCGAAAGCTGGTTCCAATCCACCACAGCCTTTGACAAGCTCCGCAAATCCGGGATGATATCCTGTGCCGTCTGCGGCAAGACGGGGGTCGAAAAGGCCCTCATGACGCCGCGCGTACAGGCCGGCCGCACCGCCGCGCCCGCCGCAACCGGCACGGAAGCGCCAACGGCGCCCGCCGAAACCCCGCTCGCCCGGACTGACGCCGAACGCCGCATCGCCGCGCTGCGCCGGAAAATCGAGGCAACGGCGGATTACGTCGGCACCGATTTCGCAACCCGCGCCCGCGCGATACATGACGGCAGCGCGGCGCCCCGTCCAATTTATGGCGAGGCCCGTGCCGACGAAGCCCGCAAGCTGGTCGAGGACGGGGTGCCGGTGGCCCCCCTTCCCTTCATGCCCAAGCGCAAATCCAACTGATCCGTCCGAAGCCGCGATTCGCCCCCGAAAATCCTGTTTTGCCGGGCATGCCGGTGGCGATTGGGGTAATCTGCCGGCAGCCGCCGAATCGTCGTGCCCGGCCGAACCCGTTGTCCGGTACCCCGCCGCGGAGCCTCTGCAGGCGTGACGCGAACGGCTTCCGCGGACAGGACGGGCCGCGATCCGTCAGGGGCAGACGTCCTGCGCGTGCCGCGCGAATGCGCCTCGGGGCCACGCGGGCCAAGGGGGGCGCTGCCCCCCGTCGCACCGGAGGCGCGACTCCCCCAGGGATATTTCCGGCCAAAAGAAGCGCCGGACGAATCCGGAGGGCGCGCGGGCTCTTGCCCTCGGGTCCGGTGGCGCGTAAACCGCGCGCGATCAGCAGGCCAGGACCAACGCATGCCCGTTCTCGTGATGAAATTCGGCGGCACTTCCGTCGCCTCGCTCGACCGGATCCGCCGCGCCGCCAAGCGCGTCGGCGTCGAGGTCGCCAAGGGGTATGACGTGATCGTCATCGTGTCGGCCATGTCGGGCAAGACCAACGAACTTGTCGGCTGGGTGAACGAGACGTCGCCATTGTTCGATGCGCGTGAATACGACGCGGTCGTGAGCTCGGGCGAGGTGGTGACGGCGGGACTGATGGCACTCACGCTGCAGGAGATGGAGGTGCCGGCGCGATCCTGGCAGGGCTGGCAGGTGCCGGTGCGCACCACCAGCGCGCATTCCGCCGCCCGGATCGACGAGATTCCCACCGGCAACATCATCGCGAAATTCGACGAGGGGATGCGCGTCGCGGTCGTTGCCGGATTCCAGGGGATCAGTCCGGAGGGCCGTGTAACCACCCTCGGCCGTGGCGGATCGGACACCACAGCGGTGGCCTTCGCCGCGGCATTCGGTGCCGAACGCTGCGATATCTATACCGATGTCGACGGGGTTTACACAACCGATCCGCGTATCGCGGCCAAGGCCCGCAAACTTGACAGGATCGCTTTCGAGGAGATGCTTGAACTTGCAAGTCTCGGCGCCAAGGTCCTGCAGACACGGTCGGTCGAGCTGGCGATGCGGTACAATGTGAAATTGCGGGTGCTGAGCAGTTTCGAGGAACAATCGGACGAGGCGGGCACGCTTGTCTGCGCCGAGGAGGAAATCATGGAATCCAATGTCGTCAACGGGATCGCCTATTCGCGCGACGAGGCGAAGATGACCCTCATCTCCGTGGCCGACCGCCCCGGCATCGCCGCCGC
>Ga0102929_1000926_pt1 | contig 17341 bp, 13 predicted proteins | sample SalPonR1_B_D2_MG_FD_78510 | JGI IMG/M metagenome (GOLD analysis project Ga0102929, IMG submission 78510) | Salt pond soil microbial communities from South San Francisco under conditions of wetland restoration - Salt Pond MetaG R1_B_D2_MG | ecosystem: Environmental > Aquatic > Marine > Intertidal... | reverse complement strand
GCCATACCAGCTTCTGTCAAATATCTTTATCTCTCCCCTTGAGGGCAGTTCCCTCCAGAACCTCCACAAATAGTGATGTTCCTTTTCCCACGCGCCTGGAGAACCGACAGGAACGACCTCATAATTACGAGGGTAGAGAGACTGGGCAAGCCGCTTTATGGCTCCGCCCTTTCCGGCTGCATCGATGCCCTCAAAAAGTGCAACTACTGGTATCCCGCGATGAAATACCTCAAGTTCAAGGAAATGGAGTTTTTCCTGATATTTTTCCAGTTCATCTTTATATTCACTCTTGTCCAGGTCCTTTGAAAGATCGAGCTCATCAAGGACAGAGGTTACCATGTCTCCATTTTCTGGCAGAGAAGACCTGGAATAACTGTTTTGCCCGGTGGATGAGGATCTGTCTTTCATGGCTCCCTGGACAGTTGAAAGGATCTTGTAAGTAGCGAATCTCCAGTCGGTGGCCTCAACAATTACCCATGGGGCATACTCACTGTCTGTCTCCTGGAATATCTTTTCAAGGGTCTCAACATAACTTTTGTAGTTTTTATTCTGATGCCAGTCATAATCTGTTACAGACCATGCACTTGCAGGATCCTTCTCTCTTTCTTTCAGCCTTTTCTTCTGCTCATCCCTGTCTATGTGAAGGAAGAACTTGATGATCAGTGTGCCGTCATCAGCCAGCTGACGCTCAAGATCTCTGGCCATATTGAGACCGTTACGAAAAAGATGGTCATCAAAATCCTTTTCAACTCCTCGATCAATTATCTCCCTGTACCAGCATCTGCCAAAAACACTTATATTTCCCCTTGAAGGTGTCCTGGTCCCGTAGCGATACAGCATTGGGTACTTTTCGCGCTGTTCCTCAGGGATCTTAACGTAATTGAAAGAGTATCCTCTGGGATCCCAGCAGAGAAGGAGATTATTTACAAGGCGGCCTTTTCCTGAACCTCCAAGACCTTCGAAAATAAGCATCATGGGAATACCTTTATCACGAAAATCTCTCTGAAGTTTTCCCAGTTCAGGTTCAAGGCTCTCAATTTTATCCTTGTAATCCTTTTTTTTCATTTTTATGCCAAGATCGAGAGTTTCAAGCATTCGGATCATCTCCCTTTCCCTTTAATGCGTCTTTGATTTATCATAGCATATCCATTTCATTCTCGTCTTTAGACTTTCTTTCAGGGAATTGATGGGAAGTCAGCCCATCATACATTTGTAAAAGCATGGTATGACAGGGTTTGCGGGGTCAATCGAAAATCCAAAATAATTAGTTGGGAGGTCAGCCCATACTGCATTTCTCAAGGCAGAACATTGTAAAAGTATCAATATTTCATTACGGCTTATTTTCACTAATAAAGGAAATATGGAAATTACAGTTTTGTGATAAGCTTTAACTCCTGATATCTTAAAGGAAACGAGGAAAGACAATGAATTACCGTTCAGTCTTTTTATCTGATATCCACCTGGGCAACAGGTGGTGTCACACTGACCAGCTTACGTCCTTTCTATCCGAACTTTCCTGTGATCGACTTTACCTCCTGGGAGACGTTTTCGAAGGCTGGAACAGGAAAAATTCGGCAAGATGGAACCTGAGACGACATCCCCTGATGAGAAGGGTCATAAAAATGTCAAGAGCATCAAAGATCCAGTATATAACCGGCAACCATGATGCCTTTCTCGACGAATTTTCGGGACTGACCTTCGATGGAGTGGAGATACTGAAGGAATCCCTTCATCAGACCCTTGACGGAAGAAAACTGTTGCTCGTACACGGAGACGAATTCGACATAATAAACCAGTACCGCAAACATCTTGCCAAGATAGGGCACACTGCCTACCAGGCCACCATGAATATCAACTCTGGTCTGGAATCTCTTTTTTCGTACAGAAAAAATACAGGAAAACAGCTTTTTGTGGCCAATTATATCAAGGACAAGGTCAAGGATTTTGTACAGAAGATAAGTGATTTTGACAACTCCATCAGAAAAACCGTAAAAGACAGGGAAACAGATGGTATTATCTGCGGACATATACACCGCCCGGAGATAAGATTGATAGGAGATGCCAGCTACTATAACTGCGGTGACTGGCTGAACAGCTGTTCCGCCCTTGTCGAACACTTCGACGGCTCCTTTGAAATTCTGCGCTGGAACAACGGCCCTGAAACCCTTTTTACCAGCTGATTCTTCATCAAATCTTCCGGCTGGTTGATATTTTCACCTTTTCTTTGATAAAATCAATCAGTTAAATTATTAAATTGTAGGGAGATGGTACTTTTGAGTGGACTATGGTTGCAGAACATGACAAGTCCTGATGTTGAGGAATATCTCAAAAAAGATGACAGGATCATTATACCTGTCGGAAGTGTCGAACAACATGGGAATTTCGCCGCACTGGGAACTGACAGCTATGTTTCCCAGTGTCTGGCAGAAGACGGAAGCGAAAGAACAAAGGTGGCAATTGCGGCTCCTCTCTGGTACGGATGGGCTCCCCACCACCTGGTACGTAAAGGCACTGTCAGTATAAGACCAGAGATACTAATAGAGCTTCTCTATGACGTAATTGGATCCCTTAGCCTCCACGGCTTCAAAAAACTTCTGGTTATCAACGGTCACAGGATTGTTAATATTCCCTGGATGCAGATAGCCGCACAAAAGGCTCAGGAAGAATTCAACGTAAAAATAGTTCTTTTTGATCCCGCCTACATGAGCAAGGAGCTGACCCGTAAAGACCCTGATTTCAGACAGGTAGGACATGCAGAGGAGATCGAGATCTCTCATATGCTATACAAATATCCGGAACTGGTACAGCTTGAGAAGGCCAGGGACAACCCCGCGGAGGATAGTGATCTGTATCACGTGGATCCTTCAAAGGAACTTGATACTCTATGTTACGTTCCAAGCACATCTGCTCATCAGCTCAAAACTCTTGAGGAAACCGGTGACACAATAACTGGCAGACCAACGGAGGCAACTTCGGAAAAAGGCAGAAAATATCACGAATATCTCCTGAACCACCTTGTCAAAGTACTGGAAGATCTTAAATGAGAAAAAGAGGGTGAATTCCATGAATCGATGTGAAAAAACAGTTCTTATAGCTACAGTTATTGCTCTATTTTTTACAAATCCGCCTTTTTTGAATATTGTTAACAGCTATTGCAAATCCAACCCTCTCACAATTGGCTGGCCCACAATATGGATCTATTTGACTGGTGTATGGACAGTTGTGATAGTCATTTTCGGGATCATGGTATCCAAAGAAAAAACTGACGATCAGGAGGTGGCCTGATCATGGAAAAATGGATGATCGGAGTAACCATCCTGTTCGGATGGGTCCTGCTGATGGTACTTGTCGCCTGGATGAGCACGAAGTACCGCAAGCTCAGTATTTCGGATTTTGCTACCACTGGCGGCTCCCTTGGCCTTTTAACCCTGTTCCTTACCTATAGCGCCACTTATCACAGTTCCTATGCTTTCATGGGGACTACAGGGGCAGTATTTGCCCACGGAATGGGCTGGTGGAACAATATTCACTGGACCGTAATACCGGGAATACTGCTTTGGCTGGTTGGAAAAAGAGTTTGGGCTATAGGAAAAAGAAACAATTACCTTTCCATTGGAGCCTACACTAACGGAATATATTCTACCGAGGGAGCAGGCAGAATTCTTTCCTACATAGTTTCAGCTGTGGCGATCCTTTTTGTTATCCCCTATACAGCGATTCAGGCTCTCGGCGTTTCTTATCTTTTCCAGGTCGTAAGCCAGGGAAAGATATCCTTTACTGCAGGATTGGCCATATTCCTTGTACTGATGGTCTTTATTACCTGGCTTGGAGGCATGAGAGGAGTTGCCTGGACGGACACCATACAGGGGATCTTCATGTTTCTGGCAATGTGGATAGGTGGCTATCTCGTAATTACAAATTCTCTCGGCAGTGTCGGAGAAACCTTCGCAAAGGGAGTGGCAGAAATTCCAAAAGCTTTCAGTCTGCCAGGACTTAAAGGTGCCTATACCGAAAGGTTATGGGTTTCACAATGGATCACAATAACCTTTGGAATGATAGCAATGCCACACGTATTCCTGAGATATTTTGCAGGAAGGTCCCTCACTATTATCAAATGGTCAGGGGTATTCAGTTCCATCTATCTTACCTTCCTTTATCTTTTCGTCCCAGGTGTAGGAGTTGCTGCCAGGCTTCTTTATCCGGCAAGCACCGCAGCTGACAAACTTTTTCCCGAGATGCTGCTTCAATATGTACCCTTTGGGATTGCAGCCTTTGCAATAGCAGGGGCCCTTGCTGCTGCCCTGTCAACAGCGGATTCCCAGCTCCATGCAGCAAGCACTGTCTTTACGGTGGATATCTATAAACCACTCGTTAAACCGAAAGCTTCTGAAGAAGAGCTTTACAGAGTAGACAGAATTTTTGTATTTGTCTTTGGAGTTATCTGTGCCTGGATAGCTTTCAAAAAACCGGGGCTATTCCTTAATATACTGCAGATCTCGACAAGCGGTACAGCTGTTCTGGCTCCTGTCCTGTTCCTTCCTCTTTTCTGGGACAAGGTCAGTTCACCCGCAGCCTTGACAGCAACCATAGCTGGTGAAGCTGCTGTTATTGCCACAACTTTTTTCTGGCCGGCACCTCTAGGTCTCATCGCAGGCTTCTGGGGTATACTTACCTCCCTTATAATTCTGCTGGCCCTTTCCATGGCCAGTTCTGGAAAAGAGAAAAAAGTCGTGGAGACAGTATCTTACCTTAGAAAAGTATTCTCAGATTGAGGAGTTTAACTTGACGGAATTTAAAAAGTGTAATATATTCTTAAAAATATACGATAAAGGATGCTTACAATGTCAACGTTTTCAATAGCCACATCCATAGATGCATTTAATCTGAATAAGGGTTGGTGGTGGTGGACTTAGGCCACCGCCATAACCTGTTTTTTACAGGCCGCGGTGGCTTTATGCTTACCGCGGCCTTTTTGTATCCGGATATACCGGGGCCGCTGTCAGGATCAGAGACAGGGCCCTTTTTTTATGCAGGAAAATATCATGAAGGAGAGATAATTATGACGGAGAAAAACAGAATGGCAGAGGGATTTTTTGGCGAATACGGCGGCTCCTTTGTTCCAGAAGGCGTCCAGAAGAGACTCGACGAACTCTCTGTTGCCTACGGGGAAGCAAAACATGACAGGGTATTCCAGGAAGAACTACAGCAACTTCTAACAGAATACGTGGGACGACCTTCGGCAATTACCGAGTGCTGCAACCTGTCAAGGGAAATGGGAGGAGGAAGACTTTTTCTCAAAAGGGAGGACCTGAACCACACCGGTGCCCACAAGATCAACAACGCACTGGGACAGGCCCTGCTCGCAAAGAAAATGGGCAAGAAAAAACTTATTGCCGAGACAGGAGCAGGAATGCACGGAACGGCTTCTGCAACTGCTGCAGCCCTTATGAACATGGAATGCAAGGTCTACATGGGCGCAGTTGATGTAGTACGCCAGGCTCCGAACGTAGAGAGAATGGAAGTACTCGGCACGGAAGTCATACCCGTCAGGGAAGGTCAGCAGACCCTGAAAGAAGCTGTTGATGCAGCTCTTCAGGCCTGGGTAGACGACGACGACACCTTCTATCTCCTGGGATCTGCTCTTGGTCCTCATCCTTTTCCGACAATGGTTAGAGATTTTCAGAGCGTCATCGGAACAGAGGCAAGACAACAGATCCTCCACAGGGAAGGAAAACTTCCAGAGATAGTAATGGCCTGCGTTGGAGGAGGAAGCAACGCTATAGGACTCTTCTCTGCCTTCATAAAGGATCCTTCGGTAAGGATCATCGGTGTGGAACCCGGAGGAAGAGGTATGGGCTACGGAGAACACGCAGCGACACTTGTATCAGGAAAACCAGGAATGATCCACGGCTTTAGAAGCTATACCCTTGAGGATGAAAAAGGAGAACCTGCAGAAGTTTACTCTATCGCTGCCGGGCTGGACTATCCGGGAGTTGGACCAGAGCATGCCTTTTTGAAGGATGGAGGCAGGGCGGAATACGTCTCTGTTGACGACAGTGAAACCATGGAGGCTTTTTACAAACTGTCGAGAACAGAGGGGATCATTCCTGCCCTCGAGAGTTCCCATGCCCTTGCATACGCCCTGAAGATCCTTCCCGATATGAAAAAGGAGGACATCCTTTTGGTAAACCTTTCCGGAAGAGGGGATAAGGACATGCACAGCGTAAGGAAGTACGAAAAGAACAGAAAATAATGAAAGGACGGAGAGAGGGAATAATCCTCTCTCCGTCCGATTACAGCTCTTTCTAAACTAAATGCCTCTAATAATTATTCAGAACCTGTAACAGCCTGTCTTCGTCAATGTTCCCACCTGAAATAACAACTCCCACTCTTTTTCCCTTTACAGGGATTTTGCCTGCGAGAAGGGCTGCAACTCCTATAGCTCCGGCTCCCTCTGCCACCTGGTGATGTTCTCTATGAATAAAGGCAATTGCCCTCGCAATATCTTCTTCCTCGACAGCCACAAAATCCTTGATCCTCTTTTTTGAGAGATCCAGAAGACTCTGGGGAATAGATCCAGTAAGCCCATCTGCCAGGGAATCCTCATATTCAACGTCTACTACATGTCCTAAAGGCCAGGACTTGATCCATGGCTGGGATGCAACTGACTGAACACCGTAGAGTTCAACAGAGGGTCTCAAGGCTTTTGCGGCGATAGCTATTCCGTTGAGAAGACCTCCTCCTCCGGCTGGTGAAACAATAAGGTCAAGTTCAGGTTCATCCATCATCATCTCAAAACCAACAGTACCGGCTCCACAGACAATATGGTGGTCTTCGTAGGAAGACACGAAAACAAGACCTTCCTCCGAAGCGAGCCTCTCCGCTTCATTTTCAGCGTCATCATAAAAATGGCCCACAACCTTCAACTCCACGGAATTCCCGCCGAGTCTTCTGATGGCCTTCTGCTTTGCCTGGGGACAGACACCGGGAACACAGATAACAGCCCTGACTCCCAACATTCGTGCAGCCATAGCTACACCCTGGGCGTGATTGCCGCTCGATGGAGTTACAACACCTGTCTTTCTTTCCTCATCGTTAAGGCTGAACATCTTGTTCAGTGCTCCCCTGAGCTTGAAGGAGCCTGTAATCTGTTGCTGTTCCCACTTTATGAAAACATCTGTTCCCATTGTGTCACTCAGTGGCGCAGACCTTTCAACTGGTGTGTGTCTAACCCTGTTCCTTAAAAAGCGATACGCTAACAAAACATCTGTGATAGAAGGATCGATAACCAGGATAGATCTTCCTTTCCATGAATAAAATTTACCTCGTTTTCTGGGGAAGAGATAGTATCTCCTCCAGGGCTACAAGACAAGAATCAATTTCTTTCTCTGTATTGAAATAACCGGGACTGATTCTCATGGCACCGCCATATTCCCAGGTACCGATAGTTTTGTGTGCAGTGGGAGCACAGTGCAGTCCGGGACGTGTCTCTATTCCATAATCTTCCGCCAGGAGTGCAGCAATTTCAGCATGATCATGGTCCTTGAAGTTTACCGGAAATACAGGTAGCCTGTCCTGCATGGTAATTTTACCAGCCAGTTCAACTCCTGCAAGCCCTTTAAGTCCTTCGAGCAACTTTTCCCCAAGTTCCCTTTCCCGTGCATGTATCACTTCGGGAGTTTCCTTCTGGACCCATTCAGTTGCAGCCAGCAAACCTGCTATACCTGGAAGATTGGGAGTTCCAGCCTCGAACTTGTCCGGCATTGTTTCAGGCTGGAATTCGAGATGTGAAAAACTTCCAGTCCCTCCCTCAATAAAACAGTCTACCTTTTCGGCAAAGTCAGGTTTCCAGACTATGCCACCCATTCCCTGGGGACCCATAAGTCCCTTGTGTCCAGTAAAACACAGGGCAGCAATATTGAGCTTCTCAGCATGCACAGGTATTATTCCACCCGTCTGGGCAGTATCCAGCACCAGTGGGACTTTAAATTCGTTGCAGAGTGAAGATATGGCGGGAAGATCCTGAACAGTTCCACAGATATTGCTCGCATGAGTAAATACCATAAGGTCATATTCTTTCTCTTCCATGGCTTTGCGCAGCTTTTCTGTTTTCAGAACTCCCTCTATATCGCATTCTATTACGTCAAGATCTATGATACCGTTGCTTTCAAGCCTTCTCAAAGGTCGCATGGAAGCATTGTGTTCCATACTCGAGGTTATTACTTTCATTCCCTTTTTTAAGTAACCCTTCAGAACAACATTCAGAGATTCAGTTATGTTGGATGTAAAAGTAACGTATCTGGGATCGCAATTGGAATAACCTCCGAACATCTCCGATATCTTTTCCCTGCAGCAGATAACCATGTCCATTGTTCCAAGGTCCCTTTTTGCTGCTGCACCCCTTGCAAGGTTAGCACCTCCACCCGTTATGAAGTCGTAGATCGCCCCGGGAACAACTTCCGGCTTTGGCCAGCTTGTAGCAGCATTATTCAGGTAAATACCCATCAGATACATCACCTTCCGTAATAATTATTATTACTCTATTTTACCATTATTCAGGTTAAAAGATTTATCAACTTATAGATAACAGGAATAAAAATTATTACAGAGAGGGTACTTGCAAGCCAGCAGGCATTTGCAAGGTCAAGGTCCAGATCATATATGGAGGCCGGAAGCAGTGTAATAAAAGCTGCAGGCATAAAGGAAAGAACGATAATAACCTTAAGGGGAAGACCTGAAGAAACCTCTCCAAATCCGGCAATCAATGCCAGGGTTATAAGAATAGCCGGAAGAAATACGGATCTTATAACAACAATGCACAAAATTTCCTTTAAATAGTATCTTATCCTGCTGAACCTCATTCCAAGTCCTATAGCTGTAAGCATTACAAAGGAAGCAAAAGGAATTAACAAGGCGTTTACATAGCTGTAAAATTCGGGCCTTTCTATGCCGGCAAAATTAAGAAAAGTTCCAATTACTACGGCGGAGACAGCTGCTCTGATAAAAGGGTCCCTGGCAAGCCTGGCAATAACTTCTGCAAAATTCTCCTTTTCCTGTCTTTTGTGACCAAAATAACTTGCTATGGGAAAACCCACAGAATAATAGATTACCTCTGCAAAGAGCTTGTAAAATGGAACAAGGGCATACCCTTCTTCTCCTATAAGTATGAAAGTTATCAATCCACCCACTGATCCAATGTTAGTAAAAAAACCTGAACAGAAAAGGGAGCCTGTCTTTTTTCTCTCAGCTTTCATTGCAAAAGCCGCTCCAATAGCAAGAAAACCTCCTGCGAAATAATGAACTATTCCCATCGCCGGAAAGAAGATAAGCCTGCTGTCGTTAAAATCAACTATCCAGAGGGCACCCATCACTGTAATGGGAATTATATACAGGAGAACACCTTTCTGAAGGGTCTTTCTTAATTCAGGAAGGTCTGTAAAGAGATCCAGTTTTCCCTTTTCCGTAAGTAAACTTACGGAATATCCAATAGAAAGGCCAGATATAATGAGCACAATCGAAAAGATCATTTTTCCTACCATTGTTCTGTTTTATCCTGTCCTGATGTAGTATTTAGCTTTTTTTATCGTCCATTGCCTTCATAAAAATATCACCCAGTGTCTGGCCTGTAGGTCTGTCCTTCTCCTTTATTGTGTGTAACGCTGCTTCGAGGCTTTCCTTTATGCGATTTTCACTGTAGGAAGGTGGAAAATAGAGGGCAGCAGCATCACCATGTCCACCACCTCTTACCCTTTTCCCGTCTTTGAGCATAGTAACGGTTTTGCCCGCTTCTCCTTCCCGACTTCTCAGAGATACTGCCCATTCTCCTGTTGGCTTTCTGGCAGCAACTGCCACAAGCATCGGAACCTTTTCTCCACTGTCAAGTAGTCTACCTCCAAAATCCGATACATCACCGAAGTCGAGGACACCATCTCCAATAAAGACTATTCCGGAACTGGTACTGTTAAGACCTTCCATAGCCTTTTTGAAACGCTCTTCCTGCTCTGTTACAAATTCCACAGCCGTTTCATATTCTTTCTCGGTAAGTTTTCCTGAAGGGTTAGAAACCAGCCTGGCAAAAACACCCCAGGGACCACAAAGTGTTACAAGAGCATGCCAAAGCCTGCTTTCAGGAATACTGTTGATCCACATATCCCTGTCATTGGCTATGTTTACAATATCCCTCAGGTTCTCCGTTGCTTTTTCGTTCCTTATCCAGGATGGATGAGCAAGAAGCCACCTGTAATAGACCCTGGCGGCACAGCACGAAGAATCCAACACAAGCCAGGGCCTTCCTGCAAAGCGGCCAAAGTTGCTCTGATGATGATCAAAGATAAAGGGACCTTCATCCTTTTCTTCGTACCACCTGTCTATTAAATCAACTGTTTTATCCTTCTGACAGAAAAGGTCCAGTACTATCATGTTCTGATCTTGACTGATACCTTCCAGAACAAGGTTATCCACCATTCCGTATCCTGTCAGGGATATCTTTATCGGAAAGTGACCGTAATTCATATGCCACGCAAGGGCTGCAGATACAACACCGTCAAGGTCTGTATGGCTGATTATATGCAGAAGTTTCTGATCCATTGATACCTCCGGAAAGAAATAATATAGGAACCATTCTATACCAAAAAGGACATTTCATGTTATCCACTTTTATTGAGGTATAATTCAGGTTATGCACAAAAGATACTGTTGCTATGGTATCATTCCCCTTAAGGAAACAGGGATATATGACTCTATAGAGGTCTGATATTAAATACCATCTAATAATCAGCTTTGTTTGACACATTTATCCACATTCTTTAATAAATTGTGTATAAATCTTAAAGTTCACGTATTACCTTTTGATTCATATTAGTCAAGAATACAGTTTTTTTCCGTTATATTTCTCTGTTACCATCGATACAGGTTTTTTACCAAAGAGGAACACCTATTCACAGAGAAGGTGAATAGGTGTGTATATGTGGATAGATTTTGTGGACAATAAAGTCTTTATTAATTTTAAATTATCGGGAGTGGAAATTTTGGAGAATAATATCAAGGAAATATGGGAAGAGATTATACAGGAATCTGAGAAGCGCCTTGAAAAGGGGGCCGCAGATATATGGCTCAGAACCTGTATTCCCATCGCACTGGAAGATAACACCCTTTTCCTGGACGTCCCCAATATCTTTGTCAAGGAACAGATATCCTCCAGGTTTATTAATGACCTGGTTTCCATAGTAAAGGACCATGGCTATGCAGACAGGATAGAGATGAAGGTAGGGACAGAAACAAGAAAGGACGAACAGGAAAGGGCAGAAAAGGCTGTTAAGGGACCTCTCGAAAGAAGAACTGAATTAAACGCAAATTACGTTTTCAGTAACTTCGTTGTAGGTAAATCCAACCGGCTTGCCCACGCTGCAAGCCTTGCAGTGGCGGAAACTCCAGGAGAGGCCTATAATCCTCTTTTCATCTGGGGTGGTGTAGGACTTGGAAAAACACACCTTATGCATGCTATAGGCCATTATTTCCTGGACAATCACAAGAAAGACAACATGAAAGTAACCTACGTAAGCTCGGAAAAATTTACAAACGAGCTTATTTCCTCAATAAAAAACAACCGAACCCAGGAATTCAAGGCCAAGTACAGAAATGTGGATATACTCCTCATTGACGATATTCATTTCCTGGCAAAAAAAGAGAGCACCCAGGAGGAATTTTTCCATACCTTCAATAGCCTGCATAATTCAAAAAAACAGATAGTGATAAGCTCTGACCGCCCTCCCAAAGAGATCCAGAGCATCGAGGACAGGCTGGTAAGCAGATTCGAATGGGGACTTGTAACTGACATTCAGCCACCGGATTATGAAACAAGGGTGGCCATTCTGCAAAAGAAAGCGCAGACAAGAAACGTGGATATTCCCGAAGAAATCATTCTTTTTCTGGCCAATAATGTCCCAAGCAACATAAGAGAACTCGAAGGATCTCTGAACCGGGTAATAGCCAGTTCTGAACTGAACAGTGAACCTATGACCGTGGATAACGTTTCTATATGGCTGAAGGACGTTATAAAGTACGCTTCCCATGGACCTGTAAGTGTGGAAACAATACAGCAGATAGTAGGAGAAAACCTTGGTTTCACCGTTGAGGACCTTAAAAGCAGTAAAAGAACATCGGAGCTTGCCTTTGCCAGACAGGTAGCCATGTATCTTTCCAGAAAACACACCGAGTCCAGCCTTCAGCAGATTGGTATGGCATTTAACAAGAAAGATCACACCACTGTTCTTCACGCACAGAAAAAAATCGATGCCCTTATAAAGGATCAACCAAGAATAAAAGCGACTGTGGATAATCTGGAGGAAAAACTGTGATTCTGATGTGATTTCACAGTGGTACTTTCTGTGTATAAAATACCTGTACCAGTTTTTCACAATATTAATGTGGACAATGTGAATAACAACTATTGAATCAACACATTTTTTCCACATAAAAAAGACTGTCACAGTAATATTTATTACTACTTTTCCACAAATACACAGGCCTTACTACTAATATTACTATTTCTTATATTTTAAACAGGTTAATAAGAAGGAGGATATAATTCCATGAAGCTTGAAATCGAAAAAAATGCTTTTATGAAAAGCTGGCAAATGGCAGAAAGGGCAACAAGTACCAAAAGTACAATAAACTCACTTTCAGGTGTTCTATGTAAAGTAAACGAAGAAAATTCTCTAATACTTGAATCTACAGATCTGAAAACTTCTGTGAAATGCACAGCCCGGGGAGTTATCATAGAAGAAGGAGGAAACATAGTACTTCCAGTCAAGTTCGTTGGTGAACTTTTCAAAAAGATACCTACCCAGACCTTTAGCCTTTCAATAAACGACAAAGGCAGAGGGAACCTTCTGGCAGGACGAAACAGATACAGATTTACAACCTATCCCTCAGAAGAATTCCCACATCTCCCTTCTTCTGATACTGCTGATATGCTGTGCGACACAAAGGTCTCTGAACTATCAAGGATGATATCGGAGGGTACTGTAGCTGGAAGTGTGGGAGAAGAATTTCCCAAATATCTTGGAGCTGCCCTATTTCAATTCAAGGACAGAGAACTCAGGGTAGTATCAACTGATGGCAGAAGGTTATCACTCTCCAAATGTGTGGTCGAATCTGCAGGAACACCTTCAGAAGTCCTTTTGCCTCTGGTCAGCATGAAAGAACTTCAGAGAATTCTGTCTTCCATGGAACCTGATGGACCTGTCAGGATCCTGGCCGATAATTCAATAGCATATTTCCAGATGGAAGGAATAGAGTTTTCAGCGAGAAGAATAGAATCATCCTTCCCTGATTATGAAAAGATACTTAATCCTCAGAACACAACTACCATTAGACTAAAAAGGGCAGATCTTGTTTCAGCTCTGGAGAGAGTTGATGTAGTTGTGAAGGATTCCAGCAGAATGGTGGTAATGAAGCTTTCTCCAGAGGGAGATCTCAATCTGAGCGGCAGAGCTCCTGAACTGGGAGAGGTAAAGGAAGTTCTGGATTCAACTATTGACGGTGAACCACTTCTTATTGCTTTTAACGTATCCTATCTTGCTGATGGACTCAAGGCTTTTAAAGGTGAGGAAGTATACATGACCTTTAATGGTCCTGAGGGTCAGATGACAATGCTGAGGCCTGACATGGAGGATTTCCTTTATATGCTTATGCCTATAAAGATCACAGAGGCAGAAACAGGTTCAGACAGTGATTTAGATGAAGAGGAGTAAATTTCCAGTTAAAACATGTATTCTCTGAAAACAGCGTCCAGGAATTTCAGAAATATGGACTCCCAGGTCCTTGAATGGTCAAAGGGACTGAATCTCCTGACAGGGGAGAACGGATCGGGAAAGACCAATACTCTCGAGACCATACATATTCTAACGGGCTGGGGTCCTTTTCGTTCACTGAGAAAATCTTCCCTTGTGAATTGGGAATACAGCACTGAAAGGACATTGCTCAAAGGTATTTTTGGAGGAGATGAATCTCTTGAAGTTCTTGCGGGAATATCCTCAAAGACAGTTCTTTACTGTGATGGCAAAAGGACGACCTTTTCGTCCCTCAGGGAAAGGATACCTGCACTGGCCTTTCTGCCAGATGATCTATCCCTCATCGACGGTTCTCCTTCTGGAAGAAGAAGATATCTTGACAGGATATGCGCCCTTGTATTTCCCTTATACGCAAGGCGTTTGAACGATCTTAAAAAAACACTGAGACACAGGTCTATAATTCTTAAAAAAGGTGGAGATCTTTCAGTGACCTCAAGGGTTCTTGAACCTCTCGTATCCTGGATATGGTCTGTGAGGTCCTCAGTTACGGATCTTGTCGGAATAGGTCTTTCGTCCTTTCCAGAACTCCTTCCCGGGAAGTTATGTCTTTGTCATAAAAGGGGAGGTTCCCTTGGTATAGAGGATCCTTACCAGGATTTCTGGGAATCACTCAGGGCAAGTGAGAACAATGAAAAGAGATACAGGTCTCCCATGGTAGGTCCTCACAGGGATGATCTTGTTATAACATGTGAAAAAAAAGCAGCTTCTGAAGTTTTCAGCAGGGGACACAGAAGGAGAGCATCTGTGGCCATGATGTTAGCAGCAGCATGGACAGTTGAACACCGAATGAAACGGAAACCTGTTCTCATGCTTGACGAAATAGCAGCCGAGCTTGACGAGAAAGGAAGGAATATAATGGTCAATACCCTTGCCAAATCTTCCTGGCAGGTCTTTGCAGCAACTGCAGAGGGTAACATAAAAAATTGGCCAGGTGATGTGTGGGCAGTTGAAAAAGGCCATTTAAGAAAGCTTTATTGACGGAAGAGGTGCTTTAAGATGATAAATAAGCAGGATAGCGACAGAATAGAAAAAGCAGCTTATAATCTTTATAAAGCCTTCCTGCAAGGAAAAAGAATCCCAAATATTTCAAAATTATATCCGGATATTTCCCTTGATGAAGCATATGAAATACAGAAAAGATATCTTGATAAAAGGTTGAGATCTGACAGTATCTTTGGTTTCAAGGCAGGACTCTGCAAGGAAGAATCACAGAAAAAACTTTCCTGTAGCGAGCCTCTTTCGGGTATTCTCTATGCTTCAGGAAATTTTGACGGGCCTGACATTCCCCTTTCTTTCTCTGGAAAGATGGTCATAGAGACAGAGATAGCCCTGGTTCCTGGTTCAGATATATCAAGGGAGCTTGAAAGTGAAGAAGAACTGAAGGATATAATTGACAGAGTTGCTCCTGTTATTGAATTTCCCGACAGGAATTTTGAGGATACGGAAAATTTTACCGCGGCGGACATGGCAGCATCCAGCGTAATAGCATACGGATCTCACAGTGGAACACCAGTAGCCCTGAAGGATATTGACATCAATGGTATCGAGGTAGTTCTTTACAAAAATGGAGAAAAGATAACCAGTGGAAATGGCATCAACACGTGGAAAAATGATCAGTGGAAGTGTGCACTGTGGCTTATTAATAGTGTAATAAAAAGAGGTTATACAGTTAAAAAGGGATCATTCCTTTTTACAGGGGCCATAAGTGATGTCACTCCAGCTTCAAAGGGTTCATTCCGAGCGGATTATGGCAGTTTCGGTGTTATAGATTTCAAGATGATATAAAATTATCTTACTGAAGTGAAGGATCAGAAAAATTTTCAGAAAGTAAAAAGGTGAGTTCTTATGGGGTTTGATACTGTTTATGATGTGATTGTTGTAGGCGGGGGGCACGCCGGTTGTGAAGCCGCTCTTGTCTCTGCCCGAATGGGTGCTAAAACCCTCATGATAAACCTTTATCATGATAATGTTGCTCTTATGGCATGTAATCCTTCAATAGGCGGTCCGGCAAAAGGGCACCTTACGAGGGAAATATCGGCACTTGGAGGAGAACAGGCAAGGGCTGCTGATGCTTCAACTATTCATATAAGGTGGCTCAATACTTCAAAAGGACCAGCTGTAAGGGCTTTGAGGGCCCAGTGTGACCTTAACGACTATCATCATCATTATGTTAAGGTTCTCGAAAATACTCCAGGACTCGATGTATTTCAGGATATAGTTACAGATCTTAATATTGCATCAGGCAGGGTAAAGGGCGTCAGAACAAGGCTTGGACTGGTATTTGAGGCAAAATCTGTAATACTTACTACAGGGACATATCTCGGAGGAAAGGTCCATATTGGCCTTAAATCCTTCAAGTCAGGTCCCCTGGGCCAGGTTGCTGCTACGAAACTTACCAGGTCACTTATTGAAGCCGGTTTCGAGGTATCCAGAATGAAGACAGGGACTACTCCGAGGATCCATGCCGATACAGTGGACTGGAAAGCCCTTCAGAGACAGGACAGTTCCGGTGAACCTCTCTGTTTCGACCATTGGGGAGAAAAAAGAGTCTATTCAGGTTTTGCATGTCACATTACAAGGAGCAACAAGTCTACGAACGATATAATAAACAGTAACCTTGACAGATCTCCTCTCTACGCTGGAAAAATAAAGGGAGTTGGTCCAAGGTATTGTCCCTCCATAGAATCAAGAATCATAGCTTTTCCCGAAAAGGAAAGCCACCTTGTTTTTCTCGAACCGGTGGCAAGGAACAGCAGAGAGATATACATGCAGAATTTTTCTACCTCTCTTCCTTTCGATGTCCAGGAAGAGATGGTACATTCCCTTCCTGGATGTGAAAAGGCTAAGATAATAAGGCCGGGATACGCAATAGAATACGATTACATGTCCCCCCTTCAGCTTTATCCAACCCTTGAGACAAAAAAGGCAAAAGCTTTGTACTGTGCCGGGCAGATAAACGGAACTTCCGGATACGAAGAAGCTGCCGCCCAGGGCATAATAGCCGGAATAAATGCAGTACTTGGAATAAGAGGGGAAGAACCTGTGACAGTATCGAGGTCCCAGGGATATATTGGAGTTCTCATCGATGACCTGGTGACAAAGGGAACAAAGGAACCCTATCGAATGTTGACAAGCAGGTGTGAGTACAGGCTAGTTTTGAGGCACGACAACGCTGACAAGCGTTTCGCTCCCCTTGGTAAAAGGCTTGGTCTGCTTGATGATGGACAGTGGAATCTTCTTTCTGAAAAATGGAAGAACATGGACAGGGAAATAGAGAGGTTATCAGTTACAAAGATAAAACCCCTTGACGGTCTGAACAGTGATCTTTTAAATGCCGGGTCTTCTCCTTTGAAAGAGACAGTTGCAGCTTCAACTCTTCTGAGCAGGCCCAAAGTAGATTACGACCTTGTTGCAGCCTGGTGTCCCCCTCCTTTGGAGCTTTCAGAGGAAGAAAAAGAGAGTGTTTCCGTGGAGATAAAATACAAGGG
>Ga0102929_1000924_pt1 | contig 17343 bp, 11 predicted proteins | sample SalPonR1_B_D2_MG_FD_78510 | JGI IMG/M metagenome (GOLD analysis project Ga0102929, IMG submission 78510) | Salt pond soil microbial communities from South San Francisco under conditions of wetland restoration - Salt Pond MetaG R1_B_D2_MG | ecosystem: Environmental > Aquatic > Marine > Intertidal... | reverse complement strand
TGGAGCGGGCCATTGGCGGCGCGGGGCTTATCGTGGCGGAACCTGTGCCGGTGCATCGCACCGGGGTGCTGACGCGGGGCAATTTCCGGGCTGAGGATGACAGCGTGATCCCCGCCTTTCGCAAGATCGTTGAGCCGGTAAAGGACGCAGGCGCGGTGGTCTTGCAGCAGCTTTACCACGTGGGGGCGCATGGCGATTCGGACCTGAGTTATCAGCCGCATTGGGGGCCGTCGGGCTTGCCCAGCTATCACGACAGCGATGGCAGCCACGCCATGCGCGAGGCCGAGATAGAGGAGGTGATCGCGGGCTTTATCGCGGCGGCGGTGCGTTGTCAGAAAGCAGGCTTTGACGGGGTCGAGATCTGGGCGGCCTATCATTCGCTGCTTGAGCAGTTCTGGACCCCGTGGAGCAATCGGCGCGACGATCAGTGGGGCGGGTCGCTTGAGAACCGCACGCGGATGTCGATGCGGATTTTGGAGGGTATCCGGCGGGTCTGTGGCGAGGATTTCATCATCGGGCTGTCGGTGAGCCACTCCGACAGCTACCCGGTGCTGCATGGGACCGAGGCGCTTTGTGAGATTGTGGCGCGGCATGATGCGACGGGGCATCTGGATTATGTCACTTGCGGGTCGGGTGGGTATCTGGATTTCGAGAAGCTGATGCCGACATTCGCGATGGGTGAGAAGCTGACGGTCAATGCCACGGCGGAGCTTATGCGGGTGGTCCGCCATGCCAAGGTGCAGGCGGAAAGCGGGATACGCACGCCCGAGAATGCCGAAGGGGTGTTGAGCGCGGGCGAGGCCGATCTGGTGTCGATCGTGCGGGGGCAGATTGCCGATCCGCATTGGGCGCGCAAGGTGAGTGAGGCGCGCTCGGAGGATATTCGCAGCTGTATTTCCTGCAATCAGATGTGTTGGGGGCGGCGGTCGCGCGATTACTGGATTTCGTGTTTGGTGAACCCCTCGGTGGGGCGGGAGCATGCGTGGGGTGGCGACCGGTTTGAGCGGTCCCGGTCCCCGCGCCGGGTGTTGGTCGTGGGCGCTGGGCCTGCGGGGTTGGAAGCGGCGCGGGTGGCCGCCGAGCGGGGGCATGACGTGGAGTTGCATGAGGCCGCGCCGGTGATTGGCGGGCAGTTTCGCCTTGCCGGGGAACAGCCGCGCCGGGCGCAGATTTTGGACCTGATGGCGTGGTACGAGCGGCAGTTCACGCGGTTGGGGGTGAAACTACACCTCAATTCGTTTTTGGAGGCCGAGGAGGTGCGCGCGATTGGCGCCGATGAGGTGATTATTGCCACGGGGTCACTGCCCGATGAGGCGGCGACGCAGCGGTGGTTGCCGCAGATGGAGCGCTTGCCGGGCTTGGAGTATGGCAATGTGACCTCGCCCGAGGCGGTGATGCGGCGAGAGGCGCGGATCGGCGGCGCGGTGATCGTTTATGACGAAGGCGGCACTATGCGCGGGCTTGGTACGGCGTGGCACTTGGCCGAGGCGGGCCACGAGGTGGTGGTTGTCACGCCTGACCCGATGGTGGGGCAGGAAGTGGCGCGGACCAGTGCCGATATTCCGATCCGTGCGAGACTGGCGCAATTGGGCGCAAAGTTCATGACCGAACATGCGGTGGCGGCGTGGCACGGGCAGGGGGCGACCCTGCGCAATCTTTTGATCGGGGACGAGACAGAGGTCGCGGCCTCGGCGCTGGTCATGGCGACGACGAACCGGGCGTTTGAACCTTTGTCGGAAGATTTGGGCGATCTGGAGGTGCGGATCGTGGGCGATGCACAGGCCCCGCGACAGGCCCCTTATGCATTTTACGAGGGCCGTGTGGCCGGGATGGAGATTTGACATGACCGATATTGGAGCGACGTTCAAAAATCCGCACCAGAAAGGCAATCCTTGCGTACTGGCACTGCGTGGGACATTGGCAGCGCCAAGGTGCTGAGTGCGATGGGGCCGAGGCGATCGGCACCACGTCGAGCGGGCATGGCTTTAGGCAAGGCGGACATGGGCCATTTGACCCGCGCCAAGGCCATTGCCCATGCGCAGGATGGCAAATAGCGCCTTGGCGGCCCTGTGATAGCCCGGAGTGAAGGTGCGTTCTGCTTTTGCGTAGCGATGCAAAATCAGAAGGACAGGCCCAGTTGCAGTTCCAAGAAGCCTTCTGTTTCGCTGGGACCGGCGGTGCCGGTTTCCTTCGACATGCCACCGATCACCGCGATCACGTTCTGGTCGAACGTCCATGCCGAGCGCAGGCCAAGGGTGCCACGTTCGAAATTCGGCTCGTCGAGATAAGAGATGTCAGGCCCGATACTCGTGTTGCCGCCGACGAGGTAAGTTGTGAAGGCACGCGTGTAAAATGCCTCATCCGGGGTGGAGTATTGCGCGATCCCCGCCCAGTAACCGCGCGTCCCCCAAAAGCCGTAGCCTTCGAGGCCAGCATAGGCGCCAACCTCCGAAATCGTGCTTGGCCCGCCATTGATCGAGCGTTTCACATGCGTGGGGCCAGCCAGAGCCGTGAACGTGCCGCTGTCTGTCACGAAGGTGTACCCGGCAAGGATGCGCTGCATGTCCTGCTGTGTTCTTGAGCCTGCAAACTGCGTTTTGGTGTTCTCGGCCTCGGCGCGGAACGTCAGGCCACCTGCGCCTGCTGCGCCGTAAGTGCCGGTGATTGAAAGATATCCGGTATACGTGGAGCTTTCGGTTGCCCGCCCGCCAAGAAGGACGTTGAAGTCTTGGGCGATTGCGGGGGTGCTGACCCCGCAAGTGATGACAGAGGCGATCAAGGCAAGTTTACGAAGCATCCGATTTTCCTCCATGAGGCTGAGGACCGTGCAAGTTTACGGCATTGCCCCAAATGATGGTTGGCTGTGACACTAGCCTATCGAAAATTTACCACCGCTGCGAGAAAAAGACGCCCTGCAAAAGTACAAGGCGTCAAAGATGTGCATATGCGTTACACCTGCGAAGAGGCTGCAAGGCCTCACATGTGCGTATTGAAGAATTGCAGGATTTCCGACCTTGCGTCGCGTGCTGCCGAGGGGCTGTATCCGACAAGGTTGCCCAAGTAGCGATGGACAGGCACGGGCACGTCGAAGGAATGGGCCGCGTTCGCATAGACGCGCACCTGCATTTCCCGACCGCGCGCGGTCATCCGCTGACATTCCGTGGGCGGAACCCAGTCGTCCAGCGCACCGCCGAGAATAAGAAGCGGTGAGTCCAGATTAGGACGGCGCGATCCTGTTGCGCCGCACCAAGGGTAAAGGGCCACGACACCACGGAAGCCTTGTTGCCCGCCGATCTGGCTGCGGCGGGTCCGCTCCATGGCCGCGATCATCGCGACGCTGCCGCCATTGCTTTGCCCGATGAGGAAAACGCTTTTGGCATCGACGAAGGGCTGTGCCCGCAAGAATTGCAGGGCGTCATAGGCATCGCTGGTGCGATACTGCCGCGCGGCGGACAGGCGATTGAGGCTTTGGCAGACCGTCCCGCCTTGATTGCCGCGGGGGCCAAAACTGTCGACGTTGAGTACGATAAAACCATTGCCAACAAGGAACTTGGCATAGGCGTCCAAGCCTTGCTTGACCGCCGGTTGCCAGCCGCCGCATCCGTGCATCAGAACCACCGCCGGGGCGCGCCCGCCGCCTGCGGGACGATGCAGGTGGGCATTCAGGGACAGGCCTGAATTGGATGTCGACGGGATCGAGACCGCCTGAACCTTGGCCATGGCCGGGACCGGAACAAAAAACGCCGCTGTCGCGAGTGCCAGAATGGCAAACCGCAAACGGATCCACGATTTTTTCGCGGCAACCTTGAGCTTTGGAATTCTAGACATGGAACACTCCTCCTCGCTTGCGCAGCGCCGAATGCGTGCTCGACAGCGCGAAGGGCAATCCATGCCTGACCGCCAACAAGCACGCGCGAAAATGGCGCGTGAAAGTGGCGAATCGACGGCAAATAAAGGGTTATTCTCTGCCCGGCCCTCGTTTCCTCATTCGGATCTGTGCGATCTCTTGAGGATTGGATAGCAAAAGGCCCCGCGCGCTGGCAAGGCGGGCGGGGCCTGGAGTGTCAATCTGTGGCGAAATGCTGCCAAATCCGCGCATAACGGCGAGAAGCCGCTAATGGCGCGATGGGCTATTCCTCGAAGAAGGTCAGGTTGTAATACATTTGTATTGGACGTTGTAACCCAACCACGCTGTCGCGGAAGGCGATCGGTTCGAAGAACTGACCCAGAACCACGAAATGTGCCTGACCGGCGATACGATCCTGGATTTCCCCTGCAAGCCGGGCGCGCTCGGCATCATCGTCCGAAGCAATATAGTCCGCGCGCAGCGCTTCGACCTCGGCGTCTTCGGGCCAGCCGATCCAGCCGCTCTGGGGATCGCCCGAGAAGGCGATACGCATCGGATCGACAAGGTCAGGGGCCAGCCACCAAGTATGGAACATATTCCATGTCTCGCCGTCTTCCTCGGTGCGATTGGCGCGGCGCTGGACAAGCTCGGACCATGTCATTTCCCGATGGTCGATGGTAAAGCCTGCGTCATTCAGTGCAGCGATCGAGACCTCGGTGAAAGCTGAGATAACCGGGCTGTCGACCGGGTCCATGACGATGATCGGCGTGCCGTCATAGTCTGTTTGTTCCAATAGTTCACGCGCCTTGTCGACATCCCCTGCGGTGAACGCCTCGTCGCCAACAGGCGAGGCATATTCGGTCCCGCAAGGATAGATCGAGGGGCAGAGCTGCCAATAATCGGTCGTTCCGATGGCGGTGGACATGTAGTCTTTTTGATCCATCGCGGCCATCGCGGCCATTCGGACAGCGGCGTCATCGAAGGGCGGGATTTGATGGTTGAACACGCCCATGCCGATGCTGCCGACGGCATCGGCAAGCACCACGGTGATCCCTTCCTCGTTTTCCAGTTGTTCGGCGTGTTCCGTGGTCGGTGACTCCAGATATTGCACCTCGTTGTCGATCAGTGCCTGAACGGCTTCGTCCTGCGAGGGAAAGCTGATCCATTCGATCCGCTCAAGGAACGGGATTTTTGCACCGGCGGCCAGCGATGTGGGTTCCGAACGTGGAACGTAGTCTTCGTTGCGGACATAGACCGAGCGCTCACCCGGCACCCATTCGTCAACATCGAAGATGAACGGACCCGATCCCGTGGGATCGGTGATCGGTACATTCGGGTCGGTTTCGGCGATACGCTTGGGCATCATGAAAGGAACGCCCGACGACATCTGCGCCAGCGTTTCTTTCATCCTTGGATAGGGTTTGCCGAGGCTGATTTTAAAAGTGTCGTCGCTTTCGGCCTGAATATCGGCGATCTGCTTGAACAAGGCTTGCCCGACACCGTCGCGCGCGCCCCAACGGCGCAGCGAGGCAACGCAATCCTCCGCCGTCACGGGTGCGCCGTCGTGCCACTTGAGGCCATCACGAAGCGTAAAGCTCCATTCCAAGCCATCCTCGGAAACCTCCCATGTGTCGACCATCTGCGGCTGGGCTTCGTTGTCGCGATCAAAGCCGAACAGGGTGTCATAGACAAGGAAGCCATGGGTGCGCGTGATGTAGGCGGTGGTCCATATCGGATCGAGAACCTCCAATTGCGCATGTGGAACCGCGCGCAAGGTCTGAGCGGCAAGCGGTGCCGCTGCCAACCCCGCTGCCGCCAAGGCAACCCCGGCCATAGCGCTGCGGAATAAGGATGTTTGGACTGTCATGTTTTGCCCTCCGTTCGGGTTGGCGAGTCGGTAATAGAGGCTTCGCGCGGAAGCTGAACCCAAGCATAGTGAGCTGTCACATCACCGAATTGATAACCGTCAACATGCTGACAATATTAATGATTACATTGGAGGTGCTTAACACTGTTTTCATGTTCGTACGGGGGGAAATGATTTGCAGGGGGAAAGCGTGCAATCAAAAGGCACGGATACTGCGCGCGATGTCCGCACCGACCATCGTACGCTCAGGATAATCCGGGATCGCTTCGTATTCGATTCCGAAAGCGGCGAGTTCTTTCTGCTCAGCGCGGAAGGCGTTTGGATCTTGCGTGCCATTGTCTCTGGTCAATGCAGCGCCGAGATCGAAGCGGAACTCATGAAACGCTATGGTATCAATCGGGGGACAGCCATGCGTGATTTCGAACAGTTCAAGTTCCGGCTCATGCAATTGGGGCTGATCTCTGAAAAGCAGGAGACATAGGTCTTGGCGGCGACGCAAAAGCCCGTGGTGATCGCTGTCAGCGGCCTTCATCGTGGTGAAAGCCCGCAACCGGGGGGTGCGGTCATCGAGTCCATTCGCAGTCATATCCCGCATGCGCGGTTCATCGGCATCAGCTATGACCCGATGGAGACCGGCATCTATTCCGACGGTCCTGATCGTGTCGACGCGACCTATCTGTTTCCCTATCCCGGCGCGGGCCAGAAAGATTATCTGGCGCGCATTCGCGAGGTCCATGAGCGTGAGGGGCTGTCCCTTATCATGCCCACATTGGACAGCGAGTTCGACAACCTGATCGGCCTGCGCGATGATCTGGAAAAAATGGGGATCGGGCTGGTCGCGCCAACGGCGAAATCCTTTGCCGAGCGGTCGAAAATCCGGCTGGACGAGCTTTGCCTCAGGGCCAATGTCGCAGGGCCGCGGACCTTTCCTGCCAGTGACGTGACCACGGCGGCGCAACGCGCTCTCGCCGTCGGCTACCCGTGCTACATCAAGGGCCTGCATTACGAGGCGCATCTGGTTCATACCGAGGCACAGCTTGTCGCCGCCTTCGACAGGGTCGTATCGACTTGGGGGGCGCCTGTTCTGGTGCAGGAGGCCATCTACGGTGAAGAATACGATGTCGCTGCGGTTGCCGAGGGCGGCGAGTTGGTCGGTGCGATCACGGTGCGCAAACTCCTGCGATCGAAGATGGGCAAGGGGTTTGGCGGTGTGGTCGTCGAAAACCCGGACATCCAAGGTATCGCCCGGCGTCTTGTCAAAGAACTCGCATGGGACGGTCCGCTTGAGATCGAGTTGGTCAAACCGATTGGACGGCCCTTTGTCCTGTTCGAGATCAACCCGCGCTTTCCGGCCTGGATATCCTTTGCCGCGAAGACGGGTATGAACCTTCCCGCCTACTGCGCGGCGCATGCGCTTGGCATTGTGCCACCGGCGCTGTCGGATTGCCCGGCCGGCAAGATGTTTCTTCGGCACTGCGCGGACATCGTTGCCGATATCTCGCTCTTGGCAGATCTCGGTATCGACCGTGAGCTGACCGACTATTCCAGCGAACACAAACCAAAGGACGGTCTGGCCCATGAATGACGACTACGAAAGCCCGCGGATTTCCGAAGAACTGGGCAATCTGTCACCCACCATGTCGGCGGAACGCAATCCGCTGGCGCGCGGCTATTCCGTGGAGCCGCTGACCGAGATCGACGGCTGCAAGATCGAAGACATCATCGAATTCGCCGGATCGCCAGCCTTCGTTTTTTCCGAGCGGACCCTGCGCCGGAAAATCGACCGGATGCGCACGGCTTTTCGGTCACGCTATCCCGAAACCAAATTCTTCTGGTCCTACAAGACCAACAATCTTGATGCGATTTGCCGGGTTCTCAAAGAGGAAGGGTGGGGCGCCGAGATCGTCTCCAATTTCGAGTATAAAAAGGCGCGTCACCTTGGCTATGAAGGTAATGAAATCCTGTTCAACGGGCCGTACAAAAGCCCCTCGGCCATACGGCGTTCCTTGACCGAAGGCGCACTCATCCAGATCGACAACTGGGATGATCTGGACCGCGTCGAAACTGCGGCCGAGGAAATGGATGGAACCTTTGATGTCGGCATTCGCGTCTGGTTCGCGACGGGCCATGGCCCGACGTGGTCGAAGTTCGGGTTCAATCTTGCCAGCGGCGAAGCACAGCGCGCCGCGCGGCGTGTTGCAAAAAACCCTAACCTGAACCTGCACACGCTGCACAGTCATATCGGGACCTACATGCTTGATCCCGAAGCCTATCGCGTTGCGACGAAACTGCTTCTCGGGCTTCGGGATCAGGTCGAAGACGACACGGGGCATCTTGTTCCATGTTTGAACCTTGGTGGCGGTTTTCCGTCGTACAGTCTTCTGCACGGCATGAAGGGGCCCGCCGAGACCACCATCTCCCCCATCGAAAAATATGCAGACGCCATCACCTCAGAGCTGAACAGGCTTCCCAGTGACAAGCGCCCCGAATTGCGGTTGGAAAGTGGTCGCCATCTTGTCGACGAGTCCGGCTATCTCATCAGCAGCATCGTCGCGGTCAAGCAGGCGGAACTTTCCGGACCGCCGCGCGGCACCGCCGAGGATGCCATGCGCATCAAGGAAAGAAGCCTTCTGGGACGATATGCCAAGGTCACCTATGTCGCTGATGTCGGGATCAACCTTCTTTACACGGCGGCGTGGTTCGAAATCTCGGCACGCCCCGCGCGTAGAACGGATGAACTACCTGAGCAGACAAGGCTTGTCGGTGACCTTTGCATGGAAATCGACGTGATCCGCGAGAATGTCGCGCTGCCAAGGTTAAGGGTGGGCGACTGGCTGACGTTGTGGCCCGTGGGGGCCTACAATCTTGGCCAGTCGATGCAGTTCATCCACCTGCGCCCGGCCGTCGTGATGATAAGCGAAGACTCCGAGCAGCGTATTATCCGGCGCCGCGAAGAACTGGATGACATAGAAGCCGCGGAACTTTTCGCGGATGATCCTGACGTGGGCAGGGATGGTTGAGATTCGTGGATCAGGCCGGGCGAGCAGCCCTGATGACCATGATGCCGTGAGCGGCAGATCGCTCTTGAATCTGGTCGAAGACATCTTCCTGCGACCGCTTTCCGCCCTTTTGCTGATCCAGTCCTCGCTTGTCGGCCTTGGATTGTGGGTGCCTTTGCTCCTGTCGCCAAGCCTTGCTTTGGTGGGCTTGCTGGCCCTGTTGTTCATGGCCGCATTGGACAGGTTTCTTGTTCACGCCGAAATGTCATCATTGACGATAGAGTTTCGCGCCAACGGCCTTTTGGCGGCGCTCGTCTCATATTGGGTTCTTGGGCCGATCGGATTGTCCGCCGTCACGCTGACCGTGGCCACCGGGGCGGCCGTTCTTGTTGCGCTTTATCTCGTCTTTCTTGGGAAATCCTTGCATCCAGAGCAGGGTCTTCCGGTGACAGTGTGGCCCTATTGTATCGTTGCGGCCATTATATTGACCCTGTTTTCCGGAATGGGCAGCCATCCTGCCGACTATTTCGGCTGGCCGGACATGGCCTACCAAGGTTGGGCAGACCTGCCCGCGGCCTTTTTGTACGGGCTTGGGGTATTCGTGTTCTCGCCATCGGTTCTGTCCGGGGCCGTTATCGCGATCCTGATTGCGCTATGGTCCCCGGTGATGTTCCTGACCGGTCTCATCGGTTGGTTATCGGGCGCGCTTTTTTCCATTGCGATCATTTCGATCGGCGCCCCGGTGGATTGGGTGCCTGCGTCCTATAATTCCTTTCTCGCTGGCATGGCGCTTGGGGCGGTGTTCATCGTGCCCGGATTGCATGGGCTTGTGACGGCCTCCTTTGCGGGAATGCTCGCCGCTCTTTTGGCGGCCTTTCTTCAGATCCAGACGAACTATTCGGGTGTGTCCTATCTTCCGATACCGTTCATCATCACGCTCTATTCCGGTCTTGCGACGATGACCGGTATGGGCTTGGTCGGGCGCGATTGGGGGGCTATGGCGTTGTGGGCGCGACCCGAAACGGCACGGATATCCTTCGATTGGCTGGAATCGCGATGGGGCAGCAGGAAAGACCAACTTCTCAGCGTGCCGGTTCATGGACCGGTCGAGATCACGCAGGGCATGGATGGGCCGCTGACCCATCGCGGTCGCTGGCGTCATGCGCTTGATTTCGAGAAGCCCCGGACGAACTTTGGCACGACCGCGGAAAACCGCCCGTCCATATGGGGGGCCGACGTGTATTCCCCGGTCGAAGGCAAGGTCGTCTGTGTTCAGAACGGGATTCCCGATAATCCAATCGGCACAGTGAACTACGGCGAGAACTGGGGAAACCACGTTATCATCCAGTCCGACAAAACTCCTCATGTCGGGGTGTGTCACCTCATGGCGGGGTCGGTCGCGGTGCGGCCGGGGCAGCGGGTGTTGTTCGATACCGTGCTCGGAAAGGTCGGCAATTCAGGCCGCTCTGCCGTGCCGCATCTTCATTTGCAGCAACAGTCCGGCCCGAAACTCGGCACGCCGACCAAGCCGTTTCGTCTGGCCAATTATTTCGAGATCGACGTGAGCGATGGGAGATACCGGCGCTGGTTGGCGTCGGGTTTGCCATCCGAGAGACAGGTCATCGCCGCAGCAAGCCAGAATCCGGCAACCCATGATCTTGTTACCGGAATGCTTCCGGGCCGAGGCCTTTGGACGATCAACAGGGGCGCGACGACGGGATCGAACGAGGCCGGTTCACTGGTTGTGACAACCCGCTTTACCGAAGACGGGCTGTTCCGGATGGAGGACCGGGACGGCGATTATTTCGAGGCGGAGTTGGATATCGACGCCTTCCGTATCGTCAGCGTGGCCTGCGACCGGCGCGGACCCATTGCAGCGCTTGCAACCGCGATGTCGACGATCCCCTACGCGGCATTTCCGGGTATCGAATGGGATGATGCGCTTTACCTGCCGGTTTCGCTCAAGACACGCTCATTGCGCGACATGATGATACCGCTTCTCGGTGCGCCGTTGACGCATGTGTCGTCGCGGCTTGAAACCCTGTCCAGCGACTTGGGTGCCAGTATCGTCTCGACCTATAGGCACAGCGGCAAGGGGCCGGAATACAAGAGCCGCCTTCATATTTCCCCCAAACGCGGCCCCGCGTACCTGAGTTGGGAAGGCGAGCGGGGCGAAACCGTGGTTGAACTGGTCTCCTTCGAAATCCACGCGGGATAACCGGGGTCAAGGCGATTGCCGGATGGGTTGCAAGGCAAGCATGGTACGTTGCGCGTATACATAGCGTGCCAAATTGTTTATCGTACTCGTGCAAAATCGGGTCGCTGGGGCTGCTCTGCATATGATGGCAAAACCTGATATCGCAATGATTGTGGGCCTTTGTATCGGCCTGATCTTTCCCAGGGTCGCGATGAGTGACACTTGCCCGCAATTGCAACTGCTGCGCGAAGAGCGCCACGAAGACGTTCAGGCCGCGCGTGATGATTTCAATTCCGAGCGCGACGAATTGGATAAAGCGTTTCGGAAAAAGAAGAAGGAATTACATGAGAACGGATGGCTCACGCGGCAGGAGATCGACAGGGCCTACGCGGAGAGGAAAAAACATGTCGATAATTCTGACGAGCGCAACCGGCTGACCGATGCGGAAATGAAGAAAAAGGCCTGCATCAACTATTGGACGGACGCGCGATTGGCCATTCTGGACCGCAAGTACGAAGAGCTTGTGTCGGCCCTGCGATTTAAACGCGATATCACGATCGCCGAGATCAACGCCAGTTGGCGCTTGGCAAGCCGCGTCCAGCAATCGGTGTGCCGTTTACACGAGAACATGCTGACGCAGGAGTGGGGGTGCAGTCAAAACCGGGACTGCATGCCGACGACCGGGGAGCTTGCTCAGACAATTCTTGATGCCCACATGGCCATAACGCGGCGCGCGAGCCCAAGCAAAATCGACGTATCGACGGTGGCCGACTGTGACTAAAGCGTTCCGCCTTTTACCTGAGATATCAGCCAAAGGCGGAACGCGTGCAACGATTGAGCAGAGCACTGCATTTCGCGAAAATCTGTGATTCAGGTTTTTCGCGAAACGCTTTAGCCGGGGGCGTTGCGCTGCCGGCTGATCACAAGGCCGACCACAGTCAGAATTTGGTCGTTATGTCGTCCTTTTGGGATGTCAGCGCCTTCTGCATTACCTCGCGTGGTGCCGATGCATCGACAAGCAGGGTATGAATGGTCAGGTCATCGTTCGTGCTGGAGAATTTGACGGCAAGGGCCGGAAGGCAATCGGCCTCTTCAAGGATCATCCGCCGACCAACCTCAGAGGTTGGGAACGGCAACGAGAGGATATTCGAGAACAACTCCCAGCCGACGTCGGCTCGTGTGCCTTGTCGCCATGTTTCACTGAGGCCGCTGGGCAAGTTCCGGCCAAGGCTGGTTGGAAACAGCGGAAGGCAGTTTCTGTGGCCTGTGTCGTTGACCTGAAGGTGTGTTCCCCAGTTGCTGTCTTCCAAACCATATTTTTCCGAAATCAGCTTGCGGAACTCCCCCGCCATCGGGCGCTTTCCCGGCAGGTCCAAGGTCCGCGTGATCGCGATCACACCCGCCGCAGGGCGATCGACCAGATGATACACCGCGATCGCTTCACCCGTGGATGCATTGCCATAGGCAATGGAGTTGGCAAAAACGTTCTTTGCCATGCGCCTTTCGACAATGCCGTCGATTTTGCCGAAATGCGAGCGGATCACCTTGTCGGCCTCGTTCAATGACATGCCGAGTTTCAGCCCGACGATGTCGGGGTCGATCAGCGTCGGGGCGTCGTCACTTTCCGCTTCTGGCTCGGTTCGATCAGTTTGGTCTTGTTCTGCTTGACCTTCGTCTTGGGTCTGTTCGGTGTCACCGGCGGGGAAATCCTCGGCGGTGAGGCTGGCAAAGTTCAATCCCTTGAGGTCATAAAGCTCTGCCCCCAACAGCTTGGTTTCAAGGAAAAAGCCGCGTTCGTTGCGCTGAACGCCGGTGAATTCCATGGAGACGTCGAAAACGAAGTGTTCGGGGAGGTCGTTTTTCCGTTTCACGCAAGCGAAATAGGTCTCGTTGGCATCATTGATGTCATAGGCCGATGCACCTGATCCATCTTGCCTAAGGTCATTGAGCGCGTCGCGCTCCGAGTGGCAATTACCTTGCAGGAAAAGGCTTTCCGCTTTGGCTGCGTCCATTTCCAGTTCGGGAATACGCGGCAGCCTGTCCGACACCAGAATGACATTCCTGACGAGTGGTCGCAGGCCTTGGGCCAATGATCTGGGCAGCGCCTTGACGTTGAAATCCTGCTGCAACCCGGGGTCACCGAATGCGGTGGATTTGCCCATGTGCTCGGCCAAGTTCTGCATTCGGTCCATGGGATGAACCTCGCGCAGATAGCCTCCATTGGTCCGGGATGCGGTCAGTTTGCCATCTTTGTATCCGACCCACTCCGGCTCGACCCCTAGGCGGGTAACGGCCCTCGGGGTGAGATCGGAAAGCAGCCCCTGAACCTCGGCCTTGTAGTCATCCACCAGTTCGGGCGCGACGAACGATGGTTTGCGGCCCTTCACCTGATCGGGCGAAAAAGCGCTCGGGCCGTTTCGGTTCTGGTCGTATTGAACCTGCCTTTGTGTCAGTTGCAGCCATTCATCCTCGGTCAGAACGTCAGGCGCGAGGAGCAGCACGAAAAACTCGCCCGGGACGCGCGGCCATATATCCGAAACCGGCGGCGCGTAGGACGGTTGGCCTGCGCCCCCTGCATCGGAAGTCGGAGTTTCGGGATAGGTATAAAGCACCTCCTCCAGCGAATTCATTGCATGCAGCCGGGGCGGCCCAGTCACTTCGATACTCAGGCGGGAAATCGAGTCATCGGGCTTGATCGACAAGGTTGCAGGAGACGACACCAGCAACTTCCTCTGGTTTCCAAACTGATCCGAGAACGCGCGTGCCTCGGAGGCCTCCATGGCAATGGGTCCAATGCCCGGGCCAGAGCGATACTCGGCCAGCACCGAGCGCCCGTACAGGTCCAAACGCTTCTGTTTGCAAGACGTCGTTCTTTGCGGGAACTCTTCTGCGTCGAAGTCGTACTCTCCGAAACTGGCCGCGCAGACCAGCATCACGTCAATTGAGCGGGCAAGATCGTCTTGTGCGATCCGTTCCGCGATCAGGGCGCGCCCTTCGGACATGAAAAGCCGCCGTTCGAATTCGTTCTCCCAAAGAAGGGTCGAGATCGACGTGAGCGTGGGGCCGCCAGACCGGCGCTTCGCCGTCAGATTATTGAGCAGGATTTGTGGTGGGTTTCCATCGTGAACAAGGCCGATCAAGGCGTCGATGTCTTCATCCGTAAGCGTATCCAAAAGGCGCAACATGAAATTGGTATCGTTGATCAGATTGCCATTCGCGGCGTACTCAAGCCGTGTCACCATATCGTCCCGCGACTTCATGTATCGCGCGGCATCGCTGCGCGGGACGAAATCGTTGCTGATGAAGAATAGAGGCAGGTTGTCTTGCGCGCCGGATGTACCTGAGCCTGTGTCACTGTTTGCAACTTTGTTTGTCGGTCCATTTGTCGCGACGCGCTGCAAGTACGCGGCGCGTTCGCGCATGGTTGTCTCAAGACAGGAACGGTTGCCGCCACAGGCGTTGCGTTTCTTCAGCCAAGCGCGCTGACCTTGTAGAAGGTCGTCGGCGGCGGATGCATCAAGACGATCCCGGGCGGCTGAGAAGGACCGGGCAATCTCATGATCATAGGTGGCCAGACTGTCCGAACTGCAAATGGCCTTCTCGGTCGAGGTACCAGCACGGGCGCAATCGAAACTCGGGCTTGGCGTATTGCTTGCGGTGGGTGTCGTGCCGCTAGCTTGCCGTTCGGCTTGCATTCGCCGCAGGATCGACCGCGTGGGTTGGCCCGTGACCGGGGCGCCGATATCCGCTTCGAACCTGCGGATCGCTTGCGCCGTGCGGCTGCCCATCAGGCCGTCAACCGGCCCGGGGGCATACCCCAGATCGGTCAGGGTCGTTTGGATTTGACGGATGGTGCGCCGGTCCGATTGTACCTGTTGGCGCTGTTCCGCGCGGGGTTCTGCACGGTCTCTTTGCGGCTGGCTTTCTTGCTGTTGTTTGGAAAGTTCATTGATGACGTTGATGCCCGTTACAACGTCATTCAGGTCGAAAGAATACCCCGGTGATGCAGCCAGAGTGAAAAAAAGAATTAGCTTGATCGTGTTCCGTTTCATCGCGCACCCCCCCTCGCGCCCAGCAAAAATCCCAGATGTTCATAATGCTGGCGCAAGAGTGATTCGAGCAATGATATTGGATAAAACCCTGTGTTTGGGTGATAAGACGGGCACTCCGGCAAGCCTGAGGTGGGGTCTCCAAGGCGGCCTGCCGCCGATCGCGTGATCTGTTTGCGTAAGACAGGCGGCCGCGTTTGCAGCGTTTCACACATGGATGGGACGCCGACGTTCAAACGGTGTCCTGTTGTCTGCCTGTCATGTAACGGGTCTAAGAGGGGCGCGTATGACAAATCCGGTGGGACCCGATGAAAGATTTGAAATCCGAGCGATTCAGCACAGACGACACTCAGCCCCACGACTTTCCGAAACGGCCCCTTCGCAAAAAGCTGGCGACGTTGTCCCTTGGTGGCTCGCCTGCATCCATGCAGGCCATGTGGAGTGATTGGGCCGTGCATTTCGCGATTGCCCCCGATCTTCAGCTCGACATGGTCAAGTCGGCAAGCGAAGGCTGGTTGCAATGGGTGCGCTACGTCTCGATGGGCTGCCCGGATGACCCGGATCTGAAACCCATTGAGCCCGCGAAATCCGACCGTCGGTTTCATGGCGATGGATGGAGCCAACCGCCTTTTGCGGCCATGGCGCAAGGATTCTTGTTGCTTGAAGACCTTGCAGATCAGGCGGCGCGAAACGTTCCCGGGCTTGAACCATCCAAAAAAGACTCTATCGCCTTCGTAACGCGGCAGATCCTCGACGCCATGGCACCGTCCAATTTCCCGGCCACCAATCCGGATGTTCTGGCCCGAACCTTGGCGACGGGCGGGGCGAACATCCATCACGGTCTGGAACGCGCCCTTCGCGATATCAAGGACGGGCCGCACCCCGCGGGAAACAGTCAGGTCGGCAAGGCCGTGGCGACCACGCCGGGCAAGGTGGTGTATCGCAACCATCTGATCGAGTTGATCCAGTATGAACCGACCACCGACACGGTGCATCCCGAGCCTGTCCTGATCGTGCCTGCGTGGATCATGAAATACTACATCCTCGACCTCAGCCCAGAGAACTCACTCGTGCGCTACCTGACCGCGCAAGGATTTACAGTGTTCATGATCTCATGGCGCAACCCTACGGCCGAGGACGCGCATTATGGTATGCAGGATTACCTTGACCTTGGGCCGGGTGCGGCTTTGGACGTGATCGAAAGCCAGACGGGTGCCAGACAGGTGCATGCCGTCGGTTATTGCCTTGGCGGTACGCTTTTGTCGATTGCCGCGGCGGCCATGGCGCGCGATGGCGATGAGCGATTGGCCAGCATGACGCTGTTTGCCGCGCAGACGGATTTCAGCGAACCGGGGGAACTCAACCTCTTCATCAACGAAAGCCAGGTGTCCTTCCTTGAGGACGTCATGCAGGAACAGGGCTATCTGGACGCCAGCCAGATGATGAGCGCCTTTCAGATGCTGCGCTCCAACGATCTGATCTGGTCGCAGATGGTCCGCAAATATCTGCTGGGTGAAGACGATCTTCCGATGAATGACCTCATGGCGTGGAATGCCGATACCACGCGCATGCCCGCGCGCATGCATTCGGAATACCTGCGGCAGATGTTCCTCAACAATGACCTTGCCGCCGGGCGCTTTCAGGTGGATGGGCACCATGTGTCGCTGCGTGATATCCGGATCCCCGTGTTCGCCGTGGGCACCGAGACCGATCACATCGCGCCATGGACATCGGTTTTCAAAATCCACGCCCTTGGACACGCCGATGTCACCTTTGCCTTGACCAATGGGGGACACAACGCCGGTGTCCTGTCCGAACCGGGGCACAAGCATCGCCACTATCGCATCCATACCGTCCGGGACCGGGACAGAACGCTGTCGCCCGAGGACTGGATGGAGAATGCGCAGATCGAAGACGGAAGCTGGTGGCCGGCCTGGGCGTCCTGGCTGGCGGGCAACTCCGTCGAACGGGGCAAGCCGCCCAAGATGGGCAAAGCCTTGGGCGATGCGCCCGGCACCTACGTGTTTCAGGAGTAACCTGCATGCTGCCACAGAACGATTTTCTCAAGGGCAAGGTTGGACTTGTTGTTGGTATCGCCAATGAGCATTCCATCGCCGCTGGATGCGCCGCCGCGTTTCATGCGTCGGGTGCCAAGCTGTGCCTGACCTACCAGACCGAAAAATCGCGCCGATTTGTCGAACCCGTTGCCACCTCGGTCGATGCGGACTTTTGACGTGGCCTGTTTCGACACCGCGTTCCATCGCGGGCATTCCTGGGTAACGACACATTCGCGCTGCCGCGCCGGTTCTACGACGACGGTATACGGGGCTATGGGTTGACGCCATTCTCGTCCGCTTGGTTCACATTGCCCACCGTCTCACACT
>Ga0102929_1000923_pt1 | contig 17363 bp, 13 predicted proteins | sample SalPonR1_B_D2_MG_FD_78510 | JGI IMG/M metagenome (GOLD analysis project Ga0102929, IMG submission 78510) | Salt pond soil microbial communities from South San Francisco under conditions of wetland restoration - Salt Pond MetaG R1_B_D2_MG | ecosystem: Environmental > Aquatic > Marine > Intertidal... | reverse complement strand
TGTTTGTTTTTAGAAAGAAACGAAAGAAACGAAAGAAACGAAAGAAACGAAAGAAACGAAAGAAACGAAAGAAACGAAAGAAACGAAAGAAACGAAAGAAACGAATGGCTGCTCAGAACAATCATCAATACATCAACGAAGACAGTGTGGTCAATTTGGTCTTGGCATTAGGAGAAGACGATCTTGATCAGTTAACCCGAGTCTTATCTCAGAATCAGTCTTTGAAGACGATAAATATCAAAGGAAGCCTGAAATCGCTTAACAAAATTATTCCAATAATAGCTAAGATTCCAACCCTCGAAGAACTCTTGATTGAATCCAATCAATGTGTTAGCTCGGTTTTACGATTTCTGACTAAGTGTCAGAATTTAAGGTGGCTTTCATTTCCTAGTTTGTTCGATTACACTTTCGCTCAACATTTGGCTAGCTTCTTAAAGACCGACCCGTCGGTTCAAGAGATAATTCTCAAACCAATTAGTGGTAATATTTTATCTGATTACCATTACTCAATCATTAACGAAGGAGTTAAAATGAATACTCGTCTTCGGTCGTTGAAAGGGTATACCCATCTCCAGTCGTCAAAGAATACCTCGCTGGTGAAGACCGGGATATCGAAGACCTGTTAGCGGACCGCGTGGTTGGTCGTCTGAACGGGTCTGGTATAAAAACGCTCGTTAGTGTGAGCGTCGTTATTGTTCAGTTGTATGAACCGTTTTTACAATAACGACCACTCTCTGTTTACTAGAACATAATTCGCAAGCAAATCCGGATTACCCTTCTATCATTATATAATGTTCGATTACCACGTCGAGAGTGATAGCTCAATAGACTCTCGTTGAGAGTTTAATTGTCACATCCTCAAGCAAATCAGTCGAATAATTATCGAAATATCGGTAATCAACGATCTTGAGAAAACGACTTCCCGTTTTTGTCGAGCCATCCTCTCAAGTCCATGATTGGATACCGTTGAACTAGTGTTAATTATTTTCATCGTTCTTCCAATATTAGTCTCGTCGGTGAAGAGCCAAAGTCGTTTTTCTCTTCTCATACCGACTATTATTTCCCCGTCACCATTAGTAACGATGACCGTCTTTACCGCAGGATCACTCTTATATTCAAGTCCCAATTTCTTTCATCTCCTCCGGAAGGTAAAAGGGACAAATACGGGAAGGAAGATTGTCGTTTCTTAATTAGACGTTCTCTGTCGGAAACGAGTATCAACGCTCATTTATTTGAGCGTTTTTATAACAAGGTTCGATTAAATAGTACCTTCGAACTGACCTCCCCCGTTACGTTCACATGGATGTTGGCGACCTAGAATCATAGAGGTCAGAGACGGTTGAAAAATATAATGAGGATCATATTGTGATTTAACCCGTCGATACAACATAGAGTCGAAACCAGCTAGATTATCCCATTCAGTTTTGGAAGAAGGAATCATGGAAGTAAGATATGGTACTCCACCGATCATCTCCGCGTTAATCCGGTGAACACGATTTACTTCCGTCAGGCGGGCATTTTCGGCGAATAGATCTGGAGTAAATCTAATGTTAACCTGTCTTAAGATTGCTACGTAGACCAGACGATCAATATTAGAATCAGGAAGAGGTTTAAAAGTATGTTTCTCGGTAGCATTAGGTTCTTTAAAGATGTTCATGACCTGTACTGATTGAACGGGAGCATCTTCAGGAGGAGTATTCAGGAAGAAATCAGCAACGTAATCTCGAGCCTCTTCGAACGGGACAATAACCCCAAACCAGGGATGAGGAGTATGCCAGGCATAATCAAATCCAACACTAGGTAAGAGATTGTTGAACAGAAACTCTAGACGATAGATCCAGTCAGCGTAGTCCATGTCTTTGCTAATCTCGGTGCCATTAATATGGACTAGATAATCGAATACAGCCTGGTCATCTGGTTCGTCACCTGGGTCGAAGTATACTCCGATCTCTTGAATATAGACCCAAGGGTCGTCGATACCTAAATCTTGTACGGTAAAGCTGGGAGGATAACCTGAAGGAATTCCAGTACCGGCCATGTTGAGGACGGGAAAAGACTTAAATTGATCAAACGGAGCTCCGGTGTTTGCCTCGTCGTCCAAGATCTGTTGATAACTTTGAAAAGTCTGATTAAGAGTTTGGTAAACATGATAGACTCTAATCTTAGAGCCAGGAATGTCTACCACTTGAAGTTTAATCGCTGTGATGATACCGAACTGACCCAAACTGCTGATGGCGGCATAAAATAGTTCGTCAGCTGGTGATACTACTTCTATGTTACCGTTTCCTGTAACGATAGTCATTTCAAGTACTGAATCTGCCAAGGGACCATGTCTGAAGAGACCCGGACCTGATCCACCACTCCCACTGATTACTCCTCCTACAGACAGTCCAGCCCAATCTGTCTGAGCGACTGTAGTCTTGCCCGTAGGAAAAAGGGTACTATAAACTACGTCTAAATAAGCACCAGCCTCGACATAAATAAAGTCGTCAGTAACTTCTCGCACTTGATTCATATTCTTCATACTTACTACAATACACCCACAACATTGTGCTTGCCCATTAGTAGAATGACCAACACCACGTACAGCAATCTGATCATTAGTTCTTCGAGCTTCTTTAACAATTGCCGAGACTTCTTGATCAGTAGTCGGATAGTACACCTTAGAAGGTAAATAATGAACTGAATGACCGAAGTCGTCGGCCGCTTCAGCTCGACTCGTCAGATCGTCGGTGAATTCAACGGTCATCGGTGGAGCTCTTGGGGTGTCAAGATCACTCTTAACCGAAACTGTGAACAAAAGTGTGAACAAAAGTGTGAACAAAAGTGTGTTGAGATAACGTCGCATTTTAATATTCGCCGTATATTTTATAATCGCAGTTTTTGGTGTGATCAATATTATTTTTATATTGCTTTTTAATGTCTATGGTACATTTCTTCATAAACGCTCACTGACATGAGCGTTTTTTCTAGGTCATTTAAAAAATATCACTTAACCTAACAACGAACTCGTTATCTTTACCACGTGAACGTTTACGGCGAAGATAAACTGTCAAACATGCTGTAACAATTCCTAATATTAAAGAGAAGAAAGTTATGTAGAAGGTCTTACCAGGACAAGTCTGATCATCTATTATTAAATGGATCTTCTGGTTGCGACTTTAGGTAAAAATTACTAAAAGAGAACGAATCTCCCTCTAGATGACACCATTCTTCTCTAGAACACATCCCAATCGCTTCGTCGTCACGGAATAACTGAAGCGTGTAATTGAACGGGATGGGATAACGATTATCGATGACCATACAGATACTATTACCTAACGATAATTTCTTTTGATGTGGCTAAAACAACCATTGATGACATAACCAGAAGAGAAAGAAATTATCGTTTTCCTGTCTGTTTCTTAGCCTGTTCGTTTTTCTTGTTTTATTTCCCATCGATACCTTTTTTGTTTAACAATGCTCAATCGGATGAGCATTTTTTTTAATTTGAAATTAGGCTTCTTCACGTGAAGTTGTTTCCCCGGATCCCGAGCGACCAATCGAGTCACTTTGAGTATGAGCAGTTGTGAAATGATTGAGTGACTTAGTAACATCTTTATCCCGACGGAGGGTCAGAATATAAACCTTGGGAAGATAGTACCACACAATAATACTTGAAATACTGAACCATCCACAAAGGTAAAGTACCCATTCTAGAGCCGTCTGGTTGTCGTGACCTTCGAGTAAGATCAGTGAAGCAATAGCAGCTACTCCACACATCAGAATGGACATACAAACAATGCTGGTACGAGTGGTTTCGGCTTTCCAGACTGAAGAAACGGCGCTGGTAGTAGAAACCTTTCTATCCATCCGAGAAGACAGGAAATAAGAGGCAAACAGAGATACTGTAGCTAATCCAAAACCATAAGCAATCATCAACCATCCAATGATCTCTCCAGCGGTACTGACCGCACAAACTGATCGCCGATAATAAAGATTACCATCGATTTCAGATGGTCCGTCTTCCTGCCATTCGAGATAGTCTGCTCCTTCTGAATCGATCGACAACCATAAAATAACTAACAACGCTCCTATTGCAAAGACCAATGCGAAGATCCAGATGACATGACGAATACCTCGCTGCTTACGTTTAGCTAGTTCTGAGTCGTGACGGATTAGAAGAAAACCATAGGTCTTGGCACAAAGAAACCCGAAGGCTATGTAATAACCAAGCGCGTATAGAGCTCCTGAAGCTCGACACAGGGTAACGTCGGGATCAGGAGAGTACAGAATAAGACCAGTATAAGCTACGATCAAACCAATAACAGCACAAATAGTAAAGATGTGACCACTTAATTTAATAATAGCTGATTCTTTGAACACGAACACGTAAATGATAACAACTACTGAGACGATGATTCCCAAGCTTGAGAGAGCGATTTGTCCCCCAATAGTTCCTTCTGACTTGGTCACGGTGTCTACAGGAATCTCGATGATACCTAAAGAGTCAATATCAGGATGAAGCTTATCCAACATAAAGGATTGTTCCAAAGTCATACATCCATTATTTAATACTTGTCCTTCAGGGAGAATCTGTTGAACCCGTTGCCCACACCAGACCATCAACCAGGAAGCGAAAGGATCAGATTGCATCTGGGCTACCAAGGAATCGAGTTGATCATTAACGTCGTCGGGAACATCAATGGAGCGCGTTCCTAAGCCTAACGAGCCGATGTAAACATTGGAGAAACCAAGTCGGTTTGCCCATCCGGTGCCATTAGTACTGGCGAAATTAGCGTAAGCCTGAATGAAGGGAATCGACCAACTGGTCCACATAGTGGATAGAATACGGCGACCCAGAAAGGCTCCCATGTCGCCAATTGATCCGGTACCGAGCAGACCATTATCCCGAGCCCAACTCTGCGACTCATAACGATCGGTTGTTTGACCGACGATCTGAGCACCCGCTGCAGCCAGACTGCGCATGGAATAAATAGAGGGATCTCGTTCCGAATGATTGTCAGCCCAGATCTGAAGAAAAACAGGAAGACTGCTTGAATTGCTAGACTGGGAGTAACCATCCTGATAGCCAAAGAAGTAAGCATTAACACTCTGAATCGAGACAAAAGAATCATGAATGGCTCCAATCAGTCCAACAGCCTCGAATTCTAACTTGGCAGCCATCGCTCCGGTCATATAACCGTTCAGATAAGCTGGTTCATAAAGAGCGATCGAGAAGGAAAGAACATTAACCATCTCGGTATATGGAGGAAAGGGAATTGGGATAACGAACAGAACGTTAGGGTGATGAACGGCTACTTCTCCAACGTACGGCACGAATTCAATGCTGGTGGCAAAGACAATACTAATTCCTTCCTCGATTAACCCCTCCATTACTAGAGGACTTTCTTCTTCCGGAACAGAATCTACCATGATCCAGGGAACACTGAGACAATTTTGCATAGCTTGAGAGGCCAAATTGAGATTGTAACTCCAACCCAGATCGTTGGGTGGTCCCGGAGCCAGCACTCCGATCGAAGGAGGCATCTCTTGATTGCTGATGTATCTTCTGGTGTAGTCAGAGGCAGTTCGGAAAGCTTCCCTGACTGGAGCCACTACTTTCCCGTCGAAATGAGTACATTGTCTCAAATAATCATCTAGCTCGTTGTCGTTAAGTCCGGTTGGTGGTAACCCATAAGCGTTATAGCAAAGAACTGACAGACAGGTTGTAAAAGTGATAAAAAGATCAACTGTTTTCATTTTCTTTCCTGGTCGTTTCTTATTGTCCTTTTAATTGTTCAAAATAATAAGAAACGACGGAGAAACGAACAGGAAAGGAAGATGGCCGCAACAACAAGCAAAGCAAGTGGAGCGAACGAAAAGTTGATTTATAACGATTCTTATTGAACGAAAATTAACTTTTCGTTCGCTCGGTCTGGTTCAAGACGAAACAAGTTGACCCGGGAATGAATCCATTACGTTTCATAGACGACCAGTAGGAAGAGACTAATTGACACTCTTACTGGTCGTTGTAATATTAGTGATCTCGATGACCTGGTTGAATCATTAAAAAAGAGAATTATTCTCAAAATTAAGAAGTCACTAACAACTCAGACGACTACAAACACTCGATCAGGTGTTTCTAGCTCTTTCTTTGGCCAGCGAACGGTCGCCGCTTCGAGGAAATAAAACAGTTTTTGTTATCTCCGGTATTAACGAATTAGTCATAACAGGTACCTTCGTCTGGGAGACGTCACCGGTATTGGTCTTGACAGTGTGTCGGTCTGTTTTTTGACACCCTTTAATGATCCGGTCTCGAATAACGGGACCGGTGAACAATCTAGTTCCCTAATCTTAATCAAGCGAGCACATTTCCGTTGTAAAGATTCCAAGCGATTGCGACGATTAAGAATAACTTGCTCGTCAAATAACTGTTCGATTTCAATCAACCTCAAGCGGATGTTGACTTTTAAAGCTTCGACTAAACTGGCAACTCCTTTGTTCCCGATCTGGTTACCAGTAAGAATTATTAAACTAGTGTTAACCTTCAGGCTTTCGGTTAATACTTGAACTCCTTTCGTCCCGATTCGGTTACCAGCGAGATTAAGTTCTTTCAAGTTAGTATTAAATTTAAGAGCCTCGGCTATTCTTAAAACTTTTTCTTCAATCTTAACCCAGAGATGAAAGTTAGTTAATAACGGGTCGTTATCTTCTAACTCATGATTCTTTTTGTTCTATTCGTTTGTAACGCTCATTAATGAGAGCGTTTTTTAAAAAGACAGGAGGAGATTAACTTTTTATACTGGTAAGGTGAGGGTAGTTAATTCGATAAGTCAAAGAGATCCGCTCTTCGTTTCTAGATTCTTTAGGGATTTCGTGAGTCCACTCTGATTGACAATGACCCAACATCCCATACAAAGATCCAGCTTCCAATCTTATTTTAATACGTCGTTTCTGACCACTCAATTCTCGGAAGATCATCGAACGATCAGCGCCTATTGAAATCCCAAAAATATTACTATCAATAGTCGAGTCTTTGTAATCTCGATGGGCGGCAATCGAGTCTTTACCGTTACGATAACGATTCAAAATACAGAACTCGAAACCGGTACCTAACATAGTCACCGGTATTCCCTCTAACTCGGTGATAATTTGATTTAAGGATCGAATCTTGTCATCTTTTTCCATCTTTTGTTGAATCTCAATGACCGATTGAACTCGAAGATCGGTATAAGCCATAGTGCGAGCTCCTTTATAAGGTCCCTCTCCGATCTCTGACTGTTGATCACCAGCTTCGGTTTGATCCAACACCCAAATCGTTTCTCGGGGTACTTCCTTCTTAAAAGGACCATACTTCCAAGATTTCCAAGGTAATTGATTTAATGATTTAAAATGGCGAGCTTGTTCTTCTGTGGATAAAAAATTAGGAATGTAAACAATGCTGGTATATTCATCCTTAACCAAATAATTAATTCCTTGCTTGGGTTGAAAGATGGGAATCCGTCTACGACTTGCTTTGCTCGACGGACTTGCTTTGCTCGACGGACTTGCTTTGCTCGACCGGGAATGAATTCCACAATACCATTTTCCATCGACTTGATACTTGCCTCGATTGACACAATTTTGACCCTTCTTTTTACCGGACTTGTAAACAGCACTACAATCCACTTGAGCAGCCATTCTTTCTTTTTTATTCGGAATGCTCTTTTTGTTCGGAGTTTTTTATTGTTCTTTATCAGACATTAATCTATGTCGGATCATCCGACTGAGAATAGGATACTGTTCCCGGCGACCTTTATACCAAGAAAACTTAGTACCTCTCAGTAAAGACAGATCCTAAACAACGTAATTCACTATCGTTAAGAAAGATAGCGTAATTAAGATCAACTTTAGTTGAACAGATCTGAGGGACGATTGAACAATTCCTCTTAACTAAGTAAAATTGTTCGTATCTCTGATAAAGAACTACTCCAAGTTTCACTTGAACACTAACTCGAGAAAAGTAAGACTTCGACTCGTTGTCATCGATTAATTCCGAAATTATTTCCGGAATTTCTTTCGGTTTGGGGCTCGCTTGATCGAAGAAACAATCGGGATCTTGACAATCTTTGGAACAAGATGATTCCCGATTAATATCAGTGAACTTTTTCAAATCGAGTTCAGTTCGATATTCAATTTGACTTCAGAAGTACTTTGCGACGGAATACTAGCTCGATTTGATCGTTCTTTGAAGGTAAGAAAAATGATGAAATTGTTTCCGTCTCTTGTCCATCAAAAGGAAGAGCTATCTTGACCATCGGACAATTTTCCTTGAACTCGATTAGCTCTCGTGTTACCTCATTACCAGCACTAGACATTTTCAATCGTGGCTTGTTCAATTGCGAAAAAATTAACCAGAAAAAAGCGTTACCCGATTCAGGATCTACCAACACTGAGGATCTTCCCATCTCATTTAAGCGATTAGCGAAACCTTGGAAAGAAAGATCATGAGATACCAATACGAATTCGGTGGCGGGATCACTAGCAGCAACACAGGATCCTAAAAAGATTCCCGCTGTGAAATCAGCTCCTTCTTTAATTGATGGAGCTTCAATGAAATGGATATGGGGGCGTCCTTGAAACTTCGTGACCGTCTTGACCTTAAACGAATCAGCAACACCAAAAACAACAACTTGAATTTCTTGTCTGTTCGTTTTTCTTGTCTGTTCGTTTTTCTTGTCTGTTCGTTTTTCTTGTCTGTTAGTCGGAAAATAAGAAAAAGAATTATCCGGATACCGTAAAATAAAACGGAGACTGAAACGGAGACTGAAACGGAGACTGAAAGACAAATTATTGAGCTGATGGCTACTAAAGAAAGAGGAGTGATGAAACCAATGGAGATGTGTAAAGCAATTATGACTAAGAACGGGAAAAAAGTTTTCTGTGGTAAAAGAGCAATTTATTGTCATCTAGGAACTTGTTATTGTGGTAATCATTGTAAAAGTAAGAATCGACAAAAAATAGTTCCTGACGATTATCCGTTAAGAAGAATCAGACGAAAAAACGGTAAGGTGATTTCTAATTGTGACGTCCCGATTACCCGAGCGGTCACGGTTGGTGGATGGGATCTTCCGGAAAGTAAATGGGCCAACCCTTTCCCAGCTAAACACGGCCGAGAAGATCTTGAACGATACGAACAACATGTTCGAGAAAATTTATGGGACCAATTACCAGAACTTGAAGGTAAAACTTTGGGCTGTTTCTGTGACGAACTAGATTATAATCCAGGGGCACATTGTCACGGTCAGGTTCTCTTAAGATTACTCAACGAATACCACCAGAAGAAAGATCGTCCCAGATATAGTGATCTTTCTTCTGGTCGTAATAGAGCGATTTCAAAAGACACGCCTTAACTATTGTAAATACCTCTTGTAAATACCTCTTGTACATTATTGTAAATACCTCTTGTAAATAAGAACGTTCATCAATTTTGAACGTTACGAAACGTTGCTTAGTCGGACAATTCCAGATACTTCTTTTCTAGTGATTGTCGAGAAGTATAACTCGGAACGAAACCTAATTTTTCAATGATCAATCCGTCAGACCAAGTTCGATAATCATCAGGATTAAACGGTTGATGATACCGGTCTTTATTAAGGACAAAATATTTAATTAGATTTCTTTCGGTGTCTGGAATAATCATACCGAAAGCTTTCTGGTAATCAATCCGAAGCCAATTTAAGATGTTAATTAGTAAACCATATTTACTCAACATTCGATAATACCTTTGATCAACAATTCTTAATTCGATTGGTAACCTCGATTGACGATAAGCCAAATATTCGATCTGTTGTTGATTCAGTTTAACCTCTGTTCTACGAAGTAAATCGATTAGTAGCTGGTGGTCACAGTTGACGACAACATTCCAACCTAATTCAATTTCTCCATGTAAAGACACTTCTCTCGGGATAACTATTGACATCAATGATGATAAATCAAATTGAATTAATCTTACGATATTTTGACTTAACTCAATTCTTTGTTGCTTTGAGAAAAGTCCTAATGACGAAGAAAAAATTAAGTCTAAATTTCTCAATTGTTGATCGGTCAATTTTCGAAGATCAACCGTCGGAGAAAAACGAGAAATTATTCTCGGATAATTATCTGAAGTAATGTCTGATCTTTGTAAGACTAACAGGAACACGTCTTCCTTTTTTGACCGTAGTAATTCGTAGACCGACAGTTGAACCGCCATCAAAGAATCCTTTTTATCTCTGGAATATATTACACGCAAGAAAGACGACAGAAAGAAGCGTTAATCGAATTGATGAAAAGCGAACCTGAAAAAAACTAAGAGAATTCATCTAGGTAGATATCCTCTTAATCTGATTATCGATGTGATTAAGAAAAGACCTCCGATCGTAATGTTTAATTTAAGTCATATTCAACTCGACATTGATTAGGGTCATTGAATTGCTTGCTGAATTGTCGTTTTTGAAGAGACTTAATTTAAGCGGAAATTTGTTCACCGAACGAGCAGTGGAAAGTTTAACTGTGTCGTTAGGTCGGTCAGTCAAGAACATTAATCTTTCTGGTACCCAAATTAACGGTTCTAAATTAAGTTATTTACTTAACTCGTCGGATAAGATTACTCATCTCACTTTGAGTAATAATTCGATCGACGATGATGACTGTTTCAGAATTAGTCAATTCTTGAAACGAAGTAATTTGAGAACATTGACTCTGTCGAATAATTAAATTGGTAATCGAGTGATAACCGAATTAGCGGACATTTTGGAAATAGATAATTCGCTAGTTAAGTTGGTATTAGCTCAAAACCTGATTACTAACCGAGATATCGGATACCTCAGCCAGGATTTAAAAGTTAATTCAGGGTTGAGAAGTATTTCTTTAGTTCGTAATAACTTAGATAATCGATGTTCCGATTTATTCCTGGAAACATTGAAAGTTAATTATGCTTTAATGTCTATTAAGTTAGTGCCAGGTCAACAAGCTCCAGAGTTAAAACATCAACTCGGTGACATTCAGAATCACCGTAATCGTTTACAATCTAAATGTGCTCGTCTGATTAAGCGAGAAGAATTAAATTATTCTACAGTCCCCGTCATAATAAACTCCGTTGGAATTATGGATTCCGTTGGTAATAGAACCGATCGACAAATACCGATTTCCTTCTTTGACGAATAAATGTCCTTTGTCACTAATATAATGTATCCCGATGCGAGAGACAGCGTATCTGTGTCGTCTTCTGTGTCGTCTTCTGTGTCGCTCAGGTGATTCCAACATCTCCATTGTTGATCTGACCAACAATAAGCTCCCTCACCACACTCGAAACAAGTCTTCATGTCGTCTTCCTTCCGTCCTTTCTTCGTTCCTTTTTTCCTGGTCAATTTTAAATGCTAGGGACCAAACATTTAAGTGATCGTTTATACTACCGATCACGAAAATTTGTGACCGAAGATTTAATTACGCTTAAGGAAGTTCCCCGGGATGTAATCGTCGAGCAATACTCGTTGCGAAGGAAGACCTTCAAATTAGAAGAGAAATTACCAATTCAATTAACTTGTCCAATTGAGTATATTCGAATTCCTTTCTTGAAATCTCCTCTCTCAATAGATCCTTTCAATTACGATCATCAACATTTTCTGGCCTGTTTAATCGAAACAATTAAACAAGGAGGATCAAGTATGATTACTGAATGGATTAATCAACTGGTTATTATAGCCAAGAATATTATTGCTCGAGCCCAAATCAATAAGTTGTTCATGGTGGTTAAAAGTGATCAAGGTAAATACAGTCGCCACGAATATTTAGTTGGGTTAGTCCTCAATAATTTAAGGAAAGAAATACCTAATTTCATGTTCACTTACAATCACTTCGTCTGTCAAGATATGATTAAAACAGGAAAAGAAGTGATCTTGTGGTGTGACGAAGGACAAACGAAAACAAGCGACTACTTAATTTTAGAATATGTTCCTGGTCCTACCTGGTCTGATAAGATTAAGACAGTTGAACCGGCAGAATGTCTTAATATTTTACTTCAAGTTTTTCTAGCTCTACAATTGGCTTACACACGCTACAATTTTACACATTACGACCTTCATGATCGTAATATTATTATTACACCTCTAGCTAATACTAAAATCATTAAATATCGAGACATAGATCTTCCGGTTAATAGTATTGCTACTATTATTGATTATGGTTATTCATACTTAGAATATCGATGTCAAAAATACGGTTATTTCTCGGTCAGTCCAACTAACGATTTAATCTACGGCGATCGTTCTTTCCCGTTGTACGACGTTTACAAATTAATCATGTTCACGTTCTATAAGATTCGTAATTCCGCGAAACATAAGAAAGAACTGTTACCTCTGATGGAACAGATTTTCTCATATTTTTCTGATCTAGATCCCTACCCAATCTTAGACCGAAGAAAAAAGAGCCGATACTATTTTTCGATTCCTTACACTAGTCGAACTAAACAATTCCGACTCGACAGCTTGATTGATTATCTGCTTACCCTACGCTCCGGCTTACGCTCTGGGTCACATTTTAGCTCACGGTATCCGGTTTTGTCAATTAATCGTGGTAAAGTTAACCAATTGTTCAATAAAAGATTTGACAATTGGTTAATAATCTTAGCTTACAATTTGGCCAACGGTGAACCGAAGACTAAATTACGGAACTTAATTCTTGGTAACGAGAGACAGATTAAATTAACGGTCGGTAGACGAATGGGAATCTTAATACGGAAAATGGTCACTATGAAGGAGTCATCGTCCGTTCTGATATACTCCGGTAAAATTCTCTCGATGATTAACCGGATCGAATTTTACTCAGAACAAATTGAGAATCTTTTTCCGGGTACTACTCTGACTTATTTGACTCCAGCCGTTCTGAAAAAGATTGAGTCAACTATTCAATTTGTCAGCAATAATCGGATCGAAAATAATCATTATCTTGAGACTATAGAGAATAGACTGACAATAACGTTACAGTCCTTAATATTATTGAGATATTTGAAATCAGTAAATCAGGAAAACCACAAATAGCTAAAATTTAAAATCGTTACAGAAACAATGGCCAACTCGTACATCCTTGATCTGTCATTGAATAACTTACCAGCAATTAAATACGACAAAAAGGGACAGTTTCATTATGAAATCGCTTCCTTCGGTAAAAAGAAATATCATTCCTTACCGTGTGATGATCAAGAATGGGTCTTGATCAATCGATTTCAACACCCTCATTTGCTTGACCCGAGTGAAGTTGTCAAAGAGAAAGATCAAGTAATGATTCAGGATGCCGATATTTTCGAAAGTAATGGTTATTCGAATCGAGACCACCTTCTGATCCAACAACTGATTTCGGTCCTGGCAGCTCTTCAAGAGCGAGGAATAATCTACAATGATATAACCCGAAGAAATATTATCTTGGTGAACGGTCAAGTCAAATTGATTAATTTACTTAGCACAGGTAGTGGATTCGGAGATCTTTCTGCTTCGACTATTTTGAAGAAATTCGACCCGTCTTTCCGGTATCAAGAAACTGATCGTCGAGAAATCAGAAACAGCGATCGAATCAGTCGAGCTATGTTCTCCCTGGGATTAACTATTATTGAATTCTTGACTAAATCGTACACCACTATCTGTGGTGATTTTTATCGTTGCTTAACCTTTTTCCCAGATAAGACGATTGACTTGTACCCCTTCGATCGAAAGATTAACTTACTGCTTCTTTACTTGTTTGGACCAGCCGATCAACGACCTCGACGGTTCTCGGATCTACCCAAATTAATTAGCGATTTCGAAACGAAACCGATTACCGTTTCAAAATAAAAAACGCTCAACCTTGTGAGCGTTACTTTGAACTATTTTTAATTTAAGCAGTTTTTCCAGCCTTAATTAGAGCTAACTCTTTAGCTTGTCTAAATTTCTCATCTTCACGTTCAGACTCAGCCTTTTTACGGGCAGCTCGAGTCTTCTCTAACTGGCGTAACAATTTCTTCTTCTCTTCTTCTAATTCCTTCTTCTTCTCTTTAACCTTTTTCTTTCTACGTGCCACTTCGTGTTTCTGGTGTTGGACGTAGAAGAAATTACCAATTAACCAAACGAACCAAAGTCCGAACGGAAGAATACCTAGCACAGCTATCCAAATAGTTAGATCATAATCAATTTGATCATCAGTCTTAGCTATCTCGGCAGCAGCCATGGCACCCAGAATTCCATCAACTAGCAACAAAACCATTACTCCAATGATAATAATTTTAACGACGAATCCGCTAATTCCATTACCAGCGACCCCACCCAGGTCGAAGAGCCCGTTATTCTTTTTCTTTTCGGCTTCCTTCTCTGATTTAGAAGCCTTCTTTAAATCAGAAGACAATTGTTCGGCTTCTTTAATAGCGTCTTTGGAGACTCCTTTGAATTCTTTAATTCCGGTCTCGGCTTCTTTGGCAGCTGTCGCACCACCAGCTTCTTCGGGAGAGAAGAAAATAGATACCCCGATTACGATCGCGAAAGCAATAACACTTAACCCGATAATAATCCAAGTAATGATAGCGGCCCAAGTAAGATACTTATGTGCTTTCTGATAGTGTTCATCTTTTTCGTCTTCGATGTCGACCGCCACAATATTAATCAAAACACCAATCGCGAAATATAAAACGCTTAAAATAAGAACGATGAAAACAATGATAACATTGTTAAGAAATCCCATCGATTTTAAGTAAGCATTAAAATGAACTGACACTTCAGGTTCATTAGGAAAAAAATATTTAATCTCTAAAAAGATGGCATGTTCATCTACCAAGGGATGTTTTCGTGATGGAACATGCCAAAAGGAAGTCCGTGATATCGCTGGTGCTTCTCAGGATAGTTTAACGGTTACCCCGACAGTTGGATCAACCGGACCTATTTGGGTCGGTGCTAATTCGTTACGGAACAATCAATTGTTCAATCGAGAAAAGATTCCACCACGACCAGTTCATGCTAAGGGCGGAGTAGCGTTTGGCAAGTTTAAATGTACTTCTTCGATCCTCGGAGACTTGACTGATAATGTTGCTCTTCAGAAGGGAAAGATCACCAGTATTGTGGCTCGTTTTAGTACGGTAATTGGTGACCGAGGTAGCCCTGATGCTGTTCGTGAACCCCGTGGTTTTGCAGTTCGTTTTTACACAGATCAAGGAAATTGGGATCTTGTTGGTAATAATACTCCTACCTTTTTCCTCCGTGATCCAGCTCTCTTCAATATTTTCGTTAATTCGCAACGCCCACAGAAGGATGGATTACCGAGTTCTACTAACCAGACTGATTGGTTTTCACTTCGGCCAGAATGTATGATGCAATTAATGTTCATGTTCACTCGACGAGGTATTCCCACTGATTTCCGACATATGGACGGGTTCAGTTCTCATACTTACATCCTTCATAAGAAATGTGGTAAGAAGGAACGTTTGACGGCGGTTCAATTTCACTGGCGTTCAAGGCAAGGAATTCGAGGTCTTTCTGACGCTGAAGCAGCTACCGTTCGTGGTAATGATGTTAACAGTAGTGTCCGAGATCTCCGAGATAGTATTGCCAAGAAGAATTTTCCACAGTGGGATTTGTTCGTTCAATTAGTTCCTATCAAGAAAGATTGTCACGGTAATTATGTAACGGTACCTAAAGATTTTCCAATTGATATTAACGATTTAACTAAAGTATGGCCTACCACCCTGGTTAAAGAAGTTAAAGTCGGTGAAATGATTCTCGACCGTAATCCGAAAGACAATTTCACTCAAAATGAAGAATTAGCTTTCTGTGTCTCTAACTTTATTCCCGGGATTGGACCATCCAACGATCGAGTGCTTCAATTTCGAATTCTGGCTTACACTGATCAACATTTATATCGGATTGGAGCTAATTTCCATCGGCTCGATGTTAACAAACCAAGAAGTTGTCCCATCAGTTCAGGTTCCCGAGCCCAGTGTCCTTTTAACTTCGTCATCGATGGTAGTATGGCCGATGGTTATCGGAAATACGCCATTTATGCTCCCAACAGTTATCCTCCTACTCCAGTGACTCCGGTGGAAGTTGACCCCAAGTTTAAACCATCTGATGTTCCCCCTCCAGTAGTTAAGCAAGATCTGGACCATCGGGGACGTTGTAGCAAGAAGGAAGAATGTCGGGTTGGTTATACCAGTACTAAAGATGACGATAATTATAGTCAACCATGTATGTTCTATCTGACTATGCCTTTCGAAGTTCGTAATGAACTGGCCGCTAACTTCGCTTCTTTTCTGAATGCCGTCCTGAACGAGAAGCGATCAATCAGTAAAGAAGTTTATCATCGTTTCTTGTCTCGCTTGGGAGAAGTATCTTCAGACTTAAGAGCTCGAGTAGTCGCTGCTCAAGAAGGAACTGTTCTTCCACCAGGCCCTCCTGTTAAACAAGACACTGGTTATGAATTCATGTTACCTTAATGAAGTATGATCGTTATTAAACGATCAAGCTTGGAATTGGTGGCAGGTCTAATTTTCTTCGTTTCCTTAATTACCGGATTGTTAGACTGATGTACAGATCTGAATCATCGGTCAAAGATTAATTCTTAGTAGTAATATTTTCCGTCGTAATTTATTGTCAAACAGAAACGCTAAAAGTGTGATGGTCATAAAGAACATTAACTAATGTTCTAGATATCAGATTGTTCTCCACAATAAAAATGTTGTCTCGCCGGTCCGACGATTATTGCGAATACCATTATCAGGGTGATAACTACTACGCTTCTTTTAATTATCAACCTAACCACACGATCTCTTTCCCGATAATATATCAAGATCGAAAGAACAAACTTCGACTGTTAAGAAATATATTCATCGGCAATTTTATATACCTGGTGATCCATTTCAATCATCTATTAAATTGATAGATGGTTTTTATTAATTGATTCACGAGAAATACACGTATTCCATTTCCAAAGTCTAGACTATGTTCGTTTAATTAGGATGGATTCATAAGAACCGATATTATGAAATATAACCAAAACGAGATGATCACGATAGGTCATATCGCCGGGGAACATATCCATTCGTTCGTGGGCGGTTCTTCTCTTACTAGTTTAAACATGAATACTTTAACGGTTGTTACAATTACTGGGGCGGTAAGTTACATCTAGGGAAAACAATAACTAGAGAGTATAATTTTCCTTATCGTCCTTGATCAGTATGTCGTAACAAGACCTTATTAATTTTATTAAGAAAAATTCAGACATGCTTCGTATTAAGCTATCTGAGCAAAAGAGAACCGAATAATCGACCACCTTTCAGTCTTATCAGAGAAGAACGATTTTTGTTCAGCGTCCATTCAGATAGTTTCGAAATTAATCGTTTCGAATTA
>Ga0102929_1000921_pt1 | contig 17371 bp, 17 predicted proteins | sample SalPonR1_B_D2_MG_FD_78510 | JGI IMG/M metagenome (GOLD analysis project Ga0102929, IMG submission 78510) | Salt pond soil microbial communities from South San Francisco under conditions of wetland restoration - Salt Pond MetaG R1_B_D2_MG | ecosystem: Environmental > Aquatic > Marine > Intertidal... | reverse complement strand
TTCAGGGTCGCTGGCCGGGTTGCCCGGAGCATACGAACCGGTACCATAGCGCGCACCCAGCGTGACACTGCTGTCGCCGAAGGACTGGCTGTAGCTTGCGCCGATGTCGAACACGTCGGACAGCGCCAGCGCGTTCTTGTTGAGACCATAGTTATGGCTCACGTTCGTGACACCGTCACGGCCGTAGGACACACCAACGGTCAGGCCGTTGAAGTCCGGCGTGTAGTAGCTGATGCGGGTGGTGTCGTTGTTGCCTGCAACCTCGGTGTAGGACGAGAGTGCGGCCTGACGGAAAGTGTTGACACCCGTACGCGGAATGAACGCCGAAGCGGACGGCGAGTTGATCCACATGGAGGTGACGGTCGGCGCGCCGATCATGGACTTGTAACCGGCCGAGTTCTCGGCGCCGATGTCGATACGGCCCAGCGTGTCGCTGGAGATCGACATGTAGCTTTCGTCAATGCCGCCACCGGCGGTGTGCGCTTCGTACTGAACGTTGATGCCGAAGGTCATGCCGTTGTCGAGCGTGACGGAGGGCGAGAAGATGATCTCGCCGGTGGTGAAGATGTTCACGCCGTCGAAATCGGTGCCGGGGCCTGCGATGGTGCCGCCGATGTCAGCGTAACCGACGTGAGCGGAGTAGAAGCCGCCCCAGTTCATGTCCCATTGCTGGGCCGTTGCGGGCGCAGCCATTGCGACGCCGAGTGCGATCGCGCTGGTGCTGAGCAGATGCTTTTTCAAGGTGTCCCTCCTCATAGTAGCAGGAATGATGTTTCATGGTCCGCCGCCCCCAAGGCTGGACACGGCTTGGAGATTGGAATGCTGCAATTGGGGGCTTGGTGTCAACGCGGCGGCGGCTGCGGGCCGGGAAGTTGCCCGTTCTGTGACGTATAAATCACACACTTGCGCCGGGCCTGCCCCGGTTTGGGCCGAATTCCGCCCGGATTCCGAAAATTGCGTTTTCACGGCGTGATTTGGCGGTTTCCGGCGTTCCGCGGCCGGGCATTTCCCGGGGCCGACGACGACTCGGGCGGTGCCGCGTTGTCAGGCCCCTGGCGCCGGGGGATCGCCCATGAAGGTGATTCCCCCTGTCAGGGTTTCGGCATGGCGCAGGGCCGCGCCGGTGGCCAGCGCCATCTGCGGCAGCACCATCCATTCCAGGGTCCAGGCAGCACCCGAGCGTTCCTGCTCGTGCTCCAGCGCGGCATGCATCGCACCAAGCTGCACGGCGTTGAACCGGCCCAGGGCCACCAGCGTTTCCGCAGCGACCGGGTTGGCCTTGTGCGCCATGGCCGAGGATCCGCCGCCCGCCGCAAGCGTGACCGTGCCGATTCCCTGCTGCGTCATCAGGCAGATGTCGTGGCCCATCTTGCCCAGCCCCCCGCTCACCAGCGAAAGCCAGCCCGCGAATTCTGCCAGCCCGTCGCGCCGGACGTGCCAGGCCCGATCCGGCGCCGCGAGGCCCAGCCGCGCGGCCATGTCGGCGGCCAGGGCATCGCCCTGCCCGTCAAGCCCGTCGCGCGTGCCCACCGGGCCGCCCATCTGCGCCCGCTCCAGCCGCGGACGCAGTTGCGCCAGCCGCGCGGCGTGATCGTCAAGCGGAAGGCGCCAGCCCGCGATCCGGTCCGCCACGGTGACCGGCAGGGCCGCCTGCATCCGCGTCCGCCCCATCAGGGGGTTGCCCCCGAAGCGCAGCCGGAGGGCGCTCAGCCCCTCCGACAGCCGCGCGATGCGATCCTCGAAGACCACACAGAGATCGCGCAACGCCATCACCAGCGCGGTGTCGACAACATCCTGCGAGGTCAGCCCGCGGTGCAATGCCCGGTGATGCGCCTCGGGCAGTCGCGCCCGAAGCTGCGCCAGAAGTCCCGGCACGGCCACACCATCGCGGACAACGCCAAGGGCAAGCGCGGCGCGGTCGATGCCCTCCGGGTCCAGCACCGCACGCACCGCCGCCGCGCTTTCGGCGGGCACCTGCCCCGCCGCTTCCAGCGCGTCGGTCCAGGCCCGTTCGACCATCAGCATGTCGTCAAGCTGCCTGTCATCGCCGAGTCTTGCGGCAATCTCGGCATCGCTGACCAGCGCGCCCAGCCATTGGCTGCCGAAGGCGGTACCGGTCATGCCGGGGCGTCCGGCAAGCCGAGGATCGCGCGGGCCTGATCGGTATCGGCCACCGGACGGGCGTATTTTCCGCAAAGATCAACGGCACGGCGCACCAGTTCGGCGTTCGAGGGAGCCAATGTGTGCCGATCCAGCCGGATGTTGTCCTCCAGCCCGGTCCGCGTGTGGCCGCCCGCCGCGATCGCCCACTCGTTGACCACGATCTGTCCCGGGCCGATTCCCGCCGCGCACCAATTCGCCTCGGGTGCGCGTTCGGCCATCATCCGGACATAGAAGTCGAACACGTCCCGATCCACGGGCATTGCGTTCTTCACCCCCATCACGAACTGCACATAGAGCTTGCCGGAAAGCTGCCCCTCCCGGTGCATCCGGATGGCCTGCAGGATGTGGCTGAGGTCGAACGCCTCGATCTCGGGCACGACCCCGTGGGTGCGCATCTCCCGCGCCAGCCAATCCACCAGATCGGGCGAATTCTCGTAGACGCGGGTGGGAAAGTTGTTGGACCCCACCGACAGCGACGCCATGTCGGGGCCCAGCGGCAGCATCCCGCCACGCTCGCGCCCCGCACCCGACCGCCCACCGGTCGAGAACTGCACGATGATTCCGGGGCAGTGTTTCCGGAGTCCCTCCTTGAGGCTGGCAAAGCGTTCGGGGTCCGAGGTGGGGCGGCCGTCATCGTCGCGCACGTGACAATGGGCAATACGCGCCCCGGCCTCGAACGCCTCATGGGTGGATTCGACCTGTTCGGATATGCTGACCGGGACGGCCGGGTTGTCGGCCTTTGTCGGCACCGAGCCGGTGATCGCCACGCAGATGATGCATGGCTTGCCCGCCACTGATGCACCGGCCCCGGTGCGCACGCCCGTGTTTGCCCCGGCGCTCAAAGGTCCAGAAAGACCGTCTCGCCCGGCCCCCTCAACCTGATGTCGAAACGATAGGCACCCGCGCCCGCCGCCCCGTCACGCGCCGCGATCAGGGTGGGCCGCCGATGCGGCTCGACCATGTCGAGCACGGGGTCGGCGGCGTTGGCCGCGGTGTTCTCGGGAAAATAGACACGTGTTGCGAGCCCGGTATTGATCCCCCGCGCCACGATCCAAAGGCTCAGATGCGGAGCCCCGCCTCCGGGCGCCGCGCCCGGGCACACCGTCTGCAGGCCCCATTCGCCGGTCTGAAAGTCGCAGGCCATCCGCCCCCAGCCGCGAAAATCGGGCTCCAGTTCATTCAGACGCGGGTCGTCGGGATGGGCAAAAATGCCCTCGGCATTGGCCTGCCAGACCTCGATCATGGCATCGCGCACGGGTGCCCCGGCCGCGTCAAGGATGCGGCCGGTAACGCTGATGCGGTCGCCGGCGCAGCGCGGACCCGCGATCGGCGCGTCCCGGTCCATGGCGGCGGCCGGAAGTCCGGCAAGGCGCGGCGCAAGACCTATATGCACATAGGGCCCCGCCGTCTGCGACGGGGTCTGCGGCAGGTATGGCAAGCGCTGCTTGATGTTCAGCCCCCCTCTGGCCGATTTTCGAACGGCGTGGCGCGACGTCCCCGCAGCACGATGTCGAACCGGTAGGCCAGCGCGTCGAAGGGTTGCGCGGCCTTCATGTCCAGCCGCGCGACAAGCTGCTCTACCGCCTCCGGATCCGGGATCGTCCGGACAATCGGGCACAGCGGGATCAGCGGATCACCCTCGAAATACATCTGGGTGATCAGACGCTGCGCGAACCCCGACCCGAAAACCGAGAAATGCACATGCGCGGGGCGCCAGCTGTCGGTTCCGTTGCGCCACGGATAGGCGCCCGGTTTGACAGTGCGGAAGGCATAGTATCCCTGCGCGTCCGTCAGGGTCCGCCCACAGCCGCCGAAAGCCGGGTCAAGCGGCGCGAGATAACCGTCATTGACATGCCGGTAGCGCCCGCCGGCATTGGCCTGCCAGATCTCGACCAGCGTCCCGGGCACCGGGCGCGCATCCTCATCGAGGACATGCCCGTGCAGGACGACGCGTTCGCCCACCGGGCCGTCGCTGCCGGGGGCGGCGAAATTGCGCAGCAGGTCATTGTCCCTCTCGCCCAGATCCGCATGCCCGAAAACCGGCCCCATGCGTTCGGCCGGCGGTGTTTCCAGCGACAGCAGCGGGAATTGCGGCGCGCGCGCCACCGTGGACTTGTAGGCATCGTCGAAGGCGGGCGGATGACGACGCCGGTCAATGGGATAAAAGGCGCCGGTCATGTGCCCTCCCCGGCTTCGGCGCGCATCTCGGCATATGTTTCACGGGCCAGTCTTAGGGCATGATTTGCCCGCGGCACACCGGCATAGATCGCGACATGCTGGAACGCCTCGGCAACGTCGGTCATGCTCGTGCCTGTCCGGGCGGTAGCGCGGATATGCATCGGGATTTCCTCGAAATTCCCGGTCGCCGCCAGCAGGGCCAGCGTCAACATGGAGCGTTCACGCGGGCTTATGGCATCGCTGGACCAGACCCGGCCCCATGCGCCTTCGGCGATGAGCGCGCGAAAGGGGGCGTCGAGAGGCGTGCCGGCCGCGTTGGTGCGGTCCACATGGGTATCGCCGAGAATTTCGCGGCGCGTGGCCTCGCCCTTCTCACGCAGGCGCCGGTCCTCCTCGTGCATGCCCTATCACTCCTCGCAAATCGCGGTGCGCCGCAAATTCTGGCACACCCGGCGCAGCTTGTATAGCCGCCGGCAACGCGCGCAACGCACCGACGGTACCCGCTAGTCTTGCGCGTCCAGAAGGCCGCGTTCGGCCAGCACCCTGCGGGCCACCCTGAAACATTCCAGCCCTTGGGGCACCCCGCAATAGATCGCCACCACATGAATTGCGGCGCGGATCTCATCGACGGTCACACCGTTGTTGATCGCGCCATTGCAGTGGATTTCCCATTCGTGCATCTTGCCCAGGGCCCCGATCATCGCAAGGTTCATCAGCGACCGGGTTCTGGCGTCAAGCGCCCCGTCGCCCCAGCCGAAGCCCCAGCACCATGCCGTCATCGCCTCCTGGAACGGGCGTGAGAACCCGTCTGCCGCCGCCAGATTCCTTTCCACGTATTCGGCCCCCAGCGTCGCCTTGCGCTGTTCCAGCCCCTTGAGGAACAGGTCTTCGTCGAATGCAGTCATTGCGTCACCCCCTGATCTTCATCGCGACGTTCTTGGTCTGCACGTAATTCCAGAGCGCCTCGCGCCCCTTTTCGCGGCCATAGCCGGATTTTCCGTAGCCGCCGAACGGGGTTTCCACCCCGCCCGCGAACCACTGGTTGACGAAAATCTGCCCGGCGCGCATTGCCCGCGCCGCACGCGTGGCGCGGTCGAGGTCGCGGGTGAAGACGCCGCCAACCAGCCCGTATTGCGTGCCGTTGGCAATCTCGATCGCCTGCCGTTCGTCGCGGAACGGCATGACCGACAGGACCGGGCCGAACACCTCGTCACGCGCGATGGCCATGTCCGGGGTCACGCCGGTCAGCACCGTGGGCTCCATGAAGGCGCCGGGGATGTTCATCCGCCGCCCGCCGGTGGCGATACGCGCGCCCTGCCCCACGGCTTGCTCGACCATGGAAACCGCGCGGTCGCGCTGTGCTTCACTGGCCATGGCGCCCATGGTGGGGCCCACCTCGCGCCGCTCCGTGCCCGGCCCGACCGAGAGGGAGCGGGCCACCTTGACCGCCCGGTCCACCAGCTCGTCATGGCACGATTCATGCACGATGACCCGCGACATCGCCGAACAGACCTGCCCGGAATTGAAATAGATGCCCCAGCGGATATCGTTTTCGAACGCCTGCAGATCGGCATCGTCATGAACGATGGCCGCCGATTTGCCGCCCAGCTCAAGGACACAGGGCACGACGTTCTGCGCGGCCGCCGTGGCGATCGCTATGCCCGTGGGCACCGACCCGGTGAACACCATCTGGTTGATGCCCGGATGCGCGGCAAGTGCCGCGCCGGCCTCGTGGCCCCAGCCGCTGAAGATGTTGACCGCGCCCGCCGGCAACCCGGCGGCCCCGGCCGCCCGCGCCAGCCAGGCGCCGGTCAACGGCGTCATTTCCGAGGTCTTGATCACGCAGGTATTGCCCGTCGCCAGCGCCGCCGCCATCGACCGTGATGCAATCTCCAGCGGGAAGTTCCACGGGATGATCTGCGCCGAGACACCGTAGGGCTCGTTGTCGGTGAAATCGAAATACCCGCCACCCAGGGGAATCGACCGTCCTTCGACCGTGGCCGCCTGATTGCCGTAATATTCGAAATAGAGGGCCGCACCGGAAACCTCGCGCTGCGCCTCCCAGAAGGGTTTGCCCTGCTCAAGGGTCAGAAGGCCGGCAATCTCGTCGCGATGCGCAACAAGGTAACGTCCGATCTCCTGAACGATCCTGCCGCGGTCCATCGGGCGCATGTCGCGCAGGGAACCCGCGCGGTCCACACGGGCCGCCGCCTGAACGGCCCGGTCCACATCGCCCGCATCCGCCAGCGCTTGCTCGCCCGCCACGGCGCCGGTGCCGGGATCGGTGACTTCGGTTCGGCCCGCGCCGCCGTCACTCCATGTGCCATCGATGTAGTTCTGCCGGTAATCGCTCATCCTGTTCCCTCTTTTCCGGTTCGGCAGCCGGCGCGACGCCCGGCTCCCGGCCCCTTCCATTGCCGCAAATCGCCGCGAATGTCGATTGCCGTCCTGGCGCCTCACGGACTTGTCGAGCGGCGCGGCTCGGGACCGGAGCCGCGTCCTCGGAAATTCAGAGCGCATGATCATGTCTGTCGACTCCGATCGTTTCCATCCGTGCCGCCCGGGAAGCGGAATTTCCCGCTCGATGTGTTCCTTGTGGCTGCGACCAAGACCAAGAATGTTTGTGAAGTAATTTCCGGGTCATGATCCGCTTCCGGCTTACCACGCTTGTCACGGCGTTGTCGCTGGCCACGTGCGCGGCGGCCGAGGCGCCGTGTATGGCCACCGACATCCCCCCAGTGAAGGCGCTCGCCGTAAAGGTCATGGCAGGCATCCGAGAACCCGAGCTGGTCATCCGCCCCGGCACGCCGCCCTGACATCGGCGCAAGGGTCGCGTTATATGGTGTTTCTCGACGCCTGCCGGTATTTCGAGCAGCGTTCCGGACTGGAACCGGCCGGCGCCATCTCTCCCGGCGACGCGGCGGATCCGGGTCCGGCGCGCATCTTCGCGCGGCGTGACATGGTGGCCGAGCCGCAATTCAATACCGCCATCGTGGAAACGGCATTCGAGGGCAGTGGCGCGCGCCCTTGCCTCAAGGGCCGCCGTGGCGTTAAACCTTCGGTCCATGATGCGCCGCCTGTTGACCACCCTTTGCCTTGTCGGCCTGCTCACGGCGCCGCACCGCGCGCCCGGGCATCCGCATGTCTTCGTGGATGCCGGCCTGACCCTGATCTTCGACGAACGCGGGCAGTTGGCGGCGCTTCGGGTGTTCTGGGCCTATGACGCGTTCTACTCGCTGATGATGATCGAGGAACGCGGACTCGACCCGGATGGCGACGGCAACCTGACAGATGCAGAACTGGACAGCATCGCCGGTACCGACGTGGCTTGGGAGGCGGGTTTTCCCGGCGATCTGCATCTGTCCCGCGACGGTAACGATGTGGCCCTGTCGCGGCCGGTGCGTCACGGCGCCGATTACGAACCCACCAGCGCCCGGATCGTCACCCGCCATGTGCGCCCCCTGACCAACAGGATAGAGCCCGCCGAAGGCGCCTTGGCCATCCGGGTCTACGATCCGGGCTATTTCGTGAAATACGACGTGACGCTGCCGGTGACGGTGGAGGGCCGCGAGGACTGCCGGCTGACACGCCGGTCCGCCAACCCCGACCGCGCCGCGCGCATCCTCGAAAGGGAGATCGCGAAGCTGCCCGCCGACGTGATGCTGGAAAACGAGTACCCCGAGGTCGGACGCCACTTCGCCGACACCCTGATCGTGTCATGCGGCGCCACGGGCTGATCCTGCTGGCGCTGGTCGCGGGCGCCGTTGCCACGGCGCTTGCCGCGGTGATCCTGTCCGGGGGTCTGCGGCCCTTCGGCCTCTGGGCCGCCGATTGGCAGCGTGCCTTCCAGAATGACATGGCTCGGGGCCTGCGCGCCCTGCGCGCCGGAGAGACGGGCGCCACGGCAGCGCTGCTGGGCTTCTGCTTCGCCTACGGCTTCTTTCACGCGGTCGGCCCCGGACACGGCAAGATACTGATCGGGGGGTACGGCGTCGGACGCGGCGTGGGATTCGTGCGATTGGGCAGTCTGGCGGTGGCGTCCTCGGTGGCGCAGGGGCTGGGCGCGATCATCCTCGTCAGCGCCGGGATCGCGGTTCTGGACCTGACGCGGCAGCAATTGGTCGGTGTGGCCGAAGTCGCGCTTGCGCCGCTGAGCCATGGCGCCATCGGTCTGATCGGTGTCTGGCTGGTTCTGCGCGGCCTGCGCGCCTTTCTGCGTCTGCGCCGCGATCAAGGGCATGCCCCTGCCGATGAGACCTGTGCCGGGTGCGGGCACCGCCACGGCCCCACCGCCACCGAGGCCGCCGCGGTGACAGGCTGGCGCGACGGCGCGGCACTGGTCGGGGCCATCGCCCTGCGACCGTGCAGCGGGGCGCTCCTGCTGTTGGTACTGACATGGCAGATGGGAATCTATGCTGCCGGGCTGGCGGGAACGCTGGCGATGTCACTGGGCACTGCGAGCGTGACGCTGGCCACAGCCGCGCTGGCCGTGGCCCTGCGGCGCGGAGGCACGGCACCCCTGGGTGACGGCCGCGGCGCAAGGGTGGTCTTTCCGCTTCTGGAACTGGGCGCCGGGGCTGCGGTCATCCTGCTGGCGTTCGGCCTGCTCACGGCTCCGCCCGGTCGCTGGTAACCGGGCCGGGTGCCGCGGGCGCGGCACAGAGGCCGGACACGGCATACCTTGACCGATCCGCGGCCTTGCTAGACACTGCATTGGTCCAGCGATTTCGGACGTCCGCTGCCCGGAGGGCCTGTAATGCGTATTATTTTATCTCTTTTCATGATCTTCTCTCTGTCGGCGCCTGCGGTCGCGGCGAAATACGCGTTCGTGCTCGCAAATGGCAGTTACGAGGAACTGGAGGATCTGCAGAACACCCATGCCGATGCGGACGCCTACGGCGCCGCCTTCGAGCAACTGGGCTTCACCGTACTCCATCACCGCGACCTGACCCGCAACCAGACAATCGCGGCGCTTGACGGGTTCCTCAACCGCGTGCGGCCGGGCGATCAGGCGGCGTTCGTCTTTTCCGGCCATGGATGGAGTGATGGCAGCGTCAACTACCTGGTGCCCACGGACGCCCCCAAGAAGGGGAGCACCCGGCTTCTCAAACGGCAATCCGTGGCGCTGCGCAACGGGCTATCCGGCGTTCTCGACGAGCTGGAGGCGCTTGGCGTGGGGCTGACCGTTGCGGTGATCGACGCCTGCCGCGACAACCCGTTCAAGCCCGCACAGGGCAGCCGCTCCGTCGGGCTCAGCCGCGGACTTGCGCGCGTCAGCCCACCTCAGGGCACCTTCGTGATCTTCTCCGCCGGAGAAGGGCAGCAGGCCCTCGACCGGCTGCCTGACGATCCCCCGGACCAGAGGCTTTCCGTCTTCTCGCGGGTCTTCGTGCCGCATTTGACATCGGGTGTCACGCTGGAGGACGCGATCTCGGCGACGCAGGCGGAAACGGCCCGCCTCGCCCTTGAGTTCAATGGCCACCAACAACATCCGGCCTATTACGACCAGACCCTTGGCAGCACCTGCCTGAAGGGCGATTGCCGAACCACCGGGCAAAACGCGATCACGGCCGCCCCCGACACCGCATCCGGTGCCTGCGACGCCCTTTACGAGGAGGCCAAGTCGGAACGGGCCTGTTTTGTCTATGACGCCTATGCCAAGTCCTGCCCCAATCATGTCTTCCATTCCATCGCCAGAAGCTTCATGAACCGCAATTGCGGCGGGCCGGACCCGGCCGGGCAGGTCGCGGCGGTACCGCGGTCCGACATACCCGAGACGATCGCGCCCCGCCCCCGAACCGCCGAACCGGCAGCCCCTGCTTCAGAAGATGTGCACGACAGCCAAGACACGCTGCCGGACGCGGCGACGCGGGAAACCGAGGCCGCCCTGCGCCTGTCCAACGCAGAACGCCGCGAAATCCAGCACCGCCTGAGGCTGGCGCGCCATGATCCGGGCGGCGCCGATGGTGTCTTCGGGCCGATGACCCGTGCGGCGATCACCTCCTGGCAGACAGCAAAACAGTTGCACGTTTCAGGGTACCTCAATGCCGATCAGCTGGACCGGCTGAAAGCGGGGACCGCCGCGGCATATGCCGATTTCCTCGAGGCACAGCGGATCCGCGAAACGCAGCGTGCGGCGCGCAAGAGGCAGACTTTCACACCGAAACCCGCAGCCCCGGTGAGCGTCGCAGCGCCCGCGCCCGCACCGGCCCCGGTCCAGAAAGCGGCCCCTGCCCCGAAGCCGAAACGCAAACTTCCCCTGCGGCTGCAACGCAAGTGACCGCCCCCCGCGGCACGGGACCGGTAAGGGGACGGTGGCAACCACCCCCTGCCGCGCCATCGTCACGATCGCGGCCGATGAGGCCGGTGCCGGCGGGCCGTAAGACCACAGGGTGGCCTCCTCGACAGACGGTTGCCCGACGCAATCTCCTACCCTTCGTTTCGCGTGGCGGCCATTTTGTTCATCAGGCTCAATGCGACCTGTCCCACGACAAGGGGGGCAAGGCTTCCGCCCAGAACGAGCAGCCAACCCGAGCGATCCAGATGAACGACGCCGAGAATCGCGCTGAGTCCGGGTAGCCAGGCTGCTGCGGCGGTCAGGAGCAGACAGAGGGCGATAGCGTACCAGACCCAGCGATTCCGCACGATTTCGTTGCGGATGACGCCGGTGCCGGCATCGCGCATGTTGAACACGTGCCATAGGCGCGCAAGGGCGAAAGTCAGAAAACCGATCGTCACCGCAGCATCCTGTCCAAGTTCCTTCTCGAGCGCGACGAGAAACACCGCCACCGCGGACGCTGCGATCAGCCCGCCCCAGAACGCGGTGGCAATCCAGTGCCACCGTGTCAGGACGGGTTCCGTCGGATCGCGTGGGCGGCGGTCCATGATGCCCGCGGGGCTTTCGCCGACGCCGAGCGCGAGGGCCGGAAAAACGTCAAGAACGAGATTGATGTAGAGGATCTGAAGCGGCAGCAGCGGCAAAGGTGTCCCGGTCAACGCACAAAATCCGACGGCCAGAACCTGGCCCAGATTGCCCGAAAGCAGATAGATGATGAACCGGCGTATGTTCTCGAAGATCGTGCGGCCCTGTTGGATCGCTGCCACGATGGTGGGGAAGGCATCATCCTTGAGAACGATATCTGCCGCCTCCCGCGCGACATCGGTGCCACGCTGTCCCATCGCAATGCCGACATCGGCCTTTTTCAAGGCGGGGGCGTCGTTCACGCCGTCACCGGTCATCGCGACCACCGCGCCCGTCTCCTGCCAGAGCCGTATCAGATCGAGCTTCTGCGCAGGTGAAACGCGAGCGAAGACATCGTGACCGCGCAGATCCTCGTGCGCAATTTCCCTGTTTTCCCCGTCGGTTTGCGGCAGGTCGGTTCCGACCATCGCCCGTGGCTCCTTGGCCAGACCTACCCGCCTGGCTATTGCCGTCGCCGTGACGGGTTGGTCGCCGGTGACCATGATCACCCTGATGCATGCCCGCCGGCATTGCTCGATGGCATCGGCCGCGTCGCACCGTGGCGGGTCGGCCAGACTGACAAGCCCCAGAAATACAAGTTCGGCATAAGGATCGCTGTCGGGGCTTTCGACCTGCCGTTCCGCGACGGCCAGTACGCGAAACCCCTCGGCCGCCAAGCTATCCACGCGCGCGGCCCATTGTTCGCGTTCGTCTTCCGAGAGCGCCCTGGCTTTCCCGTCTTCGTCAACGATGCGCTTTGCCGCGTCCAGAACCGCCTCGGGGGCTCCCTTGACCGCGACGCGGTAACCCGTGCCCGCCTTGTGAAAGGTTGCCATCATCTTGGTGTCGGCGTCGAAGCTTTCCTCGCGCTCCTCGGGGTATTCTTCGAGGAGACGATGCCGTCCCAAACCGATGTCGGCGGCGGCGTGTAGCAAGGCAATCTCCATCGGGTCACCGCTGCCGCTCGGAGGTTCCGGAGATTGCTGTTCGCCGGTCTTGCCGCTTGGATCATCGCCGGTCTTGTCGGCAATTTCAGCATTGTTGCAGAGCGCAACCACCTCGAGCAGCCGGCGGGCCTGTGCGGACAGCTCTTCCGGCCGCGCGTCCTTGTCCCAAGGAACGTCTTCGGCGGTGCCGGCCAGCGCGAGCCCGGCCACGCGCATCCGGTTCTGCGTCAGCGTTCCGGTCTTGTCGGTAAAGATCACGCTGGTCGATCCCAGTGTTTCCACCGCCGCCAGCCGTTCGACCAGCGCATTGCGTTTCGCCATGCGCCACATGCCACGCGCCAGTGCGACCGTGGCCACGATCGGCAGACCTTCGGGGACTGCGGCCACCGCAAGCGCCACGGCGGTCTCGAGCATCGACACGAGATTCTTGCCGCCCATCCAACCGAGGATGGCAACGGCCGCCGCCACGATAAGCGTCACCGCTACCAGCTTGCGGGCGAGACGGTTCAGGCGCTTTTCGAGCGGTGTCACTTCCTCGCTTGCGTCCGAGGTCATCCGGGCGATGCCACCCAATTCGGTTTGCATGCCCGTGGCCACGACGACGCCCGCGCCGGTGCCGCCGGTCACGGTCGTTCCCTTGAAGCACATCGAGGTGCGTTCGGCCAGAGGCACCCCAGCCTCGACCGGATCTGTCATCTTGGTCACCGGCACCGACTCGCCGGTCAGAGGGGCTTCGTTGCAAGTCAGCCCGTTCGCCTCGATCAGCCGCAGATCCGCGGTCACGACATCGCCCGCATCCAGCAGCAGCACGTCGCCCGGCACAAGATCCTCCGAGTCGACTGTCATGCTCGTTGCATTCCGCGTCACCCTGGCCTTTACGGTCCCCAGATCGCGCAACGACTCCATCGATCGAACCGCCTTCCATTCGGTGACAAAGCCGATGGCGGCGTTGATCATGATCGCCGCAAGGATCGCGGCCATCTGAACGATCTCGCCCATAGTGACGGACGCGGCCGCCGCGATGGCCAGGATGGCGATCACGAGGCTCCTGAACTGCTCTGCAAGGATTTTCCAGGGGCTGACCCGCTCTGACTTGGCAAGCCGGTTGCGCCCGTGTCTTTTGCGTCGGCGCCTGATTTCGGGCTCATCAAGTCCCTTGTCGGGATCCACCGAAAAATACCTAAGTGTCTCCTGCACGCTGACGGTGTGGTGGTCGGGCAAGCGGTTATCTCCGTCATGCTGCGGGCCAGGGCATAGCGCCCGGCAAGGTTAAAAGTCCGGGTGAATCACGTTCAGGATCCTGTCCGGCTGGAAAACATCAAACTTTCCCCGGTGAAAGTCAGACGATGCCCCTTGCCCTCGGCGTGCCGGATGACAGGCTGTCTGCGCTTCTCTTGCGAAAGAGGCATGGGGCCATCGAACCTTCGGGCAGGTCGCGCTTGTGCGCTTTATCCGGCGTCAGCCGGTCGATCCGGTTGGCTTTCCCGGCGCCGAAGTCGCGCAGGATGATGGCAACCCCGGTGACGGCATCATACCCCGCGCGCAGCATCAGCGGCAGGAGAATGGCGTGGAAGGCCAGCATTTCCCCGGCCATGCCGTCGGCCGTGCCACCGGCGGCAAAAAACACCTCAGGATCGGGATCATCCATATCTCGCGCCCCTCCATCGCGCGCATTGCGGACCGCATGCCGGTGTCAATGACCCCGGTGGCATTGACCATACCCAGGACCCCGCCAAGCAGAAGCACGAACAGGGCCACGTCGATCGCGTTGACGAAAAAAATGCGAGGGCCGTAAAAGCCGCCGATCGGGGCCAGAAGCACATCGACCGGCCCCTACAGCAGAAGCAGGATCTTATAGACCGTCGGAAACCGGGCCGTGAGCCCGGTTGCGGTTGCGGATTCTCCGGGCTCCAGTGCCCTGGACTCCTGTGCCATCGTCTTCTCACCCTCCGCAGCAGGTGCCACCGCCGCGCGCATCGCGCGCGTCTCCTGAACGTAATGGAAACCGCGCGGCGGGCGCGGCACCTCCAAGTTTGCAGGTGCACCAAGCGTGGCGCGGGGTCATTAACTTGCGTCAATGACTTCTGCGCCGAGGCACATAGACTCGGGTTTCAAATCGGCAGGAGCCTCGATGTCTCAGCGTGAGGACCGAATCGGACATGTCGTCGCCATCGAAGGCGGCATAGCCGACATAAGATTTCCGGGGGCGCTTCCGGCAATCGCCTCCCGGCTGGTCACGCTCAGTGATCCGGAGATCAGCATTGAGGTCGCGGCGCTTCCGGCCGCCGACATTGCCCGGGGACTGGTGCTCGACCCTACACCGGAACTGCGCCTGGGCCTGTCCGTGCGCGACACCGGGCACCCCGTCGAGGTGCCGGTGGACGACGCGGTTCTGGGCCGCATGTTCAATCTGTTCGGTCAGACCATCGACGACGGCCCGCCCTTGGAAAAGGTTCGCCGCCGCCCGATCCTGCGCGAGCCGGTGCCGCTGGCGCAGCGTCGCGTAGAGGGCGAGATCTTCGAGACCGGGATCAAGGCCATTGACCTGCTCAGCCCGCTGGAGCGCGGCGGCAAGGCAGGCCTCTTTGGCGGCGCCGGGGTGGGCAAGACCGTGCTGATCACCGAGATGATCCACAACATGGTCGCCGAGTACGAAGGGGTGAGCCTGTTTTGCGGGATCGGCGAACGTTCCCGCGAAGCAGAGGAGCTATACCGCGAAATGGGCGATGCAGGCGTTCTGGACAATACGGTCATGGTGTTCGGACAGATGAACGAGAGCCCCGGCGTGCGCTTTCGCGTGGGCCACGCGGCGCTGACCATGGCCGAATGGTTCCGCGACGAGCGGCACCGGGACGTGCTGGTGCTGATCGACAACATTTTCCGCTTCGTACAGGCCGGATCCGAGGTGTCGGGCCTTCTGGGGCGCATTCCAAGCCGCGTCGGCTATCAGCCGACGCTGGGTACCGAACTGGCCGATCTGGAGGAGCGCATCTGCTCCACCGATCGTGCCTCGATGACCTCCATCCAGGCGGTCTACGTGCCTGCAGACGACTTTACCGATCCGGCCGCCACCCACACATTCGCCCATCTCTCCGCCTCGATCGTGCTGTCGCGCAAGAAGGCGTCGGAGGGGCTATATCCGGCAATCGACCCATTGCAATCCTTTTCCAAGATGCTGACGCCGAGCGCGGTCAGCGAGCGGCACTACCGCGTTGCGCGTGACGTGCGCAACACGCTGGCCGAATATGATGAGCTGAAGGATATCATCGCCATGCTCGGCCTCGAGGAACTTTCCGAAAAGGACCGCGCGACCGTGCGCCAGGCGCGCCAGATCGAGCGTTTCCTTACCCAGCCCTTCTTTTCCGCCGCGGCGATGACTGGCCAGAAGGGACGCTTCGTACCGCTCGCGGAGACGGTGTCAAGCTGCGAGCGGATCCTCTCGGGCGAATTCACCGGCCACGACGAGGGGGATTTCTACATGATCGGCGGCGTGGATGAAATCCAGGAGGCGGCGAATGCGGCTTGAGGTGCTGACCCCGGCGCGCCGCTGCCTCGACCGCGAGGTCCGTCGTGTCGTCGCCGAGGCGCCGGACGGTCATTTCGGCCTGCTGCCACGGCACGGCGATTTCGTGACCGAGCTGGTACCGGGTATCCTGGTCTATGAAACCGGGACGGGGGATGAGCGCTACATCGCGGTCAATTCCGGAACGCTGGTGAAATGCGGACCCGAGGTCCGGGTGGCGGCACGCGCGGCGGTCATGGGCGACGATCTGGCGCATCTGCGCCGCCGCGTCGAGGAAGAGTTCAAGCGCGAGGGCGAAACCGAACGCGCGGCGCGCGCGGCACTGGCGCGGCTGGAGGCCAGCATGATCCGCCGATTTCGTGATCTCGAACTGGCCGGACAATGAGCGACGAAGACGAGACCGCTATCATCGCCCGCAAGGCCAGGGCGATGGAGGAGGCCCGCAAGCGCCGCCGGAAGAGCGCATGGTACGGGTTTGCCATGTTCGGCATGGTCGGCTGGGCCGTCGCCGTGCCGGTTATCGGCGGCACCGCTCTTGGCCTGTGGATCGACAGGCGCTGGCCCGGAGAGACCTCCTGGACGCTGGTTCTGCTCCTCGCCGGGGCCGCGCTTGGCAGCCTCAATGCCTGGTACTGGGTGCAGCGCGAGGGGCGTGATGACTGAAGAGGCAGGCTACGGACTTTTCATGCTGGTGCTCGGCGGTGTCGTTCTGCTTCACGTTCCGCTGAAAAGCGGGCTGAGAAAGGCCGCACTGCCGGCGCTGGTCGCTTTCGTCGGTATTGGCATTGCACTCTCCGCAGCCGATCAGCAACTCGATCTTCTGACGCGCGATCTGCACGACAGGATCGGCGTACTGGCGCAGCTGGGCCTCGTGGCGCTTTTGTTCCGCGTCGGGCTGGAAAGCGATCTGGGCCGCCTTGCCGCGCAGTTGCGGCGCGCCGTCAGGATCTGGGTGCCCAACATGGTCATTCCGGCGGCAATGGCCTTTGCACTGATCTGGGTCTGGCCGGGCCTCGGGCCGGTCCCGGCGTTGCTCTGCGGGATCGCCGCAAGCGCCACCAGCATCGGCGTTTCCGTCGCACCCTGGGAAGAGGCGCATGCGCTTGAAAGCGATGATGGCGCGCTGATGCTCGACGTGGCCGAGCTTGACGACCTGTCGGCGGTGATCCTGCTCGGGATTGTCTTTGCCGTTGCCCCCGGGCTGCATGCGGGCAATGGAATGATCGGCGAAGCGATGCGGGCCGGTGCCGTGCAGATCGCGAAGATCGCCCTGTTTTCGGCGGGCTGCTACGGGTTCTCGCGGTTGGTCGAACCGAGGCTGTCCGCCCTCTTCGCCAAGGTCGACCCGCAACTCGGCCCGTTTGTGTTTGCAGCCGGGACTGTCTTCCTGATCGCCGCGGTGGCTGACGTGCTTGGCTTTTCGATGGCCGTGGGTGCGGTTTTTGCCGGGCTCGCCTTCAGCCGCGATCCCACCGAACACCAGATCGACGAAGCCTTTGCCAATGTGCTGGTCCTGTTCGGCCCGTTCTTCTTTCTCTCCATCGGTCTTTCGGTCGGGTTCGACGGGCTTGGGCCGGCCATCCCGCTCGCCGTTGCTCT
>Ga0102929_1000919_pt1 | contig 17380 bp, 15 predicted proteins | sample SalPonR1_B_D2_MG_FD_78510 | JGI IMG/M metagenome (GOLD analysis project Ga0102929, IMG submission 78510) | Salt pond soil microbial communities from South San Francisco under conditions of wetland restoration - Salt Pond MetaG R1_B_D2_MG | ecosystem: Environmental > Aquatic > Marine > Intertidal... | reverse complement strand
TTCTCCATCAATACGCTCTCGATGTTCGGCATGGTGCTCGCCATCGGCATCGTCGTCGACGACGCGATCGTGGTCGTGGAGGCGGTGGAACACAAGATCGCGCATCTGGGCATGCGCGCCCGCGAGGCCACCTACGAAGCCATGGCGGAGGTGTCGGGGCCGGTGGTGGCGACGGCCCTCGTTCTGGCGGCCGTATTCGTGCCGATGGCTTTCGTGCCCGGCGTCACGGGGCAGCTCTACCAGCAGTTCGCGCTGACCATCGCCGTCTCGACGCTGTTCTCGGCCCTTGTCGCCCTGACCCTGACGCCCGCGCTGAGTGCGTTGCTGCTCCGGCCGCGCCCGGCGGAGCCGCGCGGTCCGGTGGCGCGCTTCTTCGCGGCTTTCAATCGCGGCTTCGACGCCATGACCGAGCGCTATACGCAGGTGGTGGGCATCGGAGTCCGGGGGCTGAAGCGTCTCGTCGTGTTGCTCGTGGTCCTGTTCGCGGGGCTGTACATTCTGTTCCGCGTGACCCCCACCGGGTTCGTGCCGGACGAGGATCAGGGTGCGTTCTTCATGCAGGTCGTGCTGCCCGAGGCGGCTGCCCTGAGTCGCACCGAGACGGTCATCGCGGATCTGGGGGCAGAGGTCCGGGAGTTGCCGGGTGTCGAATCGGTGATGAGCATCGTCGGTTTCGACCTGCTGTCGGGCACGGCCGCCCCGAACGGCGGCCTGGTGGTCGCCCGGCTGGATCCCTGGGCCGAGCGGACCGCGCCTGAGGAGCAGATCGACGCCCTGCTGCAGCGCGCCGGCGCCATCGGCATGCGCAGGCCGGAGGCGCTCGCATTCCCGTTCAATCCGCCCGCGTTGCCCGGCTTCGGCGCGGTGTCCGGCTTCTCGATGATGCTGCAGGCGCGCGGTTCACAGAGCGCGGAGGAGCTGGCCGATATGGCGCGCAATTTCGTGGCCGCGGCCAATGCCCGGCCGGAGATCGGCCGAGCCAGTACGACCTATGCGGCAGCCACGCCGGGCTACCGGCTGCGTGTAGACCGGGAGCGCGTCAAGAAACTCGGCATACCCATCTCGGACGTCTTCGGCACCCTGCAGGCGTATCTCGGCGGCGTGCAGGTCAACGATTTCAGCCGTTTCGGCAAGAACTACCGGGTCACGCTGCAGGCCGATGCCGCCTATCGGCGTGACATCAGTGCCCTGTCGAAGCTGTTCGTGCGCAATGGCAACGGCGAGATGGTGCCGCTCGATACCATCGTGACCGCGATACCGGACACCGGCCCGCGCTTCACCATGCGCTACAACCTCTACCGCAGCGCCGAGATCACCGGGACCCCGGCCTCCGGGTACAGTTCCGGGCAGGCCCTGCAGGCGCTCCGGGACGTGGCGGCCGAGGTGCTGCCGGCCGATTACGGCTACGAGTGGTCCGGGCAGAGCCTGGAGGAAGTGGAGACGGGCAACATCGCGGCACTGGTGCTCGCGCTGTCTGTCGTGGTCGTCTTCCTGTTCCTGGCGGCGCTGTACGAGAGCTGGTCGGTACCGTTCGCGGTGTTGCTGGCGGCACCGCTCGGCATCCTCGGCGCCATGATCGGGACGCTCGTCGGCGGCATGAATTTCGACGTCTATGGGCAGATCGGTCTCGTTACGCTGGTGGGGCTCGCGGCCAAGAACGCGATCCTTATCGTGGAGTTCGCCAAGCAGAACTACGAAAAGGGCACGGCCCTCGCCGAGGCGGCGCTGGAGGCGGCCCGGCTGCGTCTGCGCCCGATTCTGATGACCTCGTTCGCCTTCATCCTGGGCGTGACGCCGCTGGTATTGGCCTCCGGCGCCGGGGCGGCGTCGAAGCAGTCGGTGGGCATCGCCGTTTTCAGCGGCATGCTGTCGGCGACCATCCTGGGGTCGTTGCTGGTGCCCGCGTTCTACGTGCTGGTGCAGACGCTGGCCGAGCGTCTGACCGGTCGCCGTGAGGATGCGGCGACCGCGGGTGCCGCACGTGGGGAGGCCCCGGAGGGATGAGGCGCGCGCTGGTCTTCCTGGTTGCTCTGCTGACGGTGGCAGGCTGCGCCGTGGGACCCGATTACGAACGGCCCGGGCTGGCCGTGCCGGAGAGTTTCCGGGGAGAGATCTCAGCGAGCGAGGCCGAGTCCTTCGCCAATCTCCCCTGGTTCGAGGTATTCCGTGACGCCGAGCTCGAGGTGCTCATCCGGGAGGCCCTCGGCCGCAATCTCGATCTTCGCCTGGCGCTGGCCAGGGTGGAGGAGGCACGAGCCGGCGCGCGCTTCGCACGGGGCGCCTACGGGCCGGATATCCGCGGTGTCCTCAACACGACCCCAGCACCGGGCGCGGGCAGTAACGACGCGAACTATACGGCCGGCCTCGCGCTCAACTGGGAACTCGACCTGTTCGGCAAGCTGCGTCGCGCCGACGAAGCGGCCCGGGCTTCGCTGCTTGCCAGCGAGGACGTCGCGCGCGGGGTCATGGCGGCGCTCGTCGCCCGGGTCGCGACCACCTGGCTGACGCTGCGCGAACTCGATCAGCAAGTGGAGATTATTCGGCGCACCATCCGTAGCCAGGAGGAATCGCTGGCGCTGGTCAGATCACTCAGCAGGGAGGGTGTGGCATCCGGCGCCGAGGAGCAGCAGGCCATCGCCCAGCTGGCGGCAACCCGGGCGGCGCTGCCACTGGCCGAGCAGCAGGTCATCGCCGCAGAGAATGCCCTCTCCGTGCTGCTGGGGCGGTACCCGACGTCGATCAGCCGACAGCCACTCGCCGGCGGCATGCTGCTGCCGGAGCCCTCGGCGGTGCCCCTGGGGCTGCCGGCCGAATTGCTCGAACGACGTCCCGACGTGCGTGCGGCCGAGCAGAATCTGCGTGCCGCGACGGCGCGAGTGGGCGTGGCGGTGGCCAACCGGTTCCCGGTGCCCACCATCGGTGTGACGGCGCTCGTTGGCAGGACTTCGACGGAATTGGGCGATCTGTTCTCCGGGGACTCCTCCAGCCTGAACTCGTGGGGGCCGGTCGCGGATCTACCGATCCTTAATTTCGGGCGCAATCAGGCGCAGGTGGAGATCGCCCGGGCGCAGACCCGGCAGGCGCTGGTGGGCTATCGCGCCACGGTGCTGCAGGCGGCGCGCGAAGTTTCAGATGCGCTGGTCGGCTACGAGAAGGCGGCGGAAGTCATCGTCGCCAACGAGGTCTTCGCCCGCGCCGCGTCGGAGAGTCTGCGGCTCGCTCGCCTGCGATTTCGCAGCGGCGTGATCAGCTACCTCGAGGTGCTGGATGCCGAGCGACAGCTCTTTTCGGCGGAACTGAATCTGGCGCGCTCGCAGCTCTCACGGCTCCTCAGCCTCGTGACGCTGTATCGCGCGCTCGGCGGAGGCTGGTCCGACGAAGTTCTGGCGGCGGCTCTGGAGGCCGCGGAGGCCACGGACTAGCCCGGATTCGTGGTCAGTCTGTGACCGGTGCCCGGTCGAGGAATTGCCGGGCGGCTAGACTGCGGCCCATGTCAGCGAGTGCCGCCACCGACGTCGCCGCCCACGGCGGGGCCAGCCCCTTCGTCCTCGGGCGTCAGCCGATCCTGGACCGCGGCGGCAACACGGTCGCCTATGAACTCCTGTTCCGGTCGCCGGACGGCGGTTCTTTTCCGGGCGACCGGCTGGCCACGGCCAGAGTCGTCACCCAGGCGTTCTCCGAGCTGGGGCTCGAAGCCGTCCTCGGCTCCTGTCGCGGCTATATCAATTTCGACGCCGAGAGCCTGCATTCGGAGCTGCCGGAGGCGCTGCCGCCGGACCGCATCCTGCTCGAGATCCTGGAGAGCGTGGAGATCACGGCCGATCTGGTGCAGCGCTGCTTCGAGCTCAGGCGCCAGGGTTTCCGCTTCGCGCTGGACGACGTCACCCGTCTGGATGAGTCCCACGCGGCGATCCTGCCGCTGGTGGACGTTATCAAGGTGGATGTCCACGAGGTGCCGGCCGGAGAGCTGAGCGAAATCGTCCGGGCCGTGCAACGGCCCGGTATGCAGTTGCTGGCCGAGAAGGTGGACACGCCCGACCGGGCGGCGCAATGCAAGCGTCTCGGTTTCGACCTGTTCCAGGGTTTCTATTTCGCCCGGCCGGTGCTGCTGGAAGGCCGCGCGGCCGACCCGTCGCGGCAGAATCTGATCCGGCTGCTGCAGCAGATCCTGGGCGATACCGAGATAGCGGATATCGAAGAGACCGTGAAACACCTGCCGGAGCTGGGCTACAAGCTGATCCGGCTCGTGAACTCGGCGGGCATGGGGTTGCGCCACCGTGTGGAGAGCCTTTCCCACGCCCTGGTGCTGCTGGGGCGGCGCCGGCTGCAGCGATGGCTGCAGGTCATGCTGTTCGCCCAGGACGGCAGTGCGGATTTCCCGAGCCCGCTGCTCACGCTGGCCGCCGCCCGTGGACGGCTGATGGAGCTGATGGCCAGCAATGTCTCCGCCGACGCGGGCTACGCCGACCGGGCGTTCATGACGGGCATCCTGTCTCTGCTGGACACGCTGATAGGCGCTCCGCTGGCCGATATCCTGGCGCCGCTGCCACTGCAGGACGACGTGCGCGACGCGCTGCTATGGCGCAGCGGCGACCTGGGGCGGCTGCTCTCGCTTACCGAAGCTCTCGAGCACGACGAGCCTGCGGAGGTGGCACGCCTGGCCGGGCAGTGCCGCGATCTGGATGTGGGAGTGCTGGCGCGGCTGCAGGTGGATGCGATGCGCTGGGCCGCCGACGTCGGCCGGGCGGACGGCTGAATCTGCGCCGGCTGCCGCGCACTCTGTTACGCTGGGGCCATCGGCTCCAGAGGACCCCAGGAGTGTGACAGTGCAGACACCACCGGAAATCCATTTCCACGACATGGACCGCTCGGAAGCGGTGGAACAGGCCGTCAGGGAACGCGCGGACCGGCTCGAGAAATTCTACGACCGCATCACCAGCTGCCATGTCTACGTGCACGCCGTGCAGCGCAACCAGCGGCAGGGCAATATCTACGAGGTGCGCCTGGAGGTGCGGGTGCCCGGGACGGAGCTGGCCGTGAGCAACCGGCCCGGCGACCGTCACGCTCACGAGGACGTCTACGTGGCGGTGCGCGACGCCTTCGATGCCATGGAGCGCCAGCTGAAAGCCTGGAAGGAAAAGGTGTCCGCCAGCGGCTGACCCCGGGCCACCCGCGGCCACCCGCGGCCACCCACGGCGACGGGGGATGAATCCTCGCCGGATCACTGAGATAATGTCACCTGGTCCGCGTCGGTTGCCCCGCGACGGTCAGCCGTGAACCCCGTCAGGCCCGGAAGGGAGCAGCGGCAGCGGTGACACCGGGTGCCGGGGACGAGCTGGCGCGGGCCTCTTTCCCTGCCTTGCTTGTCTCGTCGGGCCGAGCCGTTACACTCGGCTGCAAGCACGGGTGATTGTGTTTGCAGGAGGGCCTTCAGGCCCGACCACGCAGGAGGGCCTCCGGACCCGACCGTTTCGATGAGCTATCTCGTACTCGCACGCAAGTGGCGTCCCCGGGCCTTTGGGGACATGGTCGGTCAGCAGCACGTCCTGCAGGCGCTGACGAACGCGCTGGCGAGCGGCCGCCTGCACCATGCCTACCTGTTCGCCGGTACGCGGGGTGTCGGCAAGACCACCATTGCGCGCATCCTCGCGAAAGCGTTGAACTGCGAGCAGGGCGTCGGTCCCGACCCCTGCGGCCAGTGCAGCGCCTGCGCCGAGATCGACGAGGGTCGTTTCGTCGACCTGATCGAGGTGGACGCCGCCTCCCGGACGAAAGTGGACGACACCCGCGACCTGCTGGACAACGTGCAGTACGCGCCGGCGCGGGGGCGCTACAAGGTGTACCTCATCGACGAGGTACACATGCTCTCGATGCACTCGTTCAACGCGCTGTTGAAGACGCTGGAGGAGCCGCCGCCCCACGTGAAGTTCCTGCTGGCCACCACCGACCCGCAGAAGCTCCCGGTGACGGTGCTCTCCCGCTGCCTGCAGTTCAATCTGAAGCGTCTGACGCCGCGGATGATCGGCGAGCATCTGACCCGGATCTGTGCGGCCGAAGAAGTGGAGGCGGAAGCGGAGGCGCTCGCCCTCATCGCCCGCGCGGCGGAGGGCAGTGTGCGCGACTCGCTGAGCCTGCTCGACCAGGCCATCGCCTACGGCGGCGGCGCCGTGCGCGAGGACGAGACCCGCGCGATGCTCGGTACGGTGGACCGCCAGCACGTGACCGGCCTGCTCGATTCCCTGGCCGCGGCCGACGGCGCCGGCCTGCTTGCCACCGTGGCCTCCATCGACGAGCAATTTCCGGACTATGCCCGGTTGCTGGACGAGATCGCGGCAGCGCTGCAACGCATCGCCGTCTACCAGGTGGTGGGGGCGACCGACCTGGAAGAGGCCGACGAGGAGATGGTGGCGGCCTATGCCGACAGGCTCACCTCCGATGACGTGCAGCTGTATTATCAGACCGCCATCACGGGCCGGCGGGACCTGCCGCTGGCGCCGGATCCGCGGGCGGGCTTCGAGATGACGCTGCTCAGAATGCTCGCCTTCCGGCCGGCCGCTGCCGGCGACCCGGGCGGAGGGGCCGCCCGCCCGGCAGGGCGGGCCCGGTCGCTGTCGCCGGCGAAGGTGGTGGCCCAACAGCCGGCCACGGCCGGCGAAGCGGCCGCCGCCCCGGCGCAGAGCCCGGGCGCGGCCCCGGCGGCTGCGTCTGCGGCAGGCCCTCGTCACACGGAATTCTGGTCGGCGCCGGACTGGCATCGGCTGGCCGGGCAGCTCGATATCTCCGGCTCGGTGCGGCTGCTGGCGGCCAACTGCGCGTTCGTGGAGCGGACCGGCAACGGCGTGCAGCTGCAGCTGGACGAGCGCAGTGAGACCCTGCTGACCGAAGCGCGGCGCCGGACACTGGAGCAGGCGCTGGGCCGGTATTTCGGCGAGCCCCTGAAAGTGAGCATCCGGGTAGGCGGCGCCGGGGAGACGCCGGTGCAGCGCGAGCGCCGCCTGGAGGCCGAGCGGCTCGAGGCCGCGAAGAAGGGCCTGGAAGAGGATCCGAACGTGCGTATCCTGCAGGACATGTTCGGCGCGGAGCTGCAGCCCGATACGGTGCGGCTGAAAGATCAGGACTGACGGACAGGACAAGCGGAGGCGCGATCAATGAAGGGTGGACTCGGCCAGCTGATGAAGCAGGCCCAGCAGATGCAGGAGAAGATGCAGCAGGCCCAGGAGGAGCTCGCGAGCATCGAGGTGACCGGCGAATCCGGCGCGGGCATGGTGAAGGTCACCATGAATTGCCGACACGAGGTACGCCGGGTGGAGATCGACGACGACCTCATGGGCGACGACCGGGAGATGCTGGAGGATCTCGTGGCCGCGGCCATGAACGATGCCATCCGGCGGGTGGAGGAGACGACCCGGGAGAAGATGTCCGGCCTCACGTCGGGCATGGGCCTGCCGCCGGGGATGAAGCTGCCCTTCGGCTGATCGAGCGATGGTCTACTCGCCGCTGCTGGTTCAGCTGATAGAGACGCTGCGTTGCCTGCCCGGCGTCGGGCAGAGGTCCGCCCAGCGCATGGCCTTCCACCTGCTCGAGCGCGACCCGGACGGGGCCGGCCGGCTGTCCGCGGCCCTCGCGGAAGCGGTGGCCGGCATCGGCAAGTGCGAGCGCTGCCGTATGTTCTCGGAGGAGCCCGTCTGCCCGGTCTGCCGGGATGCCTCCCGGGACGCGAGCCAGCTCTGTATCGTGGAGATGCCGGCCGACGTGATGGCCGTCGAGGACCACACCGGGTTCCGGGGGCGGTATTTCGTGCTGCTCGGCCACCTCTCTCCCCTGGACGGCATCGGGCCCGAGGAACTCGGCCTGGGCCGTCTTGAGTCGCTGCTCGAGGAAGGGGAGGTGCAGGAGGTCATCATCGCGACCAACCCGACGGTGGAGGGCGACGCCACCGCCCATTACCTGGCCGAACTCGCGGCACGCCGCGGCATCGGCGCGAGCCGGATCGCGCACGGCGTGCCCCTCGGCGGAGAACTGGAGTACGTGGACGGCGGCACCCTGTCCCATGCCTTCGCCGGCCGGCGCTCCATCGGGGCGTGAGCCGCGAGCCTCCGCGAGACAACGAGGAGATCGAGATGAGCCACGAGAAGAGAGACCCGGACTGTCTGTTCTGCAAGATCGTCGCCGGGGACATCCCGGCCGACCGGGTCTACGATTCGCAGGACGTGATCGGTTTCCGCGACATCAATCCGCAGGCGCCGACCCACGTGCTGTTCATCCCGAAGGAGCACATCCCCACCATCAACGACATCGACGCGGCCCACCACGCCCTGGTCGGCGAACTCTTCGCCGCGGCGAAATCCGTGGCGGCCGACGAGGGTCACGCCGACGACGGCTACCGGGTAGTCATGAACTGCGGCGAGGGTGCCGGGCAGAGCGTCTTCCACATCCATCTGCACCTGCTCGCCGGCCGACGGCTCGGCTGGCCGCCGGGCTGAGCCCGCTCACCACTCGTCCCGCCGTAGCTGGCGCGTGAGGTTCAGCAGCCGCCGGTAGCTGGTGTAGCGACGCTCGCTGATCCGGCCCTCCTCGAGGGCCTCGCGCACGGCGCAGCCCGGCTCGGAGCGGTGCAGGCAGTCGTTGAACCGACAGCGGGCCGAGGCCTCGCGGATCTCCCGGAATCCCGCGCCCACATCCACGTCGTCTGCGATATGCGGGGCGAAGTCCCGCACTCCCGGCGAGTCGATCAGCCGGCCGCAGCGGGGCAGGGCGATCATTTCCGCCGCCACCGTCGTGTGGCGGCCCTCCCGCGTCGCCGCGGAGACCGCCGCGATGCGTTGCCCGGCGGCCGGAACCACCGCGTTGATCAGCGACGACTTGCCGACGCCGGACTGGCCCACCAGCATGCTCACCCGGTCCGCAAGCAGCGCCGCGAGGGTCTCGATTCCGGCGCCGCTCTCGACAGATACGCGCAGCACCGGGTAGCCGAGGGACGCATAGCCGGCGAGTTCCTCCGGCCCGGCGGGGTCGAGGTCGATCTTGTTGAGGACCACGGCGGCACGGATGTCCATGAGTTCGGCGGCGCACAGGTAGCGGTCGACGATAAACCAGTCGGGTTCCGGCAGCACCGCCGCGGTCACCACGAGCTGGCCGAGGTTCGCGGCGAGCTTCTCCGGGCGGCCGCGGCCGTCGATACGGGCCAGCACGTTGTCCCGGGGCGCGACCTCGGTGACGAGCCAGTCCGCCTCGCCGGCAATGGGCCCTGCCGCCACCCGGTCGCCGCAGACGACCCGCAGCTTCTTGCCCTTGGTGCGCGCCGGCAGGCGCCGCCCGTCGGCTGCTTCCAGTTCCAGACGGTGGCCCCGGGCGGCGGTGACGGTGAGCCATTCGCCGTCGTCCGGCGCGCTGTCCCGCGTTCTCGTCATGGCCGAAGTATAGGCGCCCGGACCCGGCCGCGCGCAGCCCTCTGCTACACTGCCTGCCAGTTTTTTCGGGATGGCGGACCTCATGACGGACGCGAATATGGCAGGGAAAGGCCGTGACCATCTGATCTGGATCGATCTGGAGATGACCGGGCTCGATACGGTGAACGACCAGATCATCGAGATCGCCACCATCGTCACCGACGCGGAGCTGAACGAGATCGCCGAAGGCCCGGTGCTGGCCATCCACCAGCCGGAGGAGGTGATGGCCCGGATGGACGAGTGGAACCGGACCCAGCACGGGGCTTCCGGGCTCACGGCGCGGGTGGCCGAGAGCCGGGTGACCGAGGGCCAGGCGGAGCAGGCGACCCTCGCCTTCCTGCGCCAGCACGTCGAGCCGGGAAACTCGCCGATGTGCGGCAACAGCATCTGCCAGGACCGGCGCTTCCTGGCTCGCTGCATGCCCGAGCTGGAGGCGTTCTTCCACTACCGCAATCTGGACGTGAGCACACTGAAGATACTGGCCAGTCTGTGGGCTCCGCCGGTGGCAGCGGGTTTCCGGAAGGAGTCGAGCCATCGCGCGCTGGACGATATCCGCGATTCCATCGCCGAGCTGCGCCACTACCGGGAGCATCTGTTCTCCGTGGCGGCGATGCAGGCCGGCTGACTCCGGGTGGCCGCGACCGTGACCACGCAGCCGCCGTTCTCGCCCGCGGCCGAGCGCAACCGCCGGCCGATCCTGGCGGTGCTGCGCGGCCACCTCCGGCCCGGCCAGCGGGTACTGGAGATTGGTGCCGGCACCGGCCAGCATGCGCGGTTCTTCGCCGCCCGGCTGCCGGGCATCGAGTGGCAGACGAGTGACGTCGAGGCCAACCTGCCCGGGCTCGCCGCCGGGCTGGCGGCAGCCGATGCGCCGACCATGCCGGCGCCGCTCGCCCTCGACGTGCTGGGAGACCGGTGGCCGGCCGGACCCTTCGACGCGGTCTACTCGGCGAACACCGCTCACATCATGAGCTGGGCCGGGGTCTGCGCCATGCTGGAGGGCGCCGCCCGGGTGCTGGAGCCCGGCGGGATGCTGCTGATCTACGGTCCCTTCTCCCGGGGCGGCGAGCAGACCAGCGAGAGCAATCGCCGGTTCGACCGCCAGCTCCGCGGGCAGGATGCGGCCATGGGTATTCGGGATCTCGACGATATGGACCGCGAGGCGGCCCGATACGGCCTGGCGCGCGAGGCCGAGTATGCGATGCCGGCCAACAATCTGCTGCTGATCTGGCGTCTGGCACCTGGTGGATGACCGGAGGAGGTTGGCTGGCACCACGCCGGAGCTTGCATTATAGTCGATGCTGATGCTTCGATCCCGGAAGCAGTTTAATATGGATTTCAGTACCTTGAAGAAACTACTTCAGATAACACCTTATTTCTTGGCGCTGCTCCTGGCGGTGCTGAGTCAGGCCGCGCTGGCGGAAACCCGCTACGTCTCGGATCAGTTCGAGATCACCCTGCGCACGGGGCCGAGCACCGCCAACCAGATCGTCCGCATGCTGGAGAGCGGCACCCGGCTGGAGACGCTGGAGGAAGACCGGGACAGCGGCTATACCCGCGTACGCACCCCCGGCGGCACCGAAGGCTGGGTGCTCACCCGCTACCTCATGGCGGAGCCGGCGGCGCGGGACCAGCTCGCCGACATGCGCCAGCGGCTGGAGACCATCCGCAACCAGAGCGGCGATCTGGGCGCGCAGCTCGACGACCTGACCCGGGCAAGGCAGGAGGCGGAGGCACGCATCCGCACGCTGGAGGCCGAGAACAAGCGGCTGGAGGCGGAACTCGCGGAGATACGGCGGACGGCGGCGAACGTGCTGGCCATCAACGCCGAGAACAACGCCCTGCGCGAGCAGCTGTCCACGGCGGAGGTGCAGATCGCCGCCCTGCAGCAGGAGAACGGAGAGCTCGCGAGCCGGCGCAACCGGGACTGGTTCATCGCCGGTGCCGTGGTGCTGCTGGCCGGCGTACTGGTGGGCATCATCGTGCCCCGAATACGCTGGCGGCGCCGCTCGCGCTGGAGCGACAGCTTCTGAGCGAGCGGACGGCCGGCGTCAGGCCTTCTCGCCGGCCAGGAACAGCCAGGTCTCGATCACCGTATCCGGGTTGAGCGACATGCTCTCGATGCCCTGATCGAGCAGCCAGTGGGCCAGATCGGGGTAATCCGAGGGGCCCTGACCGCAGATACCCACGTACTTGCCCTGGCGCCGGCAGGCCTCGATGGTCATGGCCAGCATCGCCTTCACGGCGTCGTCGCGCTCGTCGAAGACGTCCGCCACCAGTGCCGAGTCCCGGTCCAGCCCGAGGGTGAGCTGGGTCATGTCGTTGGAGCCGATGGACATGCCGTCGAAGTGCTCCAGGTAGCGGTCGGCCAGCACCGCGTTGGTAGGCAGCTCCGACATCATGATGACCTTCAGGCCGTTCTCGCCACGGGCCAGCCCGTTCCGGGCCAGCAGCTCCACCACCTGACGGCCCTGTTCCACGGTGCGCACGAACGGCACCATGATCTGCACGTTGGCGAGGCCCATGTTGTCACGCACGCGCTTCAGTGCGCGGCATTCCAGCTCGAAGCAAGGCTGGTAGTCCGGGTCCACGTAGCGTGCGGCACCGCGGAAGCCGAGCATGGGGTTCTCCTCGCGAGGTTCGTAGGCCTCGCCGCCGATCAGGTTGGCGTATTCGTTGGTCTTGAAGTCGGACAGGCGCACGATGACCGGCTGCGGGTCGAAGGCGGCTGCGATGGTGGCGATGCCCTCGGCCAGCTTCTCCACGAAGAACTCCACCGGCTCGGCGTAGCCGGCCATCTGTTCCTCGACGGCCTCGCGCGTATCCGCATCCAGCCGGTCGAACTCGAGCAATGCCCTGGGGTGGACGCCGATCATGCGGTTGATGATGAACTCCAGCCTGGCAAGGCCGACGCCGTGATTCGGTATGCCGGCGAAGTCGAAGGCGCGGTCCGGGTTGCCCACGTTCATCATGATCTTCACCGGGATGTCCGGCAGCGAGTCCAGTTCGATCTTCTTCTTCTCGAACTCGAGCTTGCCCTCGTAGACATAGCCCTCGTCGCCTTCGGCGCAGGACACGGTGACCTCGTGGCCGTCGTCGACATTCTCGGTGGCGTCGCCGCAGCCGACCACGGCCGGTATGCCGAGCTCGCGCGCGATGATGGCGGCGTGGCAGGTGCGCCCGCCCCGGTTGGTGACGATGGCGGCTGCGCGTTTCATGACGGGTTCCCAATCCGGGTCGGTCATGTCGGCGATCAGTACGTCGCCGTTCTGCACCCGGGTCATCTCGTCGATACTGCGGATGATCTTGGCGGGCCCCACGCCGATCTTCTGGCCTATGCTGCGGCCCCGGCTGAGCACCTCCGAGCGGCCCTTCAGCGAGAAGCGCTGCAGGGTGCGTCCGCTGCGGCTCTGCACGGTCTCCGGCCGTGCCTGCAGGATGTAGATCCTGCCGTCCTCGCCGTCCTTGCCCCACTCGATGTCCATCGGGCGCCCGTAATGCTCCTCGATGGTGACGGCCTGCTTCGCCAGTTCGATGACGTCCTCGTCGCTGAGGCAGAAGCGGTGGGAGTCCGCCTCGTCCACATCCACCGTCTGCACCGTGTGGCCGGGCGTCGGGTTCTCGCTGTAGACCATCTTGATGGCCTTGCTGCCGAGGCTGCGGCGCAGTATCGGGTCGCGGCCTTCGGCCAGCCCCTTCTTGTAGACGTAGAACTCGTCCGGGTTCACGGCGCCCTGCACCACGGTCTCGCCGAGCCCGTAGGAGGCGGTGATGAAGACCGCACCGCGGAAGCCGGACTCGGTGTCGAGGGTGAACATCACGCCGGCGGTACCGACGTCGCTGCGCACCATGTGCTGGATGCCGGCCGATAGTGCCACCAAGGAGTGATCGAAGCCGTGATGCACCCGATAGGAGATGGCGCGGTCATTGAAGAGCGAGGCGAAGACCTTGTGGATGGCCTCGATCAGCCGATCGAGGCCCTGCACGTTCAGGAAGGTCTCCTGCTGGCCCGCGAAGGAGGCGTCGGGCAGATCTTCGGCGGTGGCCGAGGAGCGTACCGCCACGGCAATGTCCCTGCCGCCGGTCATCTCCTGCCAGGCCGTGGCGATGTCGTCGCGCAGCCGCGGGGGCAGCGGAGTATCCATGATCCACTGGCGGATATCGCTGCCGGCGGCGGTGAGATCCTTGATGTCGTCCACGTCCAGCGTGTCGAGGCGCTGGTTGATCCGGTCGGCGAGCCCTTCGTGGCGGAGGAAGTCCCGGTAGGCCTGCGCGGTGGTGGCGAAGCCGCCCGGGACGGTGACGCCGGCGGCGGCAAGGTTGGCTATCATCTCCCCGAGCGAAGCGTTCTTGCCGCCCACCCGGTCCACGTCGCCCATGCCCAATGCATCGAGCGGAACTACGTAAGACTCCAAAGTCGACTCCCTTGTGTTATCGACCCGAACGTGCACAATCCAACGACGCTTGCGCCGCGGAACGACTCATGGGCCAAAGAACCGTCTTTTTTCTGTCCGACCAGACCGCCGTCACGGCCGAGACGCTGGGTCACAGTCTGCTGACCCAGTTCGACAGCCAGGATTTCCGGCAGGTGACTTTGCCATTTATCGATAATGATGACAAGGCACTGGCTGCGTTGAAAAAAATCGACGATGCGGCGCGCCGGGAAGGCATTCGTCCGATCGTCTTCAGCACTCTCGTTCACGATGATCTGCGCCGCATCATACAGGGTTCCGAGGGCCTTTATCTCGATATTTTCGACGCCTTTCTCGGCGAACTGGAAGAGGAACTGGAGCAGGAGTCGTCCCACTCGGCGGGCAAGGCCCACGGCGTCTCCGACCCGAACGCCTACATGAAGCGCATCGAGGCCACCAATTTCGCGCTGGCCAACGACGACGGCGCGACGGTGCGCAACTACGAGCAGGCCGACGTGATCCTGGTCGGCGTCTCCCGCTCGGGCAAGACCCCCACCTGCCTGTATCTCGCACTGCAGTACGGTGTCTACGCCGCGAATTTCCCGTTCACCGAGGAGGAATTCGAGAGCGGGGAGTTGCCCGGGCTCCTGCTGAAGCACCGGCAGAAACTGTTCGGGCTGACCATCGCACCCGCGCGGTTGCAGCAGATCCGCCGCGAACGCCGCTCGAAGGGCCGCTACGCCAGCGCCCAGCAGGTGCGCTACGAACTGCGCGAGGCGGAGAAGCTGTTCCGCCGCTACAGCATTCCCTACATCGACACCACGGAATTCTCCATCGAGGAGATCTCCAGCCGCATCCTCGACAGCACCGGTCTCGAGCGCCGCACGCGGCCCTAGATCACGGTTTCGGCAATACGTAAACCTTGATTTCGGCGGCCATTTCCGGGCTCGCAGAACGGTGCCGGCCATGTGCTATATTCCGCCCATGATTGCCGACAGCCTCATTCTGCCGCAGACCATCGTGCGCCCGCGCAGCTTCGCGGGGCTGATGACGCTGTACGAAAGCAACTACCTGCGGCTGCTGCGCATGGCCCCGGCGCTGCGCGACATGCGCGGTGAGCACGTCTCCCGGGTGAATGGCGACTGTGACCTGCATCTGAGCGTACTGGAACGTACGCCCTATACCTCGACCCTCGCCATGACCTACCGCTTCGAAGAGGCGGGCGGCATCGTGGCGGACCCGGATCTCATGGTGCGGGTGTATTTCGACGGCTGCCTGGCGGAGGCGATGCGTCTCACCGAGGAGCACCATCACGAGCTGTTCCGCCGCCTCGCCAGTGAGTTCCGCAGCGAGCTCGACAGCCGCTGGGCCCGCAACGTCATGCTGAACAAGTGGCTGGAGTACTGCCTAGACCGCCGCCACGCCTTCCCCGCGGCCGCCCGCCGGGCGGACTGAGCCGCCGATTCGTCTCCCCGCGGCGGCCCGCCGCCGAAAGTGTCGATCCGATCATGGAACGGCCGGCGCGCAGCTGCCAGCATTCGTCCATCGCAACGGTCTGCGCCGCGGTATGGCTGCGCCGGCGTCGATTATGTCGAGGGCACGCCTATGGCAGCACTGGCACAACTGTTCGGTTCTCCGGACACCCAGGTCGAGCAGGACGACGACAAGCTGCTGCACCTGTACTGGAACCGTGCGGAGCTGAAGAAGGAGTATTCCCGGCTGCGCAAGGAACGCTTCGAGTTGCTGGATCAGCTCAAGGCCCAGGAAGGCCGCAACGCGCGTCTGCAGCACAAACTCGATGCGCTGGAGGAGTTGCTGGCCGACCGCACGGCGGCCAGCCGGGCCGTGGTCTTCTACCAGATCCGCGGTGTGTGGAAGCGCTGCCGCGCCCGCCTGGAGAAATTCGCCGGCCAGATGACCACCCATGTCACCGAGCGCGAGCGCAAGCGTCTTCTGGCCGCGTGGGCAACGGAGCAGACCGCGCTGCGGCGCGAGGCGGCGGGACGCCTCGATCGTGCCCGGGCGCGGCGGCGGGAACTCGAGGCGGCGCTCAACGACAGCGACGAGCGTCTTGCTGCCCTGCGGGGCTTCTGGAACTTCTTCCGGCGCCGGGCGATCCGGGCCGAGCGCGAACCGCTGGTGGCCGAGCTGCAGGCGGTTTCTGCCCAGGCCGACGAACTCACGCGGGAGTACGGCCGGTTGCAGAACGCGACGCCGCCGGATTACCCCGGCCTGTCGGTGCAGGGCAGGCGGCTGGTGAACTGCATGGTGATCGCGCTCGCCGAGTATCTCTACCGGCATTTCTCGGCCTTCGGCTTCACCGAGATGGCCCGCGCGGCCATGGAGCGCACGCCGGGCAGCATCGACTACGGCAGCGACCGGGACTGCGACATGCTGCTCACCCGGCTGAGCGCTCGACTGAAGGCGCTGGAAGAGGCGGAGACGGGCGGCGAATTCGCGGCCGAGGTCCGTCGGCGCACCCAGGTGTTGAGCGCGCGTGCCCGTTACGAGCGCCGCGGCGACACGGCGCCCGTCCCGGAGTCGTTGGAGGCAACCGGTGATTCCGCCGACATCGACGAGCCGGACGTGAACGTGCTTGCCGAGGAGTTCTGGCACGTCACCGACGTGCTGCTGACCTGACCGACCGCCGACCGGCGGGGCCCGTTTCAGGCCGACGCCGAGGCGCCCGCGCTCGCGTAGCGGCGTACCCGTGCCACCCAGTTCTTCGCCCGGTCGAGGCTGACGTATACCAGCGGTACGAGCAGCAGCGAAGTGATGGTGGAGAAGGCCAGCCCGCCGATTATCGCCCGCGCCATCGGGAAATAGGAGGGTCCGTCGCCGCCGATCTTGGTGGTGGAGATGGCCAGCGGCAGGAGGCCGAGGATGGTGGTGGCCACGGTCATCAGGATGGGGCGCAGCCGGTCCCGGGCGCCTTCCAGCACGGCCTGTTCCCGGGGCATGCCTTCCCGGCGCAGGTTGTTGATGTGATCCACGAGCACGATGCCGTTGTTCACCACGATACCGATCAGGATCATGATGCCGATCATGGCCATGAAGCTCATCGTGGTGCCGGTGAGGGCCAGGAACCAGATGACGCCGGTAATCGAGTAGATCAGCGAGACCATGATCGAGACCGGGTAGAGCACGGACTCGAACAATGCCGCCATCACGATGAAGATGAGCGCGACCCCGAGCAGGATATTCTGCATCAGCAGTTGCCGCGTCTCGTCGCTGCGGTCCACGCCTGCGCCGAAGCTCCAGCCGTAGCCGGGCGGGTAGTCGATCTGGTCCATCAGCTGCTGCACCACCGGCCGGATTTCCGACATCGAGCCGTCGGTGTCGATGGAGCCCGAGATCTTCACGGAGGTTCTGCGGTCGGTACGGCGGATCTGGCGCGGGCCGGTGCGCTCGTGCAGATCGGCGACCGCACCCAGCAGCACACGCTCGCCCGACGGCGCCATGATGGTTACGTTGGCAAGCTGTTCCACGGTCTGGCGGTCGTCCTCGCGGAAGGCTAGC